>SDBT01016708.1_pt1 | contig 11608 bp, 5 predicted proteins | sample 2277101 | NCBI WGS metagenome assembly SDBT01 (sample SAMN10404973, study PRJNA504765) | marine sediment metagenome | isolation source: marine sediment core GS10_PC15, 103 cmbsf | place: Arctic Ocean: Southern Knipovich Ridge | collected 2010
TCATAAAGGAAATGACGGTAGTTCAGCTATCTGATCTTTCCAAGAAGATGCAAGAGGAATTCGGCGTTTCTCCCGCGGCGGCGGCGCCGGTAGCAATGGCCGGAGGTGTCCCGGGAGGCGCTGCTGAAGCAGTTGAAGAGCAAACTGAGTTTGACGTTATTCTGGAGAGCGCCGGCAGTAAGAAGATCCAGGTTATCAAGGCAGTCCGTGAGCTTACAAGCCTCGGTTTGAAAGAAGCCAAGGATCTGGTTGATAGCGTGCCGAAGCCCGTAAATGAAGGGGTTTCCAAGGAGGATGCCGAAGCGGCGAAGGCCAAGCTCGAAGAAGTTGGCGCATCGGTAGTTGTGAAGTGAGAGTCAGGCCAATAGCCTGTGTGCATATAACAATCGGAATATCTCCCAACAGGAGGTGTTTTTGAGACCAGTATTGAAGGTCGAGCGAAAGAATTTTTCTAAGCTGAGAGAAAGCGTTGAGATGCCCAATCTTCTCGACGTTCAGCTCTCATCGTATGAAAATTTCCTCCAGCGTGAGGTGTCTCCTGGAGAAAGAAAGAACATGGGGCTCCAGGCGGTATTCAATTCTATTTTCCCCATAACCGATGTCCACGAACTCTTCTCCCTGGAATTCGTCAGATACACTCTCGGCGAACCTCGGTATACCCTTCGGGAATGCCGGGAGAGGAATATGTCCTACGCGGCTCCTCTTAAGGCTACGCTAAGACTCGTGGTGAGGGAACAGGGTCCGGATAAAGCAGCCGAAAAGGTCGTGAAGGACATTATAGAGAAAGATGTTTTCCTTGGGGAATTTCCTCTGTTGTCGGAAAACGGTACCTTTATTATTAATGGTGCTGAAAGAGTTATAGTCAGCCAGTTGCATCGTTCCCCCGGGGTTTTCTTCGACGAAGAAATCCATCCCAATGGCAAACGGTTGTTTTCGGCCCGGATAATCCCTTACAGGGGTTCCTGGGTGGAGTTTACATTAGATGTGAATGATGTGATGTTCGTCCATATCGATTCTCGTCGTAAGCTGCCAGCGACCACATTGCTGAGGGCCCAGGGACTTTCTACGAATGAGGATCTCCTCAAGGCTTTTTATAGCACCGTGACGGAGAACGTATCATCCAGAAGAGGAAATAGATTTATCGGCGCCATTTCTGCCCAGAATGTAGTCGACCCATCGACCGGAGAAGTCTTGCTTGAGGCCAAATCCGAGATCACCGATGAGGTCTTCAAAAAAATCTGTGAACTTAAGATAGAAAAACTCGACCTCCTGGACGTTGATTTTACTACTGATGCCGGCGTTATCAGGAACACGATCGAGAAAGACGCAACGAGTTCCTACGAAGAAGCGCTATTCAAAATCTATTCTCTGATTCGCCCTGGTGATGCCCCCACCGTTGCACTTGCCAAGGATCTACTGGAAAAATTGTTTTTCAATCCGAAGCGATACGATCTGGGCGAGGTAGGACGTTACATGATCAACCAGCGGCTTCAGACTGATGTCCCTCTAGATCAGACTGTATTGAGCAAAGAAGATTTCCTGGCCATAATAAAATATCTGATCGGCCTGAGAAACGGAGAAGGACACATCGATGACATCGACCACCTCGGCAATCGACGTGCCAGGTCACTTGGCGAACTTCTGGCCAACCAGTTTTCGGTGGGTTTATCGAGGATGGCCCGAACCATCCGCGAGAGAATGAGCCTGCGGGATAACGAAAATATTACTCCCCACGATCTGGTGAACGCCCGCACTGTGTCATCCGTGATAGTTACGTTTTTTGGATCATCTCAACTTTCCCAGTTTATGGACCAGACAAACCCGCTGGCGGAGCTGACTCACAAGCGAAGACTGTCGGCGCTTGGCCCCGGAGGACTGACGAGAGAGCGAGCCGGATTTAAGGTTCGCGACGTCCATCACACGCATTACGGCCGAATCTGCCCCATAGAAACTCCCGAGGGCCCCAATATCGGACTGATCGCCTCCCTGGCCACTTATGCCCGAATAAACAAATACGGTTTTCTCGAAACCCCGTACCGCATCGTCAAGAAGGGCAAAGTCACGGATGAATTCACTTACCTGACTGCGGACGAAGAAGACCGCTGTGTTGTGGCGCAGGCAAACGCCCCGCTGACCAGCAAGAACAGGTTTGCGGTCAATTTTGTCCAGGCTAGAAGCCGGGGAGATTTCGTGATGGCGAAGCCCGAGGACGTGGATTTCATGGACGTTTCTCCCAAGCAACTGGTTTCCGTGGCGGCGGCCTTGATACCATTCCTGGAGCATGATGACGCCAACAGAGCCTTGATGGGATCGAATATGCAGCGGCAGGCCGTCCCACTTTTGACCACGGAGGCGCCCATTATCGGTACCGGCATGGAGTATAAAGCGGCCGTTGATTCCGGCGCCGTAATCGTTGCTAAACGTCGCGGCATAGTGGAATATGTGGACTCCGAGAAAATAGCGGTCAAGCCGCTTCGCCGGGACGCTGAAAAGCTAATGGATCTGGCGGAATTGGACGAATACGAACTGGCAAAATTCAAACGCACCAACCAGGATACGTGTATCAATCAAAAGCCTATCGTCCGGCCGGGCGATAAAATTGAAGTCGGTGATGTCATAGCCGATGGTGCCGCCACCGCCGGCGGGGAACTGGCGTTAGGTATCAATTTGCTGGTTGGATTCATGCCCTGGCGGGGCTACAATTTCGAGGATGCTATAATAGTATCGGAGCGTCTGATATCCGATGATGTTTACACCTCGGTGCATATCGAGACGTTCGAAATCAAGGTCCGGGACACCAAACGCGGCCCGGAGGAGATAACCAGAGAGATTCCCAATGTCTCCGAGGAAGCCCTCATGCATCTCGATGAAAGGGGTATCGTGCGGAATGGGGCGGAGGTGGAAGCTGGCGATATCCTGGTCGGCAAGGTCACACCCAAGGGCGAGACCGAACTTTCGCCTGAGGAAAGACTGCTGAGAGCGATTTTCGGCGAGAAGGCAGGCGATGTCAGAGATGCCTCCTTGAAAGCGCCGCCTGGAATGAAGGCCATCGTTGTCGATACGAAGATTTTTTCGCGTAAAGAGCGCTCCGAGGCGGCCAAAAAACAGGAGCGATCGGAGATCTCGAAGCTGAAGAGAACTTTCGCCAAGCAGATCGACTATATAATCTTGATCCGCAACCGGAATCTCCAAAAGATTCTCGATGGTCACACCGCAAGGACCGTTATAGATGAGAGCGGCGATGTAGTCATCAGGGCCGGCACTAAATATAAAGAAGGAATTCTGGAGAATTGCAGGTCGCAGGTACTGACGGCCGAAAATGGGTTCACCGGCGACGAGCAGCTCAACAAGAAGGCTGCTCAAATTCTTCAGCGGGCGGCGGAGTTGCTCGAGAAGAAAAAGACCCATCAGGAAATAGAGGTGGAAAAAATCATTCGAGGCGCAGAACTGCCGCCCGGAGTCGTTCAGCTTGTAAAAGTCTCTCTCGCCACCAGGAGGGTTCTCTCGGTGGGCGATAAGATGGCGGGCCGTCACGGCAATAAGGGAGTTGTCGCCAAGATCGTACCTATGGAAGATATGCCGTATCTTCCGGATGGCACTCCCCTGGACATACTGCTCAATCCGCTGGGCGTCCGAGCGCGTATGAACGTAGGCCAGATACTGGAAACCCATCTTGGATGGGCGGCCAAGCTTCTGGGGATTCATTTCGCGTCGCCGGTATTTGATGGTGCCACGATTGACGAGATAAAGGGCTATCTGAAAAAAGCGGGCTTGCCTGGAAATGGCAAAAGCACCATATACGATGGACGCACTGGTCTGAAGCTGGATCACGAAGTGACAGTAGGATACATGTATATGATGAAGCTTTCACACCTGGTCGATGATAAGATTCATGCCCGTTCTATAGGACCGTACTCCCTGGTTACACAACAGCCCCTGGGCGGAAAAGCTCAGTTCGGTGGCCAGAGGTTCGGTGAGATGGAGGTCTGGGCGCTTGAAGCCTACGGCGCGGCCTATACTTTGCAGGAAATGCTGACCGTTAAATCGGACGATGTCGCTGGACGGTCTCGCGTTTATGAAGCTATTGTTAAGGGTGAGAATTCACCGGAACCCGGGATACCGGAGTCGTTCAACGTGCTTGTCAAGGAACTGCAGGCTCTTTGCCTGGACGTTGAATTGGTTGAGAAATAATGTGGTCCTTTTGGGATAATTTAAATTAAGGAGACTTTAGTGATCGACCCCTTTGTGAAAAACCAAAAAAGACCATCGGATTTCGAGGCATTCAAAATCAAGATAGCCTCACCCGAAGTTATCAAGTCGTGGTCCTATGGAGAGGTTACTAAACCGGAGACTATTAATTACCGCAGTTTCAAGCCGGAGAAAGACGGCCTGTTCTGCGAAAGGATTTTCGGTCCCGTAAAGGATTGGGAATGCAATTGCGGCAAATATAAGCGGATTCGATTTCGCGGCATAGTCTGCGACCGATGCGGAGTCGAGGTTACTCAATCCAAGGTCCGCCGGGAGAGAATGGCGCAGATCAATCTTGCTGTCCCCGTAACCCATATCTGGTTTTCGCACTCGCTTCCATCGAGAATCGGTTATCTGCTCGATCTCACGGTCAGGCAGCTCGAGCGGATCCTTTATTACCAATCCTACATTGTCATCGATCCCGGCAATACGTCGTTGAATAAGATGGATATTATCTCGGAGGACGAATGCTACGAACTTGAAGAATCAGGTAAGGAATTCGTCGCCAAGATGGGCGCTGAAGCGATTCGGGATCTGCTTCGGGAATTAGATATAGAGGAGTTAGCCATTTCATTGCGGGCCCAGGTGAAAGTGGAAACCTCGGTTCAACGCAAGAAAGATACCCTCAAGCGGTTACGTGTAATAGAGGCGTTTCGCCAATCCGAGAATAAGCCCGACTGGATGGTGCTGGGAGTTATTCCGGTTATACCTCCAGATCTACGTCCCCTTGTTCCCCTCGAGGGCGGGCGTTTCGCGACCTCGGATCTGAACGATCTATATAGAAGAGTAATTAACCGTAACAATCGTCTCAAGAAGCTAATCGAAATCAAGGCTCCGGAGGTCATCCTCAGGAATGAAAAAAGAATGCTTCAGGAGGCGGTGGATGCCCTTTTCGATAACGGCAGGAGATCCCGTTCTGTACGCGGCGATTCCAAAAGGCCTCTCAAATCACTCTCGGATCTTCTCAAGGGGAAACAGGGAAGGTTCCGTCAGAATCTGCTCGGTAAGAGAGTCGATTATTCAGGCCGGACGGTGATAGTAGTCGGGCCGGAACTGAAGCTCAGCCAGTGTGGTCTGCCCAAGACTATGGCGCTGGAACTGTTCAAGCCATTCATCATCAATAAGCTCGAAGAGAAAGGTTTCGTTCAAACCGTAAAATCGGCCAAGAGGCTTGTGGAGCGGGAGCGACCGGAAGTCTGGGATATAATGGAAGAGATCATCAAGGACCACCCGGTCATGCTGAACCGTGCTCCGACGTTACATCTTTTGGGCATCCAGGCATTTTATCCGGTCCTGGTGGAAGGCAAGGCTCTCAGACTTCATCCGCTTGTTTGCGCGGCATTTAACGCCGATTTTGACGGAGACCAGATGGCGGTTCACGTCCCGTTATCGTTCGAGGCTCAACTGGAAGTGCGGATGCTGATGCTATCCACCAACAATCTTCTGCAGCCTTCATCCGGTAGACCCATCGCTGTTCCTTCCCAGGATATGGTTCTCGGATGTTATTACCTTACCAAGAGTAAGAAAGGCGCCAAAGGCGAAGGCAAAGTTTTCGGAGATCAGGATGAAGTCATCTTTGCGCAGGCTCTTGGCGGCGTGGATCTGCATGCCAGCATCAAGCTTTTCATGCCGGACAATAAGGATAAGCTCCTGGATACCACAGTGGGGCGTGTTATATTTAATCAGATAATCCCGGATGAAATGGGATTCTTCAACGAGCTAGCGTCGAAAAAGACGCTCGAAACGTTAATCTCCAAGGTACACAGAAAGCTGGGCAATGAGCGCACGGCCGTGTTTCTCGATGATTTGAAAAACGTCGGATTTGAATACGCTACCACGGCTGGAATAACAGTCAGCATCGATGATATGGTTGTCCCCGAGGAAAAGGAAGATCTTCTGAAAGCGGCCACAAAAGAAGTCGAGGCGATTCAGAAACAATATGAGAAGGGCGCCATAACTAACGGAGAACGTTACAACAAAGTTATTGACACCTGGACCAGAACCACCAGCGAGGTATCGGAGGTTATGTTTGAAAACCTCACACGTATGGATCAAGGATTCAATCCTATCTTTATGATGGCCGATTCGGGTGCGAGGGGGTCTAAAGAGCAGATCAGGCAGCTCGCAGGCATGCGCGGATTGATGGCTAAACCTCAGAAAAGAATCACTGGTCAAATCGGAGAGATTATCGAAACACCTATCACCGCAAACTTCCGCGAGGGTTTAACGGTGCTGGAGTATTTTATATCCACCCATGGAGCCCGCAAAGGTCTGGCGGATACGGCACTCAAGACGGCCGATGCCGGCTATCTTACGCGCAGGCTGGTGGATGTGGCTCAGGATGTTATAGTTAGCGAGGACGACTGCGGCACGATACTCGGTAACGATATTATGGCTCTGAAGGAGGGTGAAGAAATTATCGAATCCCTTAGTGACCGTATCCTCGGCCGAGTAGCCCTTCTGGATGCCTATGATCCCATCGCCGATGAGATTATAGTTCCCGCAGGGGAAGAAATAAATGAAGAAGCTGCCATCAGAATCGAGGAATGCGGCATAGAATCAGTCTCCATCCGGTCAGTGCTCACATGCGAATCCCGCAGGGGAGTGTGTATCAACTGTTATGGTCGGAATCTGGCCAGCGGGAAAATGGTCACGCTGGGGGAGGCGGTAGGAGTCATTGCAGCTCAATCCATAGGCGAGCCCGGCACTCAATTGACCCTGCGTACCTTCCATATCGGCGGTACGGCTGCGGTCATAGCAGAGCAGTCTAAAATTGTTGCTAAGGCTGCAGGAAAGATTGTGTTCGGCAAAATCAAAACTGTTCCCGGCGAAAAGCCAAATGATCGCATCGCGCTTTCCCGAGACAGCGAATTACGGATAGTGGATGAGAAAGATAGGACCCGCCAGCGTTATACAATTCCGTACGGCTGTACATTGAAAGTCAAAAACGGCCAGCAGGTGGAAAAAGATGATGTGGTTTTCGAGTGGGATCCGCATACCAATACCATTCTAACAAACAAATCCGGCATTGTAGAATTCATTGACATCATCGAAAATGTAACCTACCGCGAGGAACTCGATGAGTCTACAGGATTATCAGCTCAGGTGATTATCGAAACGCGTGAGAAAGTGCTACGTCCGCACATGGCAATTTTGGATGATAAAGGTAAGAGGCTTGTCAACTATCCCATACCTGTGGGCGCGCACCTGACCGTTAAGGATGGCGAAAAGGTTAAAGCCGGACAGATGCTCGTGAAGATTCCCCGCGAGATCTATAAAACCAAAGATATCACCGGTGGACTTCCCAGGGTTGCCGAACTGTTCGAAGCTCGCCATCCAAAAGACCCTGCTGTTGTCACGGAGATCGATGGTGTTGTCGAATATGGCAAGATTGTCAGGGGCAACCAACAGATCATAATTCACGGGGAACATGCTGAGGATAAGGAGTACCTGGTCCCCCACGGCAAGCATATGCTGGTTCACGACTCCGACCAGGTTTTAGCCGGGGACAGGCTCTGTGAGGGTCCGATCGATCCCCACGATATTCTCACAATAAAAGGCCCCAATGCCGTTCAGGAATATCTGGTTAACGAGGTTCAGGGTGTATATCGTTTGCAGGGCGTGAAGATCAACGATAAGCATATTGAGGTCATAATTCGCCAGGTCTTACAGAAAGTCAGGGTACTTGATGTCGGTGATACTAATTTTCTCGAGGGTGAAGTTGTTGATCGTATCAGGCTGCTCGATGAGAACAACCGGGCATTGAACGAGGGTGGTAATCCGGCAACCTATGAGCCTTTGCTCCTGGGAATTACCAAAGCGTCGCTTTCGACCGAGAGCTTCATCTCAGCGGCGTCATTCCAGGAAACGACCAGGGTATTGACCGAGGCCGCTATTAACGGCAAGATTGACAAGCTTCTTGGCCTGAAGGAAAATGTGATTATCGGCCGCCTGATCCCCGCGGGAACAGGGCTGGAACGTTACAATGAAGTTGAGATCGTGGAAGATGAAAAGGCCGATGAAATAGAGGAAAAAATAGAGACGGTAGGCTAAAAAACGGCTTGACATATGAAGAAAATTATTTATTTTAATTGTCTGTTTTTTTTGGAACGGGAGGTTGATTGCCTACAATAAACCAGTTGGTCAGGAAAGGGCGCAAGAGGGTGCTCAGTAAAGCCAATACACCTGCTCTCAAAGGTTCTCCTCAGAAGAGGGGGGTCTGTGTCAGGGTCTACACGTCGACGCCTAAAAAGCCCAATTCCGCCTTACGCAAGGTTGCGCGCGTGAGACTGACCAACAGTATCGAGGTAACCGCTTACATCCCGGGTGAAGGGCACAACCTTCAGGAGCATTCCATCGTGTTGATCCGCGGTGGGCGAGTGAAAGACCTTCCGGGCGTAAGGTATCACATTGTTAGAGGCACTTTGGATACTGCGGGAGTGGCCGACAGAAAAAAAGGAAGATCGAAATACGGGGTCAAGCGCCCCAAAAAATAAGCTGAGGAAATTTTGTCTCGTAGAAGTCGTGCGGAAAAAAGAGAGAAGCTGCCTGATCCGAAGTTCGGTTCGCCATTGGTAACACAGTTTATTAATGGTATCATGCGCGGCGGTAAGAAGTCGGTGGCGGAAAGTATCTTTTATGATGCCATCGATTCGATTGAGAAAAAGACGAACCAGAGTGGCATAGAGGTCTTTCAGAAAGCTATTAACAATGTTAAACCTATGCTGGAGGTTCGGTCGCGTCGTGTGGGTGGCGCCAATTACCAGGTGCCAGTGGATGTGAGACCGGCAAGACGTATTGCTCTGGCTATGAGGTGGATGATCGGTTTCGCTAAAGCCCGTTCCGAATACACTATGTCCGAGAGGCTTGCCGCCGAGTTTCTCGCAGCTTCCCGTAACGAGGGCGCTGCTGTTAAGAAGAAGGATGATACACACAGGATGGCGGAAGCCAACAAAGCTTTCGCTCATTTCCGCTGGTAAGGGCAGACTTATTTATTGGAGATTAATGAAGGCTGAATAGATAGCAACCGAAGAACCAGAGGAGTTCCGCTACCGCGGGCGCTGGATTTTCGGAGCGCTCCTCAGTAAAGGTAGTGGATTTTTTTATGTCGACCGACAGGAATTTAGAACAGACACGCAACATCGGGATTATGGCCCATATCGATGCGGGTAAAACCACAACGACGGAGAGAATTCTCTTCTATGTGGGTAAAACTCATAGGATCGGCGAGGTCGATGATGGTGCTGCCACCATGGACTGGATGGAGCAAGAGAAAGAACGCGGCATAACTATCACTTCGGCGGCGACTACAGTTTTCTGGAAGGATACCCGCATAAATATTATCGATACGCCCGGTCATGTCGATTTCACCATGGAAGTAGAGCGGTCTTTACGGGTGCTCGATGGTGCAATTGCGCTTTTCTGTTCAGTAGGCGGAGTTGAGCCTCAGTCGGAAACGGTCTGGAGGCAGGCTGATAAATACAGGGTCCCGCGAATCGCCTATGTCAATAAGATGGATAGGATCGGCGCCGATTTTCACGGCACCGTGGATATGATGAAAACCAGGTTGGGCGCTGATGCTGTACCCATACAACTTCCTATCGGTGCCGGCGATCTGTTTACTGGAATTATAGACTTGATAACTATGAAGGCTCGGTTTTATCAGGAGGATACTCAGGGGACCATTTTCACCGATGAAGAGATCCCTGACGGGCTTTTTGAGGAAGCCAGATCGAGAAGGGAAGAGTTACTCGAGAAAATTTCAGAATATGACGATTCTCTCCTGGAAAAGTTTGTGCACGACGAAGCCATTGAGGTGGAGGATATCAGAAGTGCACTGCGCCGGGCAGTCATAGATCTGAAGATCACTCCGGTTCTTTGCGGCTCATCTTACAAGAACAAAGGTGTGCAGGCGTTGCTGGATGCCGTAGTGTTATATTTGCCGTCGCCTCTGGATATGCCGCCTGTCAACGGATTCGATCCCGATAAAGGTAAAGAGATTATCAGGCACCCGTCGGATTCCGGGCCATTTGCGGCGCTGGTGTTTAAGATCATATCCGACCCGTTTGTTGGCAAACTCTCTTATGTAAGAATCTATTCCGGTTCGTTAAAACAAGGCGAGAGCGTTTACAATCCTCTAACAAAAAAAAATGATCGGGTTAGCAGAATTCTGGCCATGCACGCTAATAAGCGGGCCGATATGAAAGAGGCAAGATCGGGCGATATTGTGGCTCTGGTCGGCCTCAAGAACACCACGACCGGAAACACCGTCTGTGATCGAAAACATCCAATAATTTTGGAGAAGATATCTTTCCCGAATCCCGTTATATATGTGGCCATAGAACCGAAAACCAAGGCCGATCAGGATAAACTGGCAGAAACTCTCACCAAGCTTTCAGAGGAGGATCCGACATTCCAGGTGAAAACCGATCCGGAAACCGGGCAGACCATTATGTCGGGGATGGGCGAGCTTCATCTGGAAATTCTCATAGACCGGATGCTGCGCGAGTTTAAAGTCGCGGCGAATGTTGGCAAACCACAGGTCGCTTACCGTGAGACGATAGCGACTACGGCGAAAGCCGAGGGCAGATTCGTTCGCCAGACCGGGGGCCGTGGGCAGTATGGCCACGTCAAGATTACGGTCGGCCCCAACGAGAAGGGTAAAGGCTTTGAGTTTATCAATAAGGTTGTTGGCGGTAATATCCCCAAAGAGTTTATTCCTGCGGTGAAGAAGGGAGTAAAAGATGCTCTCGAAAATGGTGTTCTGGCAGGATATCCCATGGTCGATGTGAAAGTGGAACTTCTCGATGGATCATATCACGAGATTGATTCCTCGGAGGTGGCATTCAGGATAGCAGGTTCAATAGCCTTGCAGGAGGGGGCCAGAAAGGCTAAGCCAACCATTCTGGAGCCTGTTATGGATATTGAGGTGGTGGTTCCGGAGGAATATATGGGTGTCGTTATCGGGGATCTGAACGCCAGACGGGGCAAGATTGCCGGTATGGTTCACAGGCCCGATGCCGTCGTGATCGCCTCGCAGGTTCCCTTGTCCGAAATGTTTGGCTACGCTACAACTTTGCGGTCTCTATCGCAAGGACGAGCAGTTTATTCAATGCAGTTTTCTCATTACTCCGCCGTGTCTGAAACCATGCAGGAGAAGATGGTGCAGCAGGTTCGCGGTGTACTTGTGGGTCAAAGAAGATAATGAACAATGACTCAATAATTGCAGGGAGAGTTGCCTGATGGCCAAAGAGAAGTTTGAGAGGACGAAGCTGCATGTCAACATAGGTACGATCGGTCATGTGGATCATGGTAAGACAACGTTGACGGCGGCGATCACGATGATATTGGCTCGCAAGAA
>SDBT01016709.1_pt1 | contig 11607 bp, 13 predicted proteins | sample 2277101 | NCBI WGS metagenome assembly SDBT01 (sample SAMN10404973, study PRJNA504765) | marine sediment metagenome | isolation source: marine sediment core GS10_PC15, 103 cmbsf | place: Arctic Ocean: Southern Knipovich Ridge | collected 2010
TGAGTTGAGAAAGGATGGACTCAAACGGGAAAAGCTATCGGAGATTGACAGCGTAATTGCAACGATCCACAATGAACAGGAACTAAAAGACTATTGGGACACGGTCAAGTGGTATCTACAGGGTAATCGTCGATTTTTTGGAAAAGAATTTGAGAATCTCATTGCAAGAAAATTTGACGGAGCACAAAACATGTTGGGAAGACAATCGTCTGCTAAGTAGTGTCTGAACGCCACGGGTAGTTTTGTTCCTTATCCTTAATAACACGCTTTTAGGGGTCGAAAAGGACGATATAGGACCTGAAAATACAGGTTTTGACGGCTGTATGCCTGCATAATCAATATGATAGTTTGGCCCGACCCCAGGCTAAACCTCAGAGAAAAGGGCTCTTTCCGTTTCTCATATTCCCGTCTAATATAAAAGAGATTGATAGTTTTATGGACATCGCCTATTCCACATGTCCATTTTTCAACAGGACATCCCCCAGTCCTCCCCAGTCCCTCACACAATGGTATTATTCTGTTTGAGATAAAAGTGAAGCCGCATTATTATCCAGGTAGATGTAGGCCCTCGGGTGCTTATTCAGGATCGATGCCGGATGCAGCGGTGAAATCTCCGCCCCAAAGCATTGTTTCACCGCGCGGGCTTTTCTTTCATCCGGGACTGTGCAAATAATCTTCTCTGATTTCATAATTTGTTGAACCGACATTGATATCGCGGTGGTAGGGACATCTTCAAGTGATGCAAACCAGCCCTCTCCTAATTGCTGTCGCCGGCAAGCCTCATCCAACTTAACAATAATAAAAGGAACTTTGGTATCAAAATCCGCTGGCGGATCATTGAACGCCAGATGCCCGTTTTCACCGATCCCGACAAAGGCCACATCAATGATATCCTGCGAGATAATGTCGTTGATTCGCCGGCACTCGGCTGTAGGATCGGCAGCCTCACCACGAATAAAATGGACCGTGCCCGGGTGAACCACATCCACTAAACGTTCTTTAAGGTATCGGCGAAAACTTGCGGGATGCGTTTCGGGAAAGCCGATATACTCATCCAGATGATACATCGTTGTAAGTCGCCACTCAATTTCCTCTTTGGCCGTCAGGGCTTTTAGAAAATCAAACTGGGAGGAACCGGTGGCCACGATAAAACTCGCCTTTCCGTTGCTGTTAATGGTCCGGCGCAAAATATCTGCGCCCCTGTCGGCAGCCGCTACACCGCATTCCTCTTTGGTACTAAACACTTCGATTTTCATCTCTTCCTCCGTCTAAGAGTTTTCCGTAAAGAAGGGACACTTTTTAGACATTTTCTTCAGCTGAATATAAAAGACAGCCCGCAATATAAACTTGCTGACCCTTCCCCAGCCTACCACTGATCCCGTCAAAAAGCCTGGCAGGATAAAAGGGGAAGTTTGTACAGTTTGTCAAGGACCTCCCCAAGTCCCCTGCATCAATTACAGACGTTCTGAATTATTTTTGTGACCTGCCCACTTAGGCAGATCATCGTTCATATCCATAGCCCGCATACTATAAAAGATATGGCAAGTTGGTAGGAATTCCGCTGGAACTCTTGGCACATGCCCAAAATCAAAGAGTGATGGAAACGCAAGCCACATATTACGTCCTTCATCAGCAATGGGAGTACCACACAAGGCACAACTGACTTTGCAGGGAAGGATCCTCTCATGCTTATTGAGTTCATTGTTGTAAAAGTATAGGTGATCAATACCTTTCGTTATTCTGACATCATGTTTGTGGAATATGGCTGCCCATTGCATAGGCGCGCCATGTAGTTTTTGGCATGCCAAACAATGACATATTTTTGCATCTACAGGTTCCGAACAAACTTCGTATTGTACTGTATTGCAGTAGCAATTTGCACGGTATTTTGTTTTGAAATTAACATCCGCAATAGACGCATAATCGGGTCCAAAGTCCTTTTTCATGCTAATCCTAAGCTTTTATAAACTGAGTCAATGCAAGACCACCTTGATTTTCCAATCTATATCAACTAAGGGTCAGGCGTCAACGGCACACATGACTCCCTTCCACAGAATCACCAACAACAGTCAATCGTAGATTTGACCTCCGCTCCTCATAGTTGACAGGAAATATTCATATCTGGGCTCATGGTTGAAATCATAAGACCACTTCCCCCAAAGTTAGGGCGGCGACAAGGATGAATAGAGCCCCCAACCCGCGCTCAAGGGTGTGTTGTGAAATGCGGTTGGCTACCAGCGACCCTAGTTGTCCCCCTATGATCACACCGGGTACCGTGAAAATGACAACATTAAGCACGGTGTTCAGCGTGTCGCCGCCGCTTTGGACAAATCTGACCAGATGACCACTTGCAGCGCACAGGACGGTAAGGGCAACTACAAAGACACTGGTCGCAACAGAAACTTTGCTCGGAACTCGACAGCGTTGCAAGAGAAAATAGCCATTCAGTTCGCCCAGGCCGGTGGAGATCATGCCCACAAACAGCCCCCCCACAGCAGCAATGATCCGGCCTTGGTTCCGGTTACAGACGGTGTAGCAGATTTGCTCCCCGTCGCGTGTATTCAGGCAGGTCTCGGATTTCTCGCCGCCATACTCTTGCTCGATAGCGCCATCCATTCGTCTGACATCCTTTCCTTCCGGAGATCGAAGGAAGCTGAGCCCTACCATGAAAAGCCCCACACCCAGGATTACCTTCAGAATGGCTGGATCGACGCTGCCGGCCATCCAGGTCCCCAGCAATGCCATAGGTATAGTAACAATCAGCAGATTCACTCCCAGCCGGTAGTCGATCAGGCGTTTTCGGGTGTAGGCGTATAATCCACTTGCAAAGCCGAAGACCTCGGTAACCAGTCCGGTACCGATGGCGATCTCAGGTGGGAGGCCCAGTGCAAGCATAAAAAGTGGCGAAAAAAAAGTTGCCCCTTCAACGCCCGAGCTCATGGCTGCGGTAGCGATGAGGATCGCGACGGGAAACAGAAACCAGTAATGAAATGTCATTTCCATATCTTTCTCATCTTTCCCCCAGGGCTTCTTCACTGACCCAGCAACCATGCCCATATCGTGCCCTGATGATAAGGGCTGTCCTTTGATAAAGGGTCTCCCCGGTATTGTGGGGTAATTGGGGTGCTCCGGGGTCAGAGTGTGAGGTGGAACCGTTTATTAAGAAGCATCCTCTATCCATTTCTTAAGGATATCCCGGTCTTCTTTATTGATGCTCGTGATCCGGAGTTGATACTCGTGTTTTGTTCTACGTTTTTCTACTGATACAACCTTGGCATAGATATCGTCAAAACAGTGGGCATCGGGACAAAAATCGAATTTCAGCTTTATGTCTGTTAAGGGTTCAAGCGAATCAGCCACAAAGGCCGTGATGAAATTATTGTCAAGAATGAGCGTTTCGCCGGGAATGGCCTTTTCTCGGATGATTTTATCCACCACAACCCAGCAGTGAAAGGGGAGGTTCATCGCGACACCTTTTTCAATTTCGGTTGAAGGATTGAATCTAACTTCATACGGTGGACCGATGGCGGTGACAGGGTGGCTTACCAAAGGTTTTTTCAATCCTTTCATGACAACTGTGTTAGGCGGGCTGGCCGTCACCAGATCTTTCACCGCATTATAGGTGGTCTCGCTTATTAAAACCTGTCCGCCGGTTGTGTTGGATTCGATCCGCGCAGCAATATTGACCGCTGAGCCGACAATACCGTACTTGGCTCGCAATTCAGATCCAATGTTGCCGACGATTACGGGACCCGTGTTAATGCCAATGCCCATCTCAAGTGGTGGGTAGCCCTCTTTCACAATCTCGCTATTTAATTTCACAAGTGCATTTTGCATTTCAAGTCCACAGGCGACCGCGCGGGCAGGGTCATCAGAATGCTTTTCAGGTACCCCAAAAATTGTCAGGATGGCATCACCGATAAATTCATCGATCATCCCGTCATATTTCATGATGACCTTTGACATCTGTTCGAGATAGCGATTGAGAAGCTGCACCATCTCTTCCGGATCACGACTCTCGGATAAACTGGTGAATCCGCGAAGATCCGACATTAAAATTGTAACGGTTTCCTTTCGGCCTCCAATTCGTTGCTCTTCCGGTGATTCGAGGATTTTATCGACGACCTTCTTGGAAAGATAGCGACCAAAGGTATCGCGAATGATATTGGCCAAACGAAGACGCTCCTGAGAGACTTCGAGTATATCTGCAAGCATCTTCTCACGCGTTGCAACGATTTCTTTAATCTCTTTGGGTGCATCTTGCGGCAATTCGACTTGTTCACCGCCAGGCCCCTTATTACGAAGCCGACGATTTGCCGATACAATCGCTTCGAGGGGCGAAATGATTCTTGAATCGAGAAATTTCCTCAATGTAACCATCATAAAAAAGATAATGATGGTGATCAGGACGATGATTCGTAACGCATACCATGATAAATCAGCGACATCAGAATGTTGTGCCGTTATCATGCGGTATATAAGCGACCAAACCAACAAGATCGCTTCAATAATCAATATTCGCCAAAAAATCCCCGATAGAAGAATTTTTCTAACGCTTTTGTTTCCATCCATGTTTGGCTCTATCTGAATTATTGTATCTGTCTATTTAACCCTAAGGGTCTACTTCCTCGAATTTTAAAATGTCTCCTGCACTACCCTGAGATGAAGTCGTAACAAAATCGACCGCAATCTCCAAAGCTCTCTTAGGTTCATCATCTGAAATTGGGAAATATTGGACTGTGATAATATATGCATTTTTTGTTTCTTCAGTTATCATGGTCTTCTTCGAGTCTTTATACATAGGCCTGGAGATTACTCCTTCATCGTCACGCAAAACTAATAATCCTTCGGCTAACACTTCCTTATCTATACCGATTGGTTCATACTCCTCACCTGCATCAGAAAGATCTAACATTAATTCCCTAATTGTTTTATCTGCATCAAAGATTCCAATGGGCATTAATGTTTGCAGCGAAGCAAGATTACATGAATCCACCAATGAATTAATTGAAGGAAGACCACCTTTCAGAAGTAATGATCCCAAATTCTCTACAGCCGTCATATTCACCTCGGGATCATCTCCCATAACAACAAATAGATCTCGAATCGCTTTAACTTGGGGAGCCTCTTTAAGATTCTCTAGATTATACATTTCACGGAAATCCCTCTGAATTCTTTTCTTGCGAGCGTTCACGTACAGAAGTTTTTTAGTAGCTTGAAGATCCTCAACTTTGACTCCGTAAAAATTCAGTTGAGAATATTTTTCACGGACTCTCTTTGTGACTCGAAAAAGTGCCATAATTCATCCCGGATCTAAAACTACTTTAATCGGTTCTTCGTCCGGAAACTCACCGCCGACGAGCCTCACTGCCTTCTCAGCTTGCTCAAGGGGGTACCGGTGGCTGATCATGTCGGTTAAAGGATACTTTCCCCGGACCGCCATGGCAATAGCTGGTTCCACAGCTTGGAAGTCGTGGGAAAATGCCCCAAGCAACCTGATCTCCTTAAACACTAGCTTGTCCAGTAGCAGAGGGATCTCAGTGTTGGCCCCGTACAATCCGGGTAGAACCACAGAAGCACGAGTATTTGCTAAAGCCAAGGCTAGGGGGGGGCCGGCAGGGTGGCCGGTGACGTCCATTACTAAATCGGCCATGGCACCTTCCGTAGCTCGGGAAACAGCTTCCACGGAATCTTCCTGTTCGCCGTCAATGAGGACGTCGGCGCCAAAACGCCTGGCCAAAGCCAAACGTTTGGAATCCTGTGATCGACCTATTACCATAACAGGACCCGCACCGGCTTCCTTGGCTACAGCAACCGCTGCCAGCCCTTGTTGGCCCGGCCCGATAATAGCCACAGATTGACCAATTGAGCAATTGCCGATTTGATTCAACCAGCGGATACCATTGCCCAATACTGCGCTAATTAGAACCCCCAATTCCGGGGAGATATCATCTCCGATTTTGTGTACCATGGCACGGGGAGGGAGATACATATAGTCGGCATAAGCCCCGAAAAGGTGCGGCTCATCCTTACAGGAAACCATAGAGCCATAGACCTGAAATTTTTCACAAAGAGTATAGCGTCCGGAAAGGCATGGACGGCAATAACCGCAACCAAAGGCATATTCTACAATGACACGATCGCCCTCTCTGACACCGTGCCTTTTCTGGGCCTCGATGCCCATTTTATAAACTCTGCCTACAATTTCATGCCCCAGTATAATGGGATAAGGGCGAGGCGCCCGAGTGGCTTTTCCCCGAAATATGCCCGGATCAGAACCGCATACTCCGATCAATTCAAGCTTGAGGATACCGTCCTCTTTATCCACATCGGGTAAATTAAAACTTCGCATCTCCATCCGACCGGGCCCGGTAACCACCATAGCCCTGGTTTTCATATGTTCTCTCCTCCTCAAATGTACTCGCAACAAATCCTGGTGGATTCTAATTCAAAGTGCAGGTTCAGCCAGGGCAGTGATGCCATCGTTTCCATAGGCCAACTTTATGTGATGGAGCGATATGAACTCAGTCTCCCTGCCAAGCGCATCTCCGATGGCCAGACCATAAACAGTACCTTTGGCCCTGCTAAGATTTTCTGTCATGACCCCCATGCGTTACTCAAATACATTATCAGACCGCCTACGGAATGCCTTAGATGAAGACGCGGCTACTCTTTTTTCATGTAAAAAGCAAAAAATAACCTGCTCAAGAGTCAACGGCAGACTTGACCGCCGCTCCTCTGGTGGGTTCCAGTCTCTTTAACTCACCGGGATCTCTGTGATTTCTTTCTTTTTGTTGATTTTCTCTCTTAAGACTCGGATCATCTGAAGAGAACCACCTTCCTGGCATCAAGTTGCAGAGGTTTCTCGGTTTGTGGGTTTCTTCCTTTACGGGTTTTTTCTTTTTGACGGTGAATTTTCCAAATCCGGTGATTAAGATGGCCCCTCCTGATTCAAGGGTTCTTTTGATGATTTCCAGGAGGGAGTTAAGGATGACGATGGATTGGTTTTTTTGGAGGGCTGAATTCTTGAAGATTGAGTCTGCCAGGGTGGCTTTAGCGGTGGGCATGAGGGTGCGCTCCTTGAGATTGATTCAGGTGTTTTGTCTATTTTTTTGAGGAGTTTGAAACTATTTCAATCTTGATATTTTGTCAAGAATATTTGATAGTTATGGGATTGGGGTGCTCTGGGGATAAGGGTAACGAGTATTTTGAGATAATGCGAAAAAGTTATCATGGTGTGAAAAGGCTTATCGCAACGTTTTGTTGCCACGAATTGTTTGAGAGATGTCAAGAGCACCAGGCTTAGATTTTTTGACCGTAATCCTTGATTAAAGCTCAATTGTCGTAAGTTGTTTTGGAATCTACGTCCCCCATACCCTTTCGAAAGGAAAGAGAATTGGTATAGTTTGTAAAGATGTCCCCCAGTCCACACGTAAATCTCTGAGTTTTCAAAGCCTCAGAAGGACGACCGACACGATGGTCATGGCAATAGCAGCGATGCGGAATGACGTCAGCCTCTCTTTATAAATCAGTGCGGACAGCACGATGGGGATCACAAACGCCATACCCGCGATGGGTACCACGAGGGATAAAGGACCTGTTGAAAGCGCCCTTAGAAAAAGAAAATAGCCACCAAAATTGAGCAGACCCATTGTCAATCCGATGATCATGGCCATTTTTCGATTTCCGGTGACTTCTTCTGTTTGAAGCCTGTTTCTCATGCCAAAAGAAAACAACATGGAGGCGATATAAGAGACGGCCATATAGGCCAGCATGTTTGTATGAACCGCGGCGAACTTGCTCGTAATCGACGCAGCAGCCCCGGAAAAGGTTGATATCAAAACCAGAAAAAACCCCCGTGGACGGTCTTTGAAAGATACCGCCTTCCTTTCCCCCTCCCGCGCCAGCAGCGCAAAAGCCGTTATGGCTATCAATATTCCAGTCATCTGAAGGTAAGACAGGCGGTCTTGAAAGTAGAGCACGGAGAAAATGACCACGATCACGACATTCAATCGAATAATGGGATAGGCGACACTCACGGGTATGTGTTTGAGGGCCTCAATGTGGGCAACCGTGGCCAGGGAAAAGCTGCCCCCGTTTGCAAGACCGACCAGAAGGAGATAAGAGACATCGGGAACCGTTTTGTCCATCAAGAGGAAAAGTACTGTGCTTATGACAGCCACAGTCCCCATGAACGAGAAGGTGGTCCAGGCTGTGTTGCAGCGCTTTTCAGCCGAGACCTTATAGAAGAACCTCTGTGTGCCCATTAAAAACAGGGACAATAAAGCAAATGAATACCACGTGAACATGCTATTAGACCTTTCAAGAAACTTCAGCTCAGACCGACTCCCACACTAAAACCCTCCCGGCTTGGTTGACAGTGGTTTTTGGGGGCACTACCTTATGTTAAAATAAATTTTCGAGGGAATCGATATGTTTATGTCCTACGAACATCCCCCTTACCGTCCCCCCAGTGAAGCGGGGAGCGTGCTATTCCGTCTTACCCGGGGGTGCCCCTGGAATCAGTGTACCTTTTGCTCCATGTATAAAGACACGTCTTTTGAGAGGCGCCCGGTAAAGGATATCGTGGAGGATATACGACGGGCAAAGGAGATTCACGGGCCCCATGCCAGCACCTTCTTTTTCGGGGATTCCAACAACCTTATTTTGGACCCCGGCATCCTGGAGCAGATCCTTCATAGTCTTTACGACAACTTCCAGAATATCGATCGCGTTACCAGCTATGCACGGGCCAGAACCCTCTGCAAGAAATCCTTGGAGGATCTCCGCAGGATTCGAAAGGCCGGTCTCACCCGTCTCCACATCGGACTGGAGACCGGAGATCCGGAACTTCTAACTGAAATTAGAAAAGGCGCCACACCGGATCAGATGGTTGAGGGCTGTGTGAGGGCCAGGGAGGCAGGATTCGAGGTGAGCCTCTATGTGCTGGCGGGAATCGGGGGGGAGGCAAAATGGCAGCAGCATGCCATAGGAACGGCGGATGTCCTGAACCGCGTCAATCCCCACTTCATTCGGATCCGGACCTATGTCCCAACGCCTTACTCATCCCTTTATGATAGAGAAAAGAGCAACCAGTTTCAACTGGCCTCTCCGGAGACGATCCTACGGGAGCAATATATGCTGATTGACCTGCTGGAGGTGACATCCCAATATCTGAGTGACCACGTCTCCAATTATGTCCCAGTCAATGGCATTCTGCCGCAGGATAAAGCCCGTATGCTGGAAACTTTGGATCGTGCCATCGAGGATCTTAGCTCAAGCGAGTCCTACAGGCGATCCCTTGAGATGAAGCGACACCTGACCCACCTATAGTGCCGGCACTCATCTTGCCGCTGCCCTGTGCATTCAGAAACAGTCTCCATGTCCCCGGGGTATAGACTCCCGTTCCTAAATTAATATAGTTGGTGAACAATGTCCCCCACCCCTGATTTTACCAAGACCGGGTTTGGGAACCCATGTCTCACCCCACAGGCCATGAAGGAGTCTGATCCAAGGTCCTTTCACCGGCCAGGGGTCGGGGACGGCATGTGCCATCACATCCGGGAGGATTTTGTTTAAGTGGGGGAGGTCCTGTCCTCCGATGACAAGGCCTTTCAAGTCATCCTGGGTAGGTTGTTGCTCAAAGAAGGTGTCCGGGTAGCAGGCGGCCACCCCGATGGTCGGCGCCTTTGCGTCTTCTTCCTTGAAACGGCCAACAAGGTTCTTGCGAAATGAAAACGCGTGATCCAGAGGGGAGGATTTCAGGGGTTCGCTGTTCTGGTACCATTGTCCGTCGCGTTGCTCTATCTGTCCGCCCTTGACTTCAAGTACGAATATGCCCGGACGGTTGAGGTCGGCAATAATGAAATCCGCCTCGCTGAACTCTCCCTTTTCCCTGGTTCGCAGCCTTAAAGAATGCCATGCGTACCAGCCCTTGGGAAGCGACGATTTAAGCGCATTATAGACCTTTTGTTCAGCCTCGGATTCCGAATGTCTCGGGATTTCGCGCGGCCAGAGGCCAGGCCTTGTCTGCGTTGAACAGTCTGTTGTCATGCTTATTCAATCAGGACATCCCCTATGGAAGGTTGTCCTCATCCATTTACAATAATTCCCCATTTGCGATTGATTGTTCCTTTAGCGGACCGGCCTGGAACCCAGGGAATCAGGGCGCTGGAAGTGCTGAGTTGACGCTGGAGCCGATTTGACAGTCTCGAATTTGGGACAATCGCGTCGAATAAGAATCCGATTCGTCTGGTTGTCGCCATATTTCCATATTTAATAGTAGCCTCGATCAATTCTGTCACAAACTTGGGGTCATTTTTAGTCTCCCGTTTGATCCAGTCATATCCCCGGGGCAAACTGTTAAAGCGGGACCAGTCGTAAACAGCATCCATAAGGGTTCTGGCCCTGGAAGAATAGATTATTTCCGTATCCCGGGTACGCACGGCATTGACTGATCCAAGACGTCCGTCAGCGACTTTGATTAGCTGAAACGTCAAGCTACCTATGGAGCGTTTTGCTGAAATGCGGTTATTATAGAGATAGATGACACTGGGGATCTGGTTATCAAGACCGTAGAAATTGAACGCTGTTGGCCCGCAGATCTGATATTTGCCTTTCTCTTCCTCCATCAATTTCTGAAGAATCAGGGCCGCCCCCGGACTGTATTTGCCACCGGCCGGGATGCGAGAGGGCACAAGATATACACCCCGTTTAAGCCTGACAATCCAGCCTGAATCTGAAAGGCGACGGAACAGATCCCTTTCCTGCGCTCCAGTTATGCCTAATATAGGGGCAATTTCTCCGGTGCGTACAATGTCCAGCTGCTTGAGCTGAACATATGCGAAAAACCGTGATGAAAGGCTTCCCAGTCCAGGTCCTTTGGGTTTCATGATATTTCTCTCAAATGGGTTTATAACCCATTAACATGAAATATCGTAAATATCAATTTATTTGGCCATCTTGCTAACGGCAGGAAATCCTTTGGGTCTCGATATGTTTACACAGATAATTCGCTTCTGTCCCGGGCTTCGAGGAAAATATCAGCGATGTATGACAAAAACAGCCTTACCCAGTCTCCTTGGAAAGCTAATGATTTGTCTATAGATTCCGCAACGGCTTAAAAAGATACTCCAGACCATTTACCTTGATCTCATAAACCATGCGCAACATATCACCCAATTGTCCGGCCGGAAATCCTTTTTGGGCAAACCAAACCACATACGGCTCAGGTAGATCGATCAAACGCCGTTCCTTATACTTGCCGAACGCCATCAGCATCTTGGCCAATTTAAGCATGACCGCCGGATCCGGCACGCACTCATTTTCTTCGTTCATTTCTTCCTTAATTCCTTCGTGCAACAAGAGTTATTTACTTACTGATGGATGTCCCCTAGTTCACTTTTGCTCAATTTCCTTTGTCAACTTAGAATCTTAAGGGCGTTATATATTAAAATACCGAAGGGTTACACCCCTGAGGGTACGGGGAATACAAAAAAAGACATTGACCTGAATCATACCATAAAAAGAAACCTCCTGTTAAGAATAAAGTGATTACCACAACAACTTTAACTTAAGGAAGGAGGTTTCAGATGACAGTCAAGGATT
>SDBT01016710.1_pt1 | contig 11606 bp, 12 predicted proteins | sample 2277101 | NCBI WGS metagenome assembly SDBT01 (sample SAMN10404973, study PRJNA504765) | marine sediment metagenome | isolation source: marine sediment core GS10_PC15, 103 cmbsf | place: Arctic Ocean: Southern Knipovich Ridge | collected 2010
AGTAATTAAAAGGCAGGAAAATGAAAGAAATTATTTCACGAGTCGTTTTTTGCGAATCGGTATCTCCCGATTCGTAAAAAGAAAATTCTCAGCGTACTCAGCGACTCTGCGGTGAATTATTACTCAGGGAGGTAAAACAATGCCCGCGTTAAGACGAAAGCATCTAATTTGGGGGGTCGGATTTCTGATCGGAATCGTCCTGGGGGGACCGATTAACGTCTATGGTGAAGACTCTGCCGGGAACAATCGTGTTCCCGAAGGCGTATATATCAAAATGACCAAGGATTTCTATGAGGCCCTTAAGGGTGAAAATTCCGATAAAATCAAGATCTATTCCAATGATCCATCAGATGAATACTTGCGCAAGATCGCCATCGCCACCCGCACCATGGTCGAGACAAACCTGCAGATCCTGAAGCAACAGGAAATAATGATCGAGCTGTTACGTTCCTTTTTGAAATCCAAATCGAAATGAGAAACAGGCGTTCAAGGGTTCAGGGTTCACCGTGCCGGGATATCCTCGAATCGTCCCATTTTTGAATCCGCAATCCGCAATCCAAAATCGCTATGGGGTTATTGTTTTCTAGCCAGCCCTTCACTTATTCGGGCGGCTTTTTCTACCTTTACAAAAGAAAGAATCTTCCCGACGGCATCGCCTTTCATCTTGGATAGGAGCTCTACTACCAGGTGGGGGTCCAGTTTCTCAATCAAGCTGGCAGCACTCTGGGGTTTCATGGCTGAAAATGCCTTTATGAGATGCTTGAGCTTCTGCTGATCGACCGTTTTTTTACGGACCACCTCGGCCCTGATTTCGTTTCTTAATCGGGTGAGGGTGGCGATTTTTGTGTTTAGGTCTTTTTGAATGGCCATCAGGGCGGCTTCTTTTTGGGTCAGCTTTTTCTCTTTCGCTTCAAGCTCAGCCGACTTCCGGGCCAGGAAATTCAAATCGATTTTTGTCGGCGGTGTAATATCTTTATTTTCTTTGGGGGCGGTTTCAGAATTAGTTTCAATCTCCGCTGCAATCGCCTCGGTTCCCAATAAGGATGGACTCCATCCGGTATGGTACATGAAGATTGAACCCAATACGAGTTTTATAACGATCAGAAAAGCGAGCAGAATCTGAATTTGAAGCTTCATTGGCTTGGCTCCCTTCCGATGACAACGATTTCATCTATGGCTTTTTGTTCCTCCCATGCGGAGATCTGCATGTGTCTTTGGTACTGCCGCTCTTTTAAGGACTCCAAGGTCTTTTTCTTCATCGATTCCCTTTTTAAATGCTCTGTTTGAGCGCTTATTTGCTTCTTTTTTTCTTTAAGGTCCAAATGAATCTTTTCAAGATCAAGTTCCAACTTTTTCACAAAAGTTTGATAGATTTGATAGCGGGCCGCATTTATCCCTTTGAATTCTTCATCGCTGCATTTCTGTGCGACTTGCCTTCGTTTTTGGTTCAGCGTTTGCGCTTCCCTTTCCATCTGTCTATACCGCGCCTCGGCTTTAGCGAGCTCCGCCTGGGCTCTTCGCTCCAGATGCTTGCGGTATTCAAGTATTCGATCAAGCCGGAAGGCGAAAGGTTTCATGTTTACCTGTTGTGCCCGGCCAACAGCGTCCGGAGCTGATCGACGCTTTGTTCAAAGGTTACTTTTTGATCAAGATCCTGCTTCAAAAACCGGTTGATATCAGCGATCCTTCCCTTGGCAAAATCGATTTGGGGATCGCTCCCGTCCACATAGGCCCCGATATTGATCAAATCCTCGACATCCCTGTAGGTGGCCAGGACGCTCAACAAGCTGTTCGCATTTTGAGTATGCTCAGGCGTAACAATGTCTTTCATTACCCGGCTGATACTGGCCAACACGTCGATGGCAGGATAATGTCCCCGATGCGCCAGGGAACGTGACAGTACAATGTGCCCATCGGCACACGACCGCACCGTGTCCGCTATGGGCTCGTTCATGTCATCGCCTTCGACCAACACGGTGTATATCCCCGTTATGCTGCCGCTTTTTTCGACCGTACCGGCTCTTTCCAGTAATTTTGGAATCTTGACGAAGACACTGGGCGTATAGCCTTTGGCCGAGGGCGGTTCACCGGCCGCCAAACCGATTTCTCTTAAGGACATGGCATAGCGGGTGATCGCATCCATAATCAGCATTACATCCAAGCCCTTATCCCGGAAGTATTCGGCCATGGTTGTCGCCAGATGTGTGCCCCTGATTCTTACCAGGGCGGGCGAATCGGAGGTGGCCACAATTACGACCGAATTTTTAAGCCCGCCTTCGCCCAGGATTCTTTCAATGAATTCTCTTACCTCGCGCCCCCGCTCACCAATGAGTGCGATTATATTGACGTCCGCGGTCGTGTTCTTGGCAATCATGCCCATCAATACACTCTTGCCGACGCCCGATCCGGCCATGATCGCAATGCGTTGACCTTTGCCGACCGTGCACATGCCGTTAATAGCACCCACACCGACATCAATTACTTCACCGATCATGGCCCTTTTCATCGGATTGATATGATTGCCGTATATGGGATATTCGTCTTTGGATTTGATGAACCCTTTACCATCCAGAGGACGGCCCAACCCGTCGATGATACGGCCTAAAAATGCTTCTCCAACTCGAATAACCGGCTTTTGGGTTAGCTCTACAACCCGGCAGCCAGGTCGAATGCCTCGCATCTCACCCATGGGCATAATGATAATTCTTTTATCGTTGAACCCGATGACTTCGGCCTGAATCTGCCGGCCCTCTGAATCCGTAATGACGCACAGGCTTCCCACGCTCACGCCCGGGCCGTCGGCTTCGGCAACAATACCGGCCACCTTGACAATCCTGCCGGCCAATTTAATCGGCTGGCATGTATTGAGGGCATTTAAATATTTGTCCCAATCAATTTTTTCTTGTAGATTAGGCATCGGCTTTTTGGGTAAATGCATCTTCCAGGCTCTGATAGATTTTCTCCAGGCGGGTTTCTACGCTTGCATCCATATCGCCGCAAGGGGTTTCGATAATACACCCGCCCTGAGAGATGCCTGGGTCGGAGGTAACCCTAATGGTCTTGATGTCCTTGAATTTGTTGAATAGTTCCGGCCGGCATTGCTCAATATATTGGTAATCCTCCGGATTAACATTGATAATGATTTGACGCTTTTCAACCGCCAAATTCAGGACCTCCAGCACCGTTTCTTTTAGCGACCCTTCGTCGGCCGGGAGATGATGGTGGATTATCTTTGTGGCAATCGAAAAAATGATGCTGAGAATCTCTTTTTCATGTTGTTGGACGATCTGTTGCTTTTGCCGGCTCAGCTCCATAAAAAGATTTTCTATCTTCTCAATTACCTTGAGGGCCTTTTGCTCGCCCAGCTCAAGCCCATCTTTTTCCCCCTGGCTAAAGCCTTTCTCATATGCTTCCTGTTCCAGGTGAATGCCCTTATCCCGGGCCTTTTTGATAATGTCCTCAGCCTCAGCTGTCCTTTGCTTTTGTGCGTTCCCGGTGCCGTCCAGGGGTATAAAATCTTCAGGCGTCTGATCGTCGGTCTGAAGACAGGCAAATTCCGTGGGCTTCGTTCGACAAAACTCCCTATTAGCCTCCAGGGATTCCATTTCAAAGGGTTGCCACGTATCTTGAGTGCCTGATGCAAGGTTGGCATCTTTATACAAAGACATCCTCTTTACCTTTCGCCAAAGCGATTTTTCCTTCAGCCTCAAGCTTTTTGGCAGTCTTAATCATCTCTTGCTGGGCCTCCTCAACTTCACTCAGTTTAACCGGACCCATAACCTCGATGTCCTCCTTCAGCATTTCAGCCGCCCGTTTGGATAAATTATTTAATATCTTCTCTTTGACTTCCTCGGTCGCAGTTCGCAGTGCCTTGGTCAGTACCTCGTTATTCACATTTTGAAGGATTTGTCTAAACTCACGATCATCGATTTGCATGAGATCTTCAAACAGAAACATTTTCTGCCGTACCATCCCGGCCAATTCACTATCTTCATTCTCAATAAAGGACAGAACCGATTCTTCGGTACTGCCATCCACCTCGTTTAAGATGTTGGCCAGCGTTTCAATCCCGTTAAATTTGCGCAGCGTCACGCGGACACTAGAGAGATCCCTTGTGATTACCTCATCAAGCTCGCGCACAACGTCTTCATCGACCTGACCGATTTGTACGATCCTCAAAGCAATATCATGCTTGAGCTCCTCGGGAAAGAAACCGAGCACCTCGGCCGCTTTTTCCTGCGGCAGATAAGAAATGATAAGCGCAATGGTTTGCGGATATTCGCCATGAATTAAATTGTACAGGTTTTCTGAGGGGATATCGGCCAAATCGCTGAAAGGTGTGGTGGCGACTTTGGAGCCGATGACCTTAAAAACCTCCCGCGCCGTCTCTTTATCCAAACTTCGGTTTACAACCTCTTGCAGGAAATCCCGGCCGGATACCATTATGTTGGAATCGCCATGCCAATTCGCTAAATATTCATTGACCACTTCTCCGGAAACATCTGATGAAATATAGGTAATCTCGGACATATATTTGCCGATCTTTTTGATACCGCGTTCGTCCATTTTTTTAAAAACCGCGGATGTAAATTCCTCACCCATTGTCAGAAGAAGAATGGCCGCTTTCTGAGGACCGCTCAATTTATGCGACGCTAACTTATCCATTATTCCATATTACCTACCCAACCGTTTATGACCTGTTGGGCCTTTTCAGGATCGTTTCGACTGATTTTAAGAGCTTCCTGGCGCTGATCCGTAATTTTTGTTTCGGGACGGGATTGATAATCGCCGTCGCCGGCGGGCAGCTCCGCCGGATTAAGAACGATTTGGCTTTTGACATTTTGCAAACTTTTCAGCAGGGGTCGCACGATTAGGAACAAAACCATCAGGATCAACCCGAAATTTATGATTGTCTTGCGAAAACCGCCCATGAATTTTAACAGATCGAATGGGCTCTCCTCCCCGGCGGCCATCAATTCATCGGGAATCATTTCCGAAAAGGCGATGGAACTGACGGAAACCTGATCCTCCCTATCTTCGCTGTAGCCCATGGCTTTTTTTACGATCTCTTCAAATTGTTGCAATTCCTTCTCCGTGCGGGGAATGTATGTTTTTTTGGCAGAACCGTCTTCGGAGTTCTCTATTTTATATTTCCCGTCTATGACCGCCGCCACGGAGAGGCGCTTAATGGTTCCGGCGGGCTTAACCGTCGTTCTGATAATTTTATTGATCTCATAATTAATAGTGGAGTCTTTTTTGGATTTTTGATTCTGAGAACTGCTTTGGGGAGGCACGACCCCTCTGCGCTGATTTACATTCGCATTGGTTCGTGCGGTTCCTGCACCCACTTGGCTCGATTCTTCGATATTTCTGCGACTTCTAACAACCGTGGTGGAAGGATCATATTCTTCCTCGTTTAAAGTGATTTTTTCAAAATCGATGTCAGCGATCACACGCACGATAGCCTTGCCGACACCGACAATCCCTTGAAGCATTGTTTCAACATTATCTTTGATTTCATTCTCCACTTGTCTTTTATGATCAAGCTGAGTTGTGCTTAACAGCGAAGATGGATTACCTCCCCCTGTTCCTTTAAAGATTACGCGGCCCTTGGTATCGACAACCGTGATCTGATCGACTCCGAGGCCATCGACCGCATTGGCCACCAGATGAACGATGGCGGCCGCTTTTGCGGCCGGCAAACGCGACCGTAAATCCAACTGGATTGACGCGGAGGCAGGCCTGCGCTCTTCCACAAACAGCGTTTCTTTGGGAATGACGATAAACACGCGCGAATTCTTGACTTCTTTAAACTGGTTGATGGTCCTTGCCAGCTCGCCCTGTAAGGCCCTCCGAAAATTCAATTGCTGTACAAATTTGGTGGCACCAAAATTCGTATCGTCAAATATCTCGAACCCGACCTGCCCCCCGTTCGGCAGGCCTTCCCCGGCTAAAGTTAAGCGCAGTTCATGTACTTTGGCAGCCGGAACCATTATGGTGTTCCCCGCCGCACCGACGCGATAGGGAATGTTTTTTTCCTGGAGTTTGGAGACAATCGCGCCGCCATCCTCCGCCGAAAGATTATTAAACAGAATCTGGTAATCTTCCTGATTGGCCAGAAAGAACATAAACACAAACCCGGCCACAACCAGGCTCAGGATAAAGGCCATACTGATCTGTTTTGAAAGCGGTAATGATTTTAGGGCGTTCAGCAATTGATTCATGGAATCCCGCGCTCCTGCATTTTTTCGTAGCCGTTCACGGGTTCAAAGGTTCAGGGGTTCAAGGTTGCATTCTTGTCCCTAACCCTGAACGTTGAACCCTGAACTTGTGAACGGTTACATTTTTTCTTTGTTTCTGTTTCAGCTATTTAAGTATGGATGCGCTTAAAATGGCATGCGCATTATTTCCTTATAGGCCTCGATGGCCTTATTCCTTACCGCTAGGAGCAGGCTCAAGCTTATACCCGCTTTTTGGGAGGCTATCATGGTTTCATGGATCGCGGCTTTCCCCTTTAAAAGATCCATAACGGATCTATCCGCATCCTGCTCCAAAGCGGAGGTCTTGTTAATCGCGGCCTTTATTATTTGACCGAACCCGGAGCGATTTTTAGACGCAATGTTTATCTGCCCTTCCAGGGGGATTTGCGACTGATTTTCGATTCTTAGATTACCCATGGGTTATTTCCCTATCTCAAGTGCTTTAAGGATCATCTGCCTTGTGGTTTTGATCGCGGCAACATTGGCTTCAAACGCCCTGCGCGCCATCATCATGTTGGTGGTTTCGACCATAAGATCGACATTTGGTTTGTATAGATACCCATCTTGATCGGCATCCGGATGGCTTGGATTGTAGATTTTTTTAAAGGGGGCCGGATCCTCGACCACCTCCTCAATCTGAACACCTTCAATCTGCATGTCAAAAGCTTGCCGGAAGCTGTCGTACTGTGGTTTGGGACTCATCACAACCATTTTGCGTCTATAAGGTTCGCCCGTTTCGGTACGGGTCGTCTCTATGTTCGCAAGATTACTGGCAATGATGTCCATCCTTTTTCGCTGGGCAAAAAGCCCCGAGGCGCTTGTATTGAGTGTGGTTATAAAATCCATCTTATCGTCCTCCTTCTCGGATAACTTCTTTGATCCTGGCTATCTTTCTTTTGATTAATTCAACACCGGCCCTGAACATCAAATTATTCTCAGTCAGCTTTGTCATCTCATTATCGATATTGACCCAGTTAAAACCGTTGAATTCACTCGTGTCTGCAAATGATTCAATCTGCCGGGCCGAATTCATTTCGCGACCGATGTGTTGCGCATCTGTTCGGACTAACTTAAATCCCCGCCCGGCTCCCGATGCCCCCGCCAAGGCGGTCTTAAAGTCAATATCTTTGGCTCTGTATCCGGGAGTTTCGATATTGGCGATATTGCTGCTTACAACCTCATGCCGCTGGCGGGTTATCCGGATTGTTTGTTCAAGCGCGTGAAATGTTTTTTGAGAAAATAATTTGTCTAACATCTACTTCCCCTTTCTTGGATGATCGATCGGTTCAACGTATTCAGAAGCAATTTATATGCCATTTTCAACGGGCTGCATATTATTACGATATTCATTTAGTTTGTTGCGCAGGGTGCGGACACTGATACCCAAAATCTCCGCGGCATGGGTCCGGTTTCCTTGCGTTTGATCGAGGGCGCGCAAAACCACTTTTTGTTCCATTTCTTTCAGTGAAACGACAGGCATCAAGGGATCACCCGTAGACACAGGTGTGGGTTGACGGTTCCGGGTCATCAAAAGATCCTCTTGGTCAATTATTTCTCCGTTACACATCAAAACAGCCCTCTCAATCCAATTTTCAAATTCCCTCACATTCCCGCGCCACGGCATCCGCATCAGCGCCGTCAACACCTCCGGGGTAACTCCTTTGACCGGACTGTTATCCATCTTGGCGTATTTTTCGATAAAATAGTCGGCCAGCAGGGGAAGATCATCATTACGATCTCTCAAGGGAGGCAAATGCAGCGGTATCACATTTAAACGATAATAAAGGTCTTCCCGGAATTTTCCCGCTTTAATCTGTTTTTCGATATCCTGATTTGTGGTGGCAACAAATCTGACATCCACCGGAATCGGTCTTGCCCCCCCGATTCGATCAATCTCCCGCTCCTGGAGTACCCTCAGGAGCTTGGATTGGAGCCGATAATCCATCTCACTGATTTCATCCAGAAGCAGCGTCCCTTGATGGGCAATTTCAAACTTGCCTTTTTTGCGTGTGACGGCACCTGTAAAGGCCCCTTTCTCGTGACCGAATAGTTCACTTTCCAACAGCGTTTCGGGTAATGCGGCGCAGTTAATCGCGACAAACAATTTATCGCGCCTGGAACTATGTTTGTGAATATAGCGCGCAAAGAGTTCCTTGCCGGTTCCTGACTCCCCGTGAATAAAGACGGACGCCCGGCTGTCGGCGATCTTCTTTGTCATCTGCATGAGCCGTTTCATCTCACGGTTTTGGGTAATAATCGTATATTTTCCATTACGCCCGGCCGGGTCTTTTTGCGCCGACCCATTTGCCGTGTGGGCGATAATCGTTTGGATCATTCTTTCCGACAACGGTTTCAGTAAAAAATCTGTTGCGCCCATCTTCATGACCGCGACCGCTTCTTTAACCCTGGCATCGGATGTGATCAGAATGATCGGCAGGGATGCATTGAATTCTTTGACCCGTTTTAACAAATCGATGCCGTTGATTTGCGGCAAATCGACTTCACTGATGACCAAATCAAACTGATGGCGCATTATTTCTTCCAGGGCCGAGCGACCGTTATCGGATATTTCGACCTGGAAACCCGCCTCTCTAAAAAAATTACCCATCTGGCGTGATTGTTCGTCGCCATCATTTCCGGCCAGCAATATTTTTTTTTGTTTCATCATGGAATGCGGTTTTTTTAATCACTAAGGGGTTTGGCGCATTTCGTCGTTAAAATTAAGCTCTTCCCTCTTTTCCTTGGCAAGGCTACTCCAGAAGGGATCATCGAGGTTTTCGATCTGATTATAGAGTGATAGGGAAGCCTCTTTTTTGTTTAATTTCCAATTGCTTTGGGCAAGCTTGAGCTTTAACGAAATTTTGTCCGCTTTCTCGTCCGCCTTGGCAATTGCATCATGATAGTTGTCGGCGGCTTTGGCTGTTTCTCCCAGCCGCAAATAAAGATCCCCTATCTCTTGATGCGTCCGGAAAGAGGACGAGCCGCAATCATTTATGGCATCAGAGGTTCCCTGGAGCGTCTTTAGGGCTTTGCGCCGCAAGTTGCTCTCGACCAAGGCCTTGGCCTTATTGACCAGGAAACCAATCCGCTTACACGGTTCGGCGAAATGTTTTAGGGCGATTGAAAACATTTCGACGGCCGCCGGGTATTGGGCTTGCTCTAAAAGGATACGCCCCTTCAACTGATAGGCTTCATGGGCATATTGATCAGATGGGTGATATGCCAGCAAAAGGTTCATTTGCTTCAAGGCTTTTTGGAATTTCCCTTGTTCGAATAATTCTTTACCGATTAAAAAAAGGAGATCGGCGGGTTTCTCTTTGTCTGCCAGGAGTGGATCCGCTTTTTTAAAAAACGCGATGGCCGTGTCCTTGAAATTGAAACGAATGTTGGCCCTGGCAATCGCTATAAAGATGTCGGCCGAGTCCATCTTCAGTATAAGCTCCTTTTCGTTGTGGAAGATCCCGATGATATTGATATAAACACCGTTATTGGCCTCATCTTGCATGATCTCCCGCACCAACTTTATCAAGGCGCGTTTGACGTTCGGCTCCAGTGACTTCCATGCATAAATCTTCAGAAGCTCTTTTACGGCCTGGAAGCTTTCCTTAAAATCTCGCTCTTTGCGATGCAACATCGCCAGCTTCACCATGGCCAGCTTCGCCATGGGATTGTTGCCATTGCGATTTAGCGGTTTAGCAATAATTTTATGATAGATTTCTTTGGGTAAAACGATCTCAGACATGATGATGTCGACGGACTTATTGACCCCTTTTTTTATCTTTAAACGACCTTCTTCTTGAAGTTCGGCCAGCCGAATCAGACTAATGGCTGCGCCTTCGGTGTCGGGATAGCGTTCGTTGATCAGCTGATAAAATTTGACGGCTTCCTCGATGTCGCCCTCCTGGCGATAGGAATCCCCGATCTGGGCCAGTACCAGATGGGTCTTTTCCCAATAGGGCTTGCTATTGTAAAACCGAAGCAAATTTTTTCGGGCGCGAACATTATCTCCCAATTGATAGTAGTTATAGCCGAGATATAGCGAAATTTGGGGATACTGATAGATGCTTTGCGGATAGGCGGTTTTGATTGCCAAAAGAACATCCAGGGATTTTTGAAAGCTATTCGTCTTATAAAGAACCTCGCCGATAAGCGTTCGGGCCTCTATTTTTAAAGACCTGTCGTGTAATCCGGAGGCCGCATCTTCTAAAACGCCGAGAAGCAACCGCGCCTCCTCTCTGCGTTTGAAGTGCATCATGATAACCATCTTGCGCATCAAGGCTTTTACCGTCAGAGGGGCATTGGCGTCATTCTTTAGGACAAAATTAAAATAACCCAGGGCCTCATAATAATTGCCGGTCTTAAAATTGAGGTTGCCCAACCCCAAAAAAGCATTAACGATATATTCGGATGTGGGGAAGCGACTCAGGGCCTCCTCATAATGGTGTCTTATTTGATCAAAATGATCGGGGATGGATTTTGAATGGTGCTGTTTATAAGCTTCAGCCAAAAGAAAATATGCCCGCTCAGTGTATCTCCCGCCGGGATCTGTTTCGATAAGACGGGTCAAATTCCGGATCGCCTCGGACCAGCCTTTATCCGAATAGGCCTTAAGAGCTGCTGCTAAAAGAGCGCTATCCTCCCGCCCGTCCGGGGCTGGAGTTTGTTTCAGCGTTTCAGCATTAAATTTTTTTTTACGATTGTCGGCCGCCATTTTGTTTTGATCGGGCATGGCCTTTTGGATCTGTGTGACAGGGGTGTTCGGCCGCGCCCCTTGGTCGCGGGTCTTTTCGGGGGGGGAACCGAGAATAATATAGAGCTCATTTTCGACCGATTTCGTTGTGAATACAGGTACGTCAGATCCTTTAAGGTTGAGTGTCAGGCGGATTTTTTTTTGATGATGTCCAATGGTGATGCCGGCCAGATTTGCGCTTTGGGCCGAAACCCTGTAGGTCTTAAAGGCCGGGGCGTTGCACCATATATCCAGCACAATTTGGGGGGGAAGCGGGAATGCTTGTATCGTGTAGTCAGGTATCCTGGCGTTTCCGAGTACTCTGACCGTTGTTCGGGATTCGGTTGCGTGGGTATCGATGGCGATAATTCTGCGCATGACCTGTTTATGGGCCGGTGAATCAGAGGGAGCCGGGCTGGCCTCCATTTCTGCGGCCGACACCATCAACGTAACGGCTAAGAACAGCATGACCCCGGGTTTTCTGAAAAAATGCGTCATACCGACCCTGTTAGCAATTACTATGCCAACAACCCGGAGAGGGGCACCATCGAATTGGAAGGAATACGCTTAAAGCGACCTGCAAATGATCGTACTGGGCGTGGGTGCGGTCAATATAC
>SDBT01016711.1_pt1 | contig 11606 bp, 8 predicted proteins | sample 2277101 | NCBI WGS metagenome assembly SDBT01 (sample SAMN10404973, study PRJNA504765) | marine sediment metagenome | isolation source: marine sediment core GS10_PC15, 103 cmbsf | place: Arctic Ocean: Southern Knipovich Ridge | collected 2010
ATATATTAAGGAAAAATACAATCCAATTGGTCCACTCAACCGATGGGTAAATTCCCGTTCCTCCTTTCTAAGATACTTCTTGCTTAGAACAGCAAATATTTGTCCCGCCGCAAAGGCTCCCGGGATGTCTACTTGAACCATCCTACTTCTCCTTCTTTTAGGTTAAAGCGATACACAGTGATTGTCCGCACTTATCATGTGCTTATTCCCGCGATTTCCATAATGCTTTACGACAGCGCCTCTTCAAGTGTTTCTTTTACGGAACTGAATCGATCATACAACAACATCACGATGAAAATATTGCAACCGTTGTTCACATTGTAGAACCAATTCTTAATACCGTAAATGTTATAGACTTTAGGCCAAATTTTGATATTCTCATAAATTAGCTTTTCAAGTACCTGTACTTGGAGCTGCCCCTTCGTTTGCAAGGTCAGTAAAATGATGATCAGCAAATATCCTCCTCCATTCATTTTCCCTCTTGTATTCAGAAATAATATCGATACTGTTTGATTGTCTAGACCTCTCCGTATAATAATTCTTGGATTGTCCAATGGAATTAAAAGGTAAAAGTTGGTATTCTATGCAACCAACCTGCCTTAGAAAGTTTGCAATAGCGATCAAATTACTGGTTACGGTAGTAATCCTTGGTATTAATGGCACTCTCGGTACAATCTGAACATTTGTGTTCCGCGCCAGTTCGAAAAAATTGTCTAGAATCTGCGAATTCATTCTACCTGTATACTCTTTGTGTAACATTGGATCAATAAACTTTAGGTCAAAAAAGATCAAGTCTATTGATGGAAGTATTTTTGATTTGAACTCCATAATATCGAATAAGCCGGCAGTTTGAATTGCTATATGAATGTTTTCCTTCTTAATTTCCTTTATAACTTCTTCCAGATAATCCATAAAAAGCAGTGGTTCACCACCAGAAAATGTTATCCCACCATTGGAGGTATCATAAAAAATGTTGTCCTTCATCAAAGTTTGAACCAATTCTCCTACCGTAAAGTATTTTCCAATTGACTTTAAGGCAGTCGAAGGGCAGATATCAATACATTGATTGCAAAGGGAACATTTGGCACGATCAATCCTATCAGGCTTCCCCATCTCGATGGCATTCTCAGGGCAAACACTTTGACAATCGCCACAGTTTACACACTTTTGCGGATAAAAAGCGATTTCCTGGGAAGGACTAATCGATTCAGGATTGTGGCACCACTGGCAGGCCAGCGGGCATCCCTTTAGAAATACGGTTGTTCTAATGCCGGGTCCATCATCAAGAGCAAAGCGCTTGATATCAAATATTAATGGGCGCACGGTAGTCATGATCACACTTTTCCTGTGACCATCAATTGCAAACGTTTGGAAATATAAGCGAACTTGCTCAGATAGTTTAGATTGCCTATATAAGTTACATCCTGATTCAAGATTGCACCTAAGATATCTGGTTTTGGTGAAAATAGAAATTTTGAAAGTGCCCGATGATCCTTGAATATTATTGTAACATTAGTATTATCTATGATTCTTTCATAAACCTTCATTTTATTCTTTTTAAATATTGCTGCAATTGTAATACGATTATCTTTGCTTCGAAATAGATACCTTCCATCGAATCCCATAATATTCCTTCGATACTCTTTATTTATATAGAAAAATAAACTCATCGATTTCAGCAAAATCTCCAGAAACTCCTCTGTAATTTCAGATCCAAGATTATTCAAGAACCGCTTGGTAGCTAATTTGGACCGAAGCCAACGAAAGGAGATCAGATTAAGAAACATTTCAAACATAAGAGTCCCCTGAGAAGTAAAGTAAAATTATGACGTCTGGCATTGCATATATGCATTCCATTCAATCAGATTCACTATTTCTTTCTAAGCCAGAAGTAAAAGATTGCCAAAGCACCCCAGAAATAGAGGGAGGTGATCACCCAACCTGTAACAAATGGATGCTGCATGAATGGTGAGGAAATGTTACCGTGATGGGCCGCATAAGTGCTTGAGACATTAAAGGTTGCCTCTCGCATGAGGAAAACGATTGCACCGACCAGGACCAGAAGCGCAATATAGCTGATACGGACCCACTTCGCTTTTCCTTTCAGGATAAAATACCGCCCAAGTTCAAAGCCAAGATAGGCCGGGATAATCGCCAAAGCAAAAAGAACGTAAGAAAAAGCTGCCCGTATCGGGCTATCATATATCTGGTCAACCCATTGCCATAAATAGTTGGTCTCCCAACTAGGCCATCCAAGGAAATAGTAAAATGGGGTCGGCGTGATAAAAATGGCCCCGAACATAAGTACAAAAACTCGCATAAAGGCAGTTTTATGCTCATCCTGACTCTCTATCATTCCTCGTCCCCCCTCCGCCAGTACCAGACCTGCAAGGGTGGCAATTGGCACATCTATTGCTAGCATAATACCCTCTTTTGATTGATTGTAAAATGAATACTAAAAAGTAATCCCCTTATTCGAAACTCAACATTGATTTATTCGACTTGGGAAAGGGCATCACATCGCCCGTTTGTATATTATAGGCAGTCCTGGTGATAATTTCATCCTTCATTGCATCATTCAGGTCGTTGAAATAAGCGGAATAGCCTGAAACCCGGACTAAAAGTTCAGGGTATTTCTCAGGATGCTTTTTAGCATCAAGAAGAGTCTCGTAGGACATAATATTAAACTGAACGTGCAGTCCACCATGCTTGAAGTATGACTCAACGGTCTGCCCTAACGTCTTGATATCTTCATCATTTTTAAGTTCGGGGAATTTTAGGTTTAATGCCTCACCATTTGGAATATGAAGGCCGTTGAGTCCCCCCACGGCTTGTAGACAGGCCGCCAGATTACCCGTGGCCTGCGAAACTGGAGTGATGCCACTGGCGAAGACCTTGTTTGCCTTGCGTCCGTTGGGAAGTGCGCCGGAGAGTTTACCCTGACCGGAGTGGTTCGTCATCGTCCAATACCCGGGGCGGTAACGTCCACCACGGTAGTTTTCGTGTGCCTGGTAAAAATCATATAGGAAATCAATCAGTTTCTGGGAATTCTTTACCGCCAACGGGTCATCGGTACCGTACTTGGGCGCTCTGTTAACCAGGTAAGCATGGAGCTTTTCATGGCCTTTAAAATTAGCCTCAATGGCCTTGAGCAGCTGACCAAAGGTGAATTTACTCTCGATGAATACAGCCGTTTCAATCGCGCTCAATGAATCTACAGTATCGGCAAATCCAATATGGGTGGCTCCCGATGAATTATATAGCGCACCGCCAAACACCAGGTCCTGGCCCTTTTCCATCGGACCCTCATAAAAGGCAGATAGCAACGGGGTTGGGAGGATCTCTTGATGGACTCCCCCAAAATAGTTATTTAGCTGAATAGCTTGCTCGATGAGCCACGATAATTGACCTGTAAAGGCTTCCCAGAATTCATCATAGCTTTTAAACTGCGTCGGATCACCAGTTTTCGGACCGACCCGATCATCTCCCGTAATGGGCCGCTTGCCGTTGTACAGCGTTAATTCCAGGACTGCAACCAGATTCAACATTATGGAACTGGGGGCATCGAAGCTTCTACCGGCTGATGCCAATTCCACACATCCAATCACCGCATAATCCCTGGCATGCTCCAATGCCGTGCCCTGATTTTTAAGGGTTGCGATGTCCACTACATCATTGTGAAAGGCGGGCACGGATTTGGTTTCAGCAATTACTTCGGCCACGCGGTTTAGATAGGTTTGGGAGTTTTTCTCATAATGATAGCGGGCATTCATACTGGGATCCCTCGTCCGTAACAATTCGGTGACCCGCAACATAATGTAAGTGAGGTCGTTGACCGCATCCTTTCCTTTTTCATCAACTCCCCCGACTGTTACTGCCGGTACCGTCCCGGCGCCGCCGAACAGTTCCTCGGCCGTTTCAGGTACTAAGTTGGTATTATCGGTCAGTCTCAGCCAGAGGCAGCCCAAGAGTTCGATGGCGTCTTTGACCTTCATACTGCCATTCTCCAGATCATGCTTATAATAAGGATAGAGCACCTGATCCAGTCGACCCGGGCTAATGGCCATGTTGATATTCTCGGCGTGAATCGCCACCTGAATTATCCATAACGAATTAATGGCTTCCCTAAATGACCTGGCAGGTTTAGCCGGGACACGCTTACAGATTTCAGATATCACCATGAAGTTTTTCTTGCGAATTGGGTCCTGCTCCTTGGTTGCCAACTGCGCCGCTTTAGTACTCAGCTTCTGCGCATAGGCGATTATTCCTCTCATGGCTATCTGCATAGCTTGGTAAAACTCAATTTTCTGTTTATCTCCCTTCGTGAGACTGCCGTTACCTTCTATCCCCTTCTGCTTTAAGGCCGCCTCGCTAATTATGTGCTCCACCCCTTCCTCGAGTGCTACGCTGTAATCGGGCACGACGTGGGAAATACAACCAGCCTTGGTAGCCAGGTAATAAACAAACTGCTCAAATAGCCTGATACATTCCGGATTATCATGTTTCTTGCGTGTAACCTCAAGAATATTGCGATCCATCCAATAAGGAAATACGTTGAAATTTAGATATTCGGCATCGCTCTCGGCCAAGATTTGCGGATTCTTTTCTCTGGTGCTGATCGTATCGAGCTCAGGCCAGATAGTCATACCCGTCAGTTCCGGGTATACAGGTGCCCCGAACGGCTTGGATGTTGTGGTTCCTGCTAAAAGGTTATCGTCAAAAAAGCAGGGTTCTTTATTGGATAAAAAATGATTTACAGCCTTGGCATATTTAATTATCATCGGGTCATCCGGAAGGGCCATTTCCTTCAAATATTCTGTTACGTACCGGGCCCTTTCGATACAGACTTCGGCTTTCGCATTGAAATGTTCTTCTCGCAACTTATTCAGCAGCTCCAGATTTGTCAGGCTATATTCCCTTAAGCGGATATCTTCAAGTGTGACCGACTTCATTTTCTTTCCTCCCTTTGCAACGGCGGAATTTTGTTAATCCAATGTTCCCAACCGAACCACAAACTTCCTGTCGCTCCTCTCATTCTCACAATATAAGGCGATCAAGATCATGCCATGCCGACTTCAATATTCTAGCTACCAAACATCAAAATAAGTACAACACGCATCCTTGTCTATGCTCCAGTAGTAAGAAAAATCTTTCTAAAAGCTGCTCCCGTGGATATTGCCCCGTGCTTCTTTATTATACCCGCCTTTCATTTGCCTGGTTCCTGTAACTAACCTATCCGTCAGCCGTCTACGAGCTTCCTAAATCGATTCCCATCTTGGCGAAGGTGGGTAAAAGCAGTTTCACGGCCACCTTCTCCTGTTCCTTGACCGCTTCCTGAAACCGGTACCAATGGGTTTTTTCCTTTTCCACATCTTTCCGCCAGAAATATTCGTCTTGAAAAAGGGTGAATCGAGCCAGAATCCCTTTGTAAGAATCTTTAGCCCCGTGGACTGCTGTTTTGATCGCCTGGTTGAACCACCGGAGCTCATCGTAGTCCTGCCATTTTAATACTTGCTTATACCTTTTTAGCCGGTCATCCCGGTAACGATTTCTATGCCCGGAGAAAGTCGGCCCCATTAAGGTGTCGAGTTCTTTCTCCAGATCCCTCCATTTGGGCGCCGGAGTTACTTTTCTTTTGGTTTTGATATAGTAGCGATACTTATTGAAAAGCGCTTTCGACGCTGAAAGGAATCGCAACTTATTGTTCACATCCGGTTCGACCAGCCGGTTATCCACCCATTTATGACTGACCCAGTCGGGCTGGTGCTCAGCGTTGACGTGGCCGATATCTGGTTTGATGTCCAGGCCGATGTTGTTGCAGTAATCGAACCAGCCGATAAAGTTCTGATGTGCCCAGGTATCGATGAAACCGTGCGTTGCTATCCCGATACGGTACAGCCGAATATCACTGCTGGCCTTGAAGGCGGCATCCATTATCTCATTGGCATTGCCATTATTTGGCGTCGTGTTCAACAGATGCATTTTGCCGTCCCGCCGCTGAGCAGTCGGCGCGTCCGGCTCTCCCGGAATGAAGTGGAATATGGGATAGATGCGCATCAGATCCATTTTAGGTTTCAGGATGTTCATCGTCTGGCTGATCTGGTTCCTGTACGGCCTGCCGCCCTGTTTACTCTGGATCTTGAGCAAGACATCGTTTTCATCCACAAACTGGGAAGTGGAAGCGATAGTTTGGGCCTCTTTATTCGTGAAGCCTGCTCGTTTGGCAATCAATCCCGTGAGCCAATAATGAAACTCGATATCCATCGTTATTCTCCTTACGACCGGGTTACTAAGATTAAGAAATCACAACTTGGCTGCTCCCAAATCTCGAATGAAGCCGGCCCTTTCTCCAGAGCCCGCCATTGACCAATCCTCTCGCTGTCGGGTATAATCTGTTTTTCTTTGGATCGGTGAAATGGCATTATTGGAATTTGAGATAGTTTTTGACCTCACGCACTGTTGATATTGAAAGTATTCGGAAATACTTTCACCAATAGTCTAACTTCAGTATGCCTTAATGTAACTGAATGTAATCTAATCTGCAATAACTATCTATTGAGAGCAAATTAAATTATCTTGCTGGCCGCCTGTCGACCGCCAGCTGCCGGGCGGAACTTTCGCCTTGCACCTGATTACAACAACCGATTAACCTTGCAACCGAATATGCGTCTGAACAGCACATTTACATTGATCCTCTGGCTAGCCTCTCTCGGGGCGCCCTTGTTGGCGCAGGCTGCCGACGACTGCCGGCAAGTTTGTTGCGCCGACCTCGAAACCAGTTGCCCCATGGAGCGGGGGGACTTTGAATGTCCCTTCATGGCGGTCAGCGACCCGCTGCCCGGCGCACCGGCCCTGCCGGCCAAGACAACCCCCAAAGCCGCCGACCCGGCAACCACGGCCATAACTCTGCCGGTGGTACTTGCCCAGCAGCTGCAGGTGACAGCTCTGCAAGCGCAACTCCATCCACCGCCGCCAGCGGATCGATTCTCCCCTCTCCTGATTTAGCCTACCTACGTCCAAGGTAAAGGCGGAAAGTACCGGCCCCGGGCCGCATTCCGCCTGAAAACCTTGCACTCATCGCCGGGAATTCTGTAACGCCGGGAAACGGCTGACAGAGTAACTTCCGGTTCCCTAATATATTCCGCGGCGGCCGGCTCCATAAGTGCCGGACCGGCAACAGCTTCTACGATCAATGAGGACGAAACGGCATGAACCAGTCCAGATACAAACAGAAATTCCAGAGGCCGATATCAGCGCCGCCGGGGGTAGCCCAACCCTACACCGGTCGCGATGCCCACGCTCCATGCAGTTGCAGGTTCAGGAACCTGTGGTTGGTAGCACTGCTGGTGGGCGTTATCAGCGGCCGGTCCGAAGGTTTCGAGCGGGACCCCATCGAGGCTCTGTTCGAGTATAACCGGGATATCAGGGCGGCGGAATTGGCCCTGGAGGCGGCGGCCGAGAAAGTGCGCACCGCCGGCGTTCTGCCGGACCCGAAGGTGGAAGTGGTCAGTTTCGTTGAGCCGGTGCAAACCGCGAACGGCCCCATGGAGTCGCAATTGATGCTGGGGCAGAAATTCCCTCTGTGGGGAAAACTGCGTCGCCATAGGCAGGTATCCCGGGAGCGCGTCGAGATTGCCCGGATGAACCTGGAGCATAAGAAAGTTATGGCGGCCTTCCAGTTGCGCCGGAACTGGGAGAACTATCTCAAGGTGACCAGCTCACTGCAAATTCTCGATGATTACCGGCGGGAATTGGAATCGTTCCGTTCAGTAGCCCTGACACAGTATTCCACTGGGACCGGCCTCACCCAGCATCCGATCCTGAAGCTGCATATCGAAATTTCACTGGTGGAAAGCCAGATCAATACGCTGCAAAGCACTCTGGAAGCCGTGGAGAACAGTCTCCAATCTCTGTTCGACGGGCACTTTTCGCCGGACCTTTTCGGCGGTCAGCGTACCACCATGCCGCCCATAGGCACCGGCGAGTCCTGGCTGAGCCTCGCCCGGCAGGCACATCCCCTGTATCGAAAAGCGCAACACGATCTGCGGATCGCCGTACTGGAACGGGAACTGGCGATGCGCAAGAATTACCCGGACTTGATGGCCGGCCTGACCTACACGGCCATCGGTACGGGGGACCAGAAATCCGGGGACGATGCGCTGGGGTTCAAGGTTGGCTTGAACCTGCCCTTGTGGTGGGGCCGTAATAAGGCCCGGGTCAAAGCCGCCCACCTGATGGCCGGTTCCCGGGAGGAAGCCCTGGAAGCCGTATGGAACCGGATTGATGCCCAGGTCCGGTCTACCTGGAAGGATTGGGCCGAGAGCGAGGAAACCTTTGTCCTTTATGACCAGCAATTGCTCCAGGAGTCGGCCCAGATGCTGGCCTCGGCCTTCTCGGCCTATGAGACCGGCAAGATCGGTTTTCTGGATGTGCTGGACAGCGAACGGATGGTGGTTCGGGTGCGGTTGGAGTACGAGGCCGTGGAAGCCCGGCGGCACATCGCCGGCGCAAAACTTTTGCGGGACAGTGGCCTGTTCCGCTGGGAGGAGGAGTTACAAAATGAGGATTAGAGTGGGATTGAGCAAGATTTCCTTGGGTTTCACCATGACGGCGGCCTTGCTGGCGCTGGCGGGTTGCAGCCGCGAGCAGGCTAAAATGGAACAGTCCACCGGCGGGTCGCAGGCGGCGGTACAGCTGTACACTTGCGGCATGCATCCCAACGTCATCCAGGAAGAACCGGGGAACTGCCCTATCTGCGGTATGAACCTGGTGCCGCTGAATCAGCCCTCAACCGCGGCAGCTGCCTCCGCCGGGGAAGGCGGCGACCGGAAAATCCTCTACTGGCGGGCGCCCATGGATCCCACCTATATCTCCCCCAAGCCGGGTAAATCGCCGATGGGGATGGACCTGGTCCCGGTCTATGAAGGGGAAGAGGCCTTCGGCGCCACGGTGAGGATCAATCCCGTGGTGCAACAGAATATGGGCGTTAGACTGGCGCCGGTGACCAGGAGGGATCTTTTCCAGAAAATCCGGACTATCGGCCGGGTCGATTACAACGAGGCCCGGGTAGCTCATATCCACACCAAGTTCTCCGGCTGGATCGAGAAGACCTTCGTGAATACTACCGGCCAGCGGGTAGAAAAGGGCCAGTCCATGCTGGAGATCTATAGTCCTCAACTGGTCTCGGCCCAGGAGGAATATCTCGATGCTTACACCAGCTTGGGAGGCTTGGGCGCGGGCGCTTCGGCCGTGGTAAGGGCCAACCAGGAGCGCATCCTATCCTCAGCCCGCCGCCGCCTGGAATACTTCGATGTCACCACAGCCAAGATCAAGCGGCTGGAGACCAGTGGGAAGGTGACCAAGACCATCATGCTCAAATCCCCCTTCGAAGGCATCGTGACCCGTAAACACGCCCTGGACGGTATGGAGGTGAAATCAGGGATGAACCTGTATACTATCGCCGACCTGTCCGAAATCTGGGTGTACGCGGATATTTACGAGTACGAGGTCCCCTGGGTGGCCGTCGGCCAGAAGGCGGTGATGACCCTATCATACGATCCGGGCCAGACTTACGTGGGCGAAGTGCAGTATATCTACCCCTACCTGGAGGAGAAGACCCGGACGATAAAGGTGCGGCTGGTCTTCGATAATCCCCACCTTGATCTTAAGCCGGGGATGTACGCCAATGTCGAGATCGCCACTTCCCCCGTGGAAAACGTCATCGCCGTACCGATGGAGGCGGTCCTGTTCTCCGGAGAACGCAACCTGGTGATCGTGGCCCTGGGTGAAGGCCGTTTTGCGCCCCGGGATGTGACCGTCGGGATTGAGGCGAGCAACGGTTACTATCAGATTATTGATGGATTGTCCGCAGGCGAAGAGGTGGTCACTTCCGGCCAGTTCCTCATCGACTCGGAGAGCAAATTGCAGGAAAGCATCGCCAAAATGCTCCAGATAAAGTCCGGCGGGGCCGACCCGGAGATGAATATGGAGATGGAGGATAACGGCTCCCAACAGGAGCACGAACATGAAATGCAAGGAGGTTCTATGAATAGCGACCAGATCAGTTTCGGTACGATATCAGGCGCACAGCTGACTTACTATACCTGTCCCATGGAATCGCACTCTTTTGTCAGGGCAAAAGGACCGGGCAGTTGTCCCGAATGCGGTATGACCCTGGTGATAAAGTCGGAAGCCTTTGATCCCGGGCAAGACTACTATACCTGCCCCATGCCCGAGCACGCCCATGTGGTCACCGAAACACCGGGGGAGTGCCCGGTCTGCAAAATGGACCTGGTCCCGATCAAAAGCTGATGGGCAAAAAGTATTTGATAACGCGGGAACAGGCTTGAATCTCAAAGAGGAAAGCAGATGATTGAAAAGATTATCGAATGGTCCATTAACAACCGCTTCGTGGTGATTCTGGCGACAATTTTCGCCGTCGTGGGCGGCTTCTGGGCCATGGCCACCACACCCTTGGATGCCATACCCGATCTGAGCGATGTCCAGGTCATTATCATGACCGAGTATCCCGGCCAGGCGCCCCAGGTGGTGGAAGACCAGGTCACCTATCCCCTCACCACCGCCATGCTTTCAGTGCCCTTTGCCAAGGTGGTGCGGGGCTACTCATTTTTCGGCCTCTCATTCGTATATATCATTTTCGAGGACGGCACCGACATGTATTGGGCCCGTAGCCGGGTGCTGGAATACCTGAGCTTCATATCGGGGCGGCTGCCGCGGGAGGTCTCGCCCCAGCTGGGACCGGATGCCACCGGCGTGGGATGGGTTTATGAGTATACCGTCGAGAGCGACCGGCACGACCTGCAACAACTGCGTTCCATCCAGGACTGGTACTTGAGGTATCAACTGATGGGCGTCCCCGGTGTCTCCGAGGTTGCCAGTATCGGGGGGTTCGTCAAGCAGTACCAGGTGGAGGTGGACCCCAACAAATTGCTGGCCTACAATATCCCGCTGAACAAGGTGAGGATGGCTATCAAGCGCAGCAACAACGATGTAGGCGGGCGGCTGATCGAGATGGCCGAGACGGAGTTCATGGTCCGGGGCCTGGGCTATATTAAATCGATAGACGATCTGAAGAAAGTCCCGTTGGGAATCGACGATAGCGGCACCCCGATTTTACTGGGCAGTGTGGCTCACATACACCTGGGACCGGAGCTGCGCCGCGGCCTCGTCGACCGGGATGGCATCGGGGAAGTCGTGGGCGGAATAATCGTCATGCGCTACGGCGAAAATGCCATGGAGGTTATCCATAATGTGAAGGAGAAGATCGATGAGTTGAAGGTAGGGCTGCCCGAGGGCGTCACCATCCGGCCGGCCTATGACCGCTCGCTGTTGATCGAGCGGGCCGTTGATAATCTGAAAGAGAAGCTCATTGAGGAAAGCATCGTCGTGGCACTGGTATGCATCATCTTCCTGCTGCACTTCCGTAGCGCACTGGTAGCCATCTTCACCCTGCCGGTGGGGATCCTGATCGCATTCATGGTCATGCGCTACCAGGGCATCAATGCCAATATTATGTCGTTGGGCGGGATCGCCATCGCCATCGGGGCCATGGTGGACGCCGCCATCGTGATGATCGAGAACGCCCA
>SDBT01016712.1_pt1 | contig 11606 bp, 10 predicted proteins | sample 2277101 | NCBI WGS metagenome assembly SDBT01 (sample SAMN10404973, study PRJNA504765) | marine sediment metagenome | isolation source: marine sediment core GS10_PC15, 103 cmbsf | place: Arctic Ocean: Southern Knipovich Ridge | collected 2010
AACTGCGCCCCTCTTTACCGTGCTTACAGGGATAACCTGGTAGAAGCTCCGCCAGTAGAAACGAAAGAAACTCTGGCCGAGGGTATCGCCATTGCCCGTCCGGTAAGAGGCAGGCAAATCATCGATGCCGTCAGGCAGACCGGTGGTGAATTTCTGGTGGTGGGTGAGGAAGAAATCAAGAAGTCGCTGCTGGAAATATGCCGCCAGGGCTATTACATTGAGCCCACATCGGCGGCCACCATCGCCGGCATTAAAAAGTACCTCCCAAATGCAAGTCATGGTGAATTAATTGTCTCCGTTTTCACCGGCCACGGCCTGAAGGCCACCGAGAAAATGCTGAAATTTTCCTCCTAGGCGCGCGGAAGGCGGATAATTAAAATCACTGTTTCTGGCTCCTCTTCACCTCTTCCAGTCTTGTCACAAAGTCCTGCCTGGGCGGAGAGAATGCGTCAATAACATGAGCCCCTTTTTCTGTAAAATATGCTCCATGCTCTGTATTTGATGGTAAAACGATGACGTCTCCCTTCTCAACATGGTACTGTTTACCCTCAATTACAAAATCAATTGAACCGTCTATGACTATCACCATTTGTTCATTTTCGTGACGATGAGTAGGAACTATGGCGTTCGGTTTAGCGCTAACAATACTGAGGGTAATCCTTTCAGTAGATATAATGTGAGCATTACTACCAGGGGCTAACTCTATAGTGGGAACATCGGTGTAACGAATAACGTATTTGTTATATTCTTCCTGGCTGGCATGAGGTTCCTTTTTTTCCATCCTGTATCTATATCTCCTTTATTAAGATTTCTAATCGTGAACAGGTAAATGTATTATATCCTATTTGGTAGGATGTCAACACCATAAGCAGAGCCTGACTTACCTAATCGCCACTCCCTTTCATCAACAGCCATCTAAAGTGAGTCCTGCCCTGAAACACCTCTTCTATGGGCTTTAATTTGCAAAATGTTTTATGATTATGTATATAATACGCCAGACTTTCGTGATGCGAGTTGCCCGTACAGAGTAACCACGATAATTCCAGAATATAATAAGAAACAGGGAGGTACGATTGCATGTCATTTGGTTCCGGTAAATACACGTATGAACTGGTTGATGGGTGGGCGAAGTATCCCGCAGACTGGTCGATACTTGATGTCGGCGGTATCACTATCGACAAACAGGACAACGTATACGTTTTCAATCGCGGCGCGCATCCCCTGATAATCTTTGACCGCGAGGGAAACCTGCAGTCCACCTGGGGAGAAGGACTGTTCAAGCGGGCGCACGGCAGTTGCTTTGATTCCGAAGGGAACATCTACTGCACCGATGATGATAATCACACCGTACGTAAATTCACTTCCGATGGCAAGCTGCTCATGACCTTGGGCACCGAGAACAAGCCGTCGGATACCGGTTACATCAGGAAATTTGACTTTTTCTGCAGTCTGGTGACCATCACCAGAGGCGGCGGGCCGTTCAACCGGCCTACCGGTGTGGCCATAGGCCCATCGGGTAACATCTACATTGTCGATGGCTACGGGAATGCCCAGGTTCATAAATTCACCGCCGACGGCAAGTACCTGTTTTCCTGGGGTGGGCCGGGCACCGGGCCGAGTCAGTTCCGCCTCCCCCACAACATCTGGGTGGACAGGCAGGAACGGGTCTGGGTTACCGACCGGGAAAACAGCCGCTTCCAGATATTCGATAGCGAAGGCAAATTGCTCGACATGTGGACCGACCAGCTCCGCCCCACCGACCTGTCCATCGATGATGAGGATATAGTGTATATCTCCGACCTGGCAGACCGTGTCAGAGTATACACCATCGACGGCAAGCTGCTGTCTGAGTGGACAGCAGAAGGCACGGAGAGGGAGAAGGCCTTATTCATCGCCCCGCACGCCATCGCCGTTGATTCCCAGGGCAGTATCTACGTTGGTGAGGTAGCCTATACCGGCTTCAAGATTGACCGCGGCCCGAGGGCAATCCAGAAGTTCGCCCGCAAAGCCTAAAAGTTATACACCCATAGATATAGCCGAAAGAATAGTAACTATGGAGGGCTCGATGTAATGAAAAGAGCGATGAGGATAAATCCCGACGATAACACCGCCACCGCCCTGAATGATATCGATGCCGGGGAAACCATCAGTCTGGTCTCAAAGTCGGGGCCGGTTGGTGAAATGGCGGCCAAGCAGGCAGTGCCGTTCGGGCATAAACTGGCCGTTGTTGATATCAAAAAGGGCGATAAAGTCCTGAAGTACGGAGAGGTAATCGGCCTGTCCACCCAGCAGATCAGCGAAGGGGATTATGTTCACACCCACAACGTCATAAGTGCACTCCTACCCGGCGGCAAGGAGGTAAAGTAATGGAATTCCTGGGTTATGAAAGACCCGACGGTTCGGTCGGCATACGCAACCATGTAGCCATAATTTCAGGCGGTCGCTGTGGCAACGAAATGGCCGCCACCATCGCCGATTCCGTACAGGGTGCTGTGCCCATCCTTCATACCCATCCCTGTGTCCGCCTCAAAGAAGATAACGAACGGGCGTTACGAATCCTGGCCGGGATAGGCAGTAACCCCAATGTAGCTGCGGCCATAGTGGTCGGTGTTGGCTGTGAGAACCCGCCTCCCGCCCAGATCGCCGAAGAAATAGCCAAATCCAAGAAACCGATTGAAGCATTGGCCATTATGGGAAGCAATGGATTTCAGGAAGTAATGGATAGAGGGCTGGAAATAGCCCGCCGCATGGTTGCTGAAGCATCCCAGATGCAGAGAAAGCCATTCCCCTTGAGTCATCTCACATTAGGGGTAAAATGCGGTGCTTCAAATGCCACCTCGGGCATTTCAGGCAATGCTGTTACCGGACAGGTTTTTGATAGGCTAATCGCAGCAGGAGGCACGGCCATCTTCTCGGAGACAACCGAGGTTATCGGGGCTACCCATCTGCTGGCCAAGCGAGCCACCAATAAGGAGGTAGCCAGGCGACTGGAGCAAATGGTGGAACGGATGGAGGCAAGGATTAAGGCCACGGGAGAAGATATCAGGGGCTCGCAACCTACTCGTGGTAACATTGCCGGAGGCCTGACTACCATTGAGGAGAAATCCCTGGGCGCCTTTGCCAAAACGGGTACTTCTCCTTTGCAGGGCGTTCTCGAGCATGCGGAAAAACCCCAGGGAAAAGGATTATTCTTCATGGACGGTACTGCAATGACCGGCGAATTGATTGGAGGTGAAGCCGCTGCAGGGGTCCAGTTACATATCTACAACCTGGGCGGTGGTCTCACTTCCAGCTTCCGCTGCTTACCCGGTTGGGCAGGCGGGCTCCCGACACTCCCGGCAATAGTTATCGTCAGTAATCCGAGCAAGCCAAGAGATAGCCAGGAAAAAGAGTGCTATGATATCCATGCTGACACAATCATCGAGGGGACAGAATCGGTTGACGAAGTGGCTGACCGATTCTTTCAGGAAATCATCGCTGCAGCCTCTGGCAAGTTGACCAAGCAGGAGATGCGTTCCGGTTATCGGGAGCTCCTGGTATTGTATACCACCGGCCCTATATTATAGAGAGATATGATAATGGATTTCGCTTGACAGGGCGCGATGCTTTATTGGAAGATAAGCTGAATATAGCGCATTGCCGACAAAAATAAGGAGGTATAACTATGATTGTCAAAGTGCCGCAGTTCCCCTGGTACGGTGACACCGAGCTTGAACTGGAGTTTCCCGATTCCTGGGACGTGGTTGTCCCCCGAATGGCGGGAGAAAAGGCACCCAAACTGACCAGTCAGCAGATACGGGACGCCCTGCGCAAACCCATAGGTACGCCGCGCCTTGCCGAAATGGCCCGTGGCAAAAAAGAGGTGTGCATTATCTTTGACGACCTCACCCGCCCGACCAAGGCCGATGAAATCGTCCCGCACGTTCTGGAAGAGCTGCATGAGGGAGGCATCAAGGATGAGAACATCCGGTTTATCGCCGCCCTCGGCCTCCACGGCGCCATGAAGCTCATGGACTTCCAGAAAAAGCTCGGTGAAGAAATACCTCAGAAGTACCTCGTCTTCAACCACAACCCCTACGAGAACTGCACCTACCTGGGAGAAACCTCGCGCGGCATTCCGGTCTCGGTTAACAGCGAGTTCATGGCCTGCGATTTAAAGGTTTCCATCGGGTCGCTGGTGCCCCACCCTACCGCCGGTTTCGGCGGTGGCGGCAAGATGATACTCCCCGGCGTGTCCAGCACCGAATCCATCGCCGCCAATCACGGCAGACTGTGCACCCTTTCCGATACCGGAACCATAGTGATGGATACCTGGGGCAGAGTGGACGATAACACCATGCGACTGGACATGGAAGAAATCGCGCGCATGGCCGGGCTCGACTTCTCTATCAATGCCCTGGTGAATATCGACCGGGATACCATCGGACTCTACTGCGGCGACCTGGTGGAAGCCCAGCGTGAGGGCGTGAAGATGGCGCGCCAGGTCTATGCTACCGAGTCACCGGGCGAAGCCGATATCGTGGTGGCCAATACCTACGCCAAAGCAAACGAGGCAGCGCTGGTGGCAGGCCTGGGCAGCAAGCTGCTCAAAGAATCCGGCGGCGACCTCGTCATCATCGGCAACATCCCCGAGGGGCAGATCTGCCACTACCTTGCCCGCAGTTTCGGTAAGACTATCGGTGGCCAGCTCTATGGAGCCCAGAAGAAACTGCCGCCAAGGGTAAAGCGGATGTTCGCCCTCGGCCCGTACATTGACAAGGTGGGGCTCGACTGGATTGGCCCGATTGACCAGATTACCGTCCTGAACAGCTGGGCCGAGATTCTGAATGCGCTGAAAAATGGCAACGGGAACAAGGCGAGGGCGGTGGTCATCCCCGATGGCACGCTGCAGTACTTCCCGCACAGCAGCCTGCCCAGCGGTGCTACCATTCCCGGCGACTAAACAATCAAAGTTAAAATAAAAGCAGGGTGCCGGCGAAACGAATAACCGACACCCTGCTTTTTTATTCTCCAGACCGGATTAACCGGAGCAAACGTCACACTTGGGCACAGCTTCCGGAAAGTACTGGATGGTAGCATCCGGCACCACGGCCACTTTGGCCTTATTGCCATAGCGTTTCTCCAGGTCCTGAATAACCTCCGGCCAGCCCCTCGCCCAGTTCACCATCTCGTACGGAGCCACCCAGTCGGCGCCAACTTTGTCCGGATACGGTGCCAGGATGGTCAGTTTTTTCGTGTTACTCGGCAGCGCGTTCTTACGGCACAGCGGCCCCCACCCCAGCCCGCCGTAGTTCTTGCCAAAGCTGCGGTCGAAGTAATGGTGTATCTGGCCTTCCGGCGTCACCACCACCAGCACCATATCACCGCCACCGTCCTCAGCCAGCAGCGGGGAGACCACCGGCATCGCCAGCAGCATCTCGTTCGCCTTGGAAAAGCAGTTGGCCACGACGATATCGGCATTCCAGACCACATCGGTGGCGTAGTGCTCCATGGCCACCTTCACCCCCTCCCGGTGTTCCTCTACCGGGTCGCCCACGAAAAGCGCGGTGACTTCCCTTTTCAGGTTGACGATGGCGTCCACCTTGACATCGAGTCGGGCCATTCTGGCGGCCTCAATGATGTCCTCAAGGATAACATTGTCGCGCAGCTTGCCAATGACCACCGAAGGGTCGAACACCAGGCGGTTGTGGTTGGAGGCAATGGTCTGCATGGAGGCAACGCCGGGCAGAATGACCTTGCAACCGCCGCCAAAGCCGTAGGGGTGCGGCACGATAGCTCCGATGCCTATTTTCAGGTCGCAGGCAACAAACTCGCTATTAATCTCCATCGGTGTTCCGTACTTGCTCACACCGAGAGGTGTGCAGTTCTCATATGGATTGTGGTTGTAGACCAGGAACCGCGACATAACGTCATCGCCCAGCTTCTTCCTGAAGTCTATGCCGTTCATCGTACCGTGCGCACCGATGGCGGCAATGAATCGGATGTTATCATCGGGAATCCCCGCCTCGGCCAGTTCTTCCAGAATGTACGGTATCAGCATCGCTGATGGCGTTGGCCGGGAAAGGTCATCGAAGAGGATGGCCACCTCTTTTTTACCTTTGGCCAGTTCCTTTATCTTCTTTGTGCCAATGGGACTGGCGAAAGCCTTCCTTATCTGGATATCGGATAGGGGTGGTGCGTCGTGCCCTTTCATCCTGCATATGGTAACGTCCCACGACTCCGGGAAATCGATTTCCAGTTCCTCATCGCCGTACCAGGCCAGTACCGGCACCGCCGCTTTTTTCCTGCTGCTCATGCTCTTCCTCCTTCTCTATTTATACAAAGGCGAACATTCGCTGTGGATTTTCAATCATTATGGTATCGATAAGCTCCTGAGAGAGCCCCTTGATTTTCATCACCGGCACGGCATCCCGCAGGATATGACCGTAGCCCCAGCCGCCGTAACGGCAGAGCGAGCTCTTGGTGTAGTTGTCGTGCGAGATAAAGAGCTGTTTCTGGAAACCTTTATCGGCCAGCTCTTTTATCTCGTTGATGCGCCGGGCATCATTGGGGACATCCAGCACCCGGAAACGGGTGGGATAGTAGCCTTCTCGCCCGAACAGGTCGTACTCCAGCGTGCAGCCGATTTTGGCCAGCTCAATGCGATTTGCCGGCTCCCTCACCGCCCGGTCGACGTGGCTGATAATCACGCGGCTGAGGTCAGCGCCCGCTTTGTCCAGCACCTTGACGCACTCCATAGCCGCCATTTCATTCTGGCCGGGATGAATGTTGACCACAGCGCCGGTAACTTTTTGCGCACGCGCGCCAGCACGCACCACTTTCTGCTCATTATCGGTGAATGGCCAGGAGCAGCCTATCTCACCGATAAGACCGGCATGTATTCCAGTAGTGCCAAAGCCCTCGAAAACGTCTTTGACAAATTCCTCGGCGATTTCTTCCTCGCTTTTGGCGTTGACATCTACCCCGGTCGCCGGATACGAAGACTCAACGTAATATGCCGTGCCCATGATGATATTCACCCCGGTGATGCGGGCGATGCGGGCTACTGCCTTGGGGTCGGGATATAGACCACGTGTGGTAAGTTCAACAATCGATTTTCCACCCAAAGCTTTGTAGCGAAGGACTTCATCAATCATGGTATCCTCGTCGAGAATTTGTAAATCATCCCAGTTCTGGAAAGGATGATATCGTATCCACCAGAGGATATCGATGGTCACCGGATGACGGGCCCATTTCCGTTCCGTGGCCTCGTCCGGGGCGTAGTGCCAGGTCGTCGCGTCGCAGATGAGGTGCTCGTGGGGTAACGTAATGCCCATCTCCGGGGGTTCTATCAATCCCTGTACTGTTTGCACCTTGCCTTTGAGTTCCGCCTGTTTCACGTATTTTCCTCCTTTCAGACTTTTTTATAACTTTCTTTAACGGCATTCTCCGCGGCGATGCGGCCAAAGGCGATGCATTCCGCAAGGTTGCCGCCGCCAGCGGGGTATAACATACCGAATACCGAACCACACTCCCCGGCTGCATAAAGGCCTGGAATCGGCTCACCGAACGGGTTGAGCACCTGCGCCCGGCTGTTCCGCCTCGGGCCACCCTGGGTATTTGACCCGCCGGGGAACAGCTTGATGGCAAAGAACGGCGGCTCATCCAGCGGCACGAGTTCAAGCGGGCTGCGGCCGAACTCAGCGTCGCGGCCCGCCTGGCAATGCCGGTTCCAGGTATCAATGGAATTTGTCAGATTTTCCGGTGGCATATTCAGGTTGGCAGCAAGTTCAACAACCGTGTCTCCTTTTACAATCCACCCTTTCCGCAGCTCGGTGAGGTTGTCCCAGCTCCACTTGTAGAGCTGGTGCGGGCCGGTGGGGCCGCTCGACCGCTGGGCCAGCGGGCCGAATTTAACTCTGCGCTGGTCAAAGATATGGTAGCTCGGCACGCGTGGATATTCCAGTTTGTGGGAGTCGAACCAGCCGCACTCATAGGCAGCCGCATGTGGTTTCAGTTCCTCGGTCATGTAGCGGCGGCCATACCTGTCAACGATGATAAAGCCGGCTGGCGCTCTCTCTTTTTCCGTTTTCATCGAGCGCTGGCTCCAGCCGCCACCGCTGAAGTCGATGAAGACGCCGAGGGAAATATCCGCGAACTTGGCACAGAGTCGCGCCGCAACGCAGTTCATATGCCAGAGGTCGGCACCAACCTCCTGGGCCATCCGTATACCATCGCCCGTATTGCCGGTGCCGCCGGTGAAGTACATCGGGTAAACGCGGAGGTACTGCAGCTTCATCACCTCATTTTCCTCGAAGCCGCCGGTGCACAAAATCACCGCCCTGGTGGCCCTGATATTCACTTCCCGCGGGGTATTCCCACGGCAGTCGGCGATTTTTACACCCATTATCCGGCCGGTATTATCGGCCAACAACCGCACGGCTGATGTCTGATATCGCACATCTATCTTTCGCGAGGCAACCTGGTCATACATAAACTTCATCATGCGGAAGCCGTTGCCCTGGTACTTCCACAGTTCCATGCTGTCGGCACCGGGAAGCTGGGGAAACTCAGCGGCATTGGAGAAATATCTAATATGGCCGCCCAGACGGGTGAGCCAGTCTTTGTTCTGTGAGGTATAGGCTACCCAGGCTTTTATGGTATCCGCATCTGTCCACGGCAGCCCCGGCTGACTGCCCACCAGGCACAGCGCGGTCATATACTCGATAGCGCGCTCAATATTGGAGGGCGATAAGAACACGCCCATAGCGACGCTGCTGGCAGTGCAGTGTGTCTCGGCGGGCTGTTTCTCAGCGAGGATGATACGAGCGCCCAGGTCATGGGCCGTGACCGCCGCTACCGCGCCGGAAAGCCCATACCCCAGGATAAGGACTTCCGTAGTCTCATCCCATCGATGATTTCCCTGTATCAACATCACACTCTCCTGATTATCTCGGCCAGTAAGAACCTATCCAGGGGGCCATTTGAGGTTGAGGTACCGGGGGCCGTTTCAGGATGAATTCCTCATTGATGTCCGAGCCCAGGCCGGGCCCGGTCGGGATTTCCAGATAGCCATTATCAAACTTGATAGGCTCGGTGAGCATCTCGTTGTAGAGGTCGAGATAGGGGTAGAAAAATTCCTGGAACTGCACGTTGGGGATGCTGGCATCGAGGTGTAAACTGGCCAGCACGCAGAGGGGGCCGTTGGAGTTGTGGGGCTGGACGGACACATAGTAGGTTTCGGCCATGGCGGCCACCTTCTTCAACTCCATGAAACCGCCCACGTGGCAGATGTCAGGCTGGATGATGCGCGCCGCCTGTTTCTCCAATAGAACGCGGAACTCCCAGCGGGTAAAGAGGCGCTCGCCCGTGGCCACGGGCAGGTTTATCGACCGCTGCACCTCCGCCATGGCATCGATGTTATCCGGCGGGATGGGCTCCTCGTAGAAGAAGGGGTCGTATGGCTCCAGCTTCTGCGCCATGCGGATGGCGCTGTGCATGTTGAAGCGTCCGTGACATTCGACAAGTATATCAATCGAAGGCCCCACCGCCTCCCGCACCGTCTTGACGCAGGCGATGGCGAACTCCTCCTCCGACTTGGGAATGACCTGACCGCCCTCGCGGAAGGGGTCCCACTTCATGGCGGTAAACCCCTTCTCCACCATTTTCAGGGCGTTTTCCGCAATTGACTCCGGGGTATCTTCGGCGGTCATCTGGGTTACTATCTTCTGGAAGGCCCAGGCATTGGCGTAGGCCCTCACCTTGTCCCTGAGCTTGCCGCCAAGGAACTCGTAAATGGGCACGCCCAGCGCCTTACCCTTGATGTCCCACAGCGCCTGCTCAATCGCGCTGAGCGCGCTAAGTATGATAACCCCGCCGTGCCAGAAGGTGCTCTTGTAGATGGAATTCCAGATATCTTCAATCTGGAAAGGGTCTTTGCCGATAACGAAGTCCTTTAACGACTCGACCGCCTTGACTACGACGTCGTTAAAGCGCTCCAGGCTGGCCTCCCCGACGCCAGTAAGACCTTCATCGGTATAGATTTTGACGAAGGTCCAGTTGGCATGTACGCCCTGGGTCTGGAAAACGCGCAGGTCGGTGATTTTCATTAATGTACCTCCTTAGAAAGTTATTCATATTAAAATGGGCTAAAAAGGATTATACCTTTCTCACCCAAAAGTCCGCAAGGTTACGAAGCCATACATTACGGATAGACAGGCCAGTGATTGACACTCGGAGTATGCTCGGCTCAACCTTGACCCTGTAATCCGCAGTATGGTAGTCTTACTGTGAAATTTTGCCCCAACCTGCAATTTCGGAGGAGGTTACATATGCCAGAAATAGACGCTGCCAAACTGAAAGAGATATACACCAGCATGGTGAAAATCAGGTTTTTTGAAGAAAGGGCCATATTGGAATACCGCAAGGGCTTGCCCGGCTTTGTCCACTCCTCCATCGGACAGGAAGCCATCCCGGCTGGAGTCTGCGCTTTTCTCCGCGAAGATGACTATACTATCACCACCCATCGCGGTCACGGTGACATCATCGCCAAGGGGGCCCAGCTTGACCGGATGATGGCCGAGCTCTTTGCCAAAAAGACCGGGTACTGCAAGGGCAAGGGCGGTTCAATGCACATCGCCGATGTGTCACGCAATATCCTCGGTGCAACGGGGATTGTTGGCGACGGCATTCCCATTGCCGCCGGCGTCGGTGCCGCCCTCAAGATGCAGGGCCTGGACAGCATAATGGTCGCTTTCTTCGGCGACGGCGCGACCAACTCGGGCGCCTTCCACGAAGGTATAGGGCTGGCTACAGCCTGGTGCCTGCCCGTGCTCTTCGTCTGCCAGAACAACCAGTACCAGCAGAGCACTCCCATGCGGGACTACTGCCGCCTGACCGATATTGCCGACCGTGCCAAAGCCTACGGCATTCCCGGCATTACTGTGGACGGGAATGATGCCGTTGCCGTTGCTGAGGTGGCCAGAGAGGCCATTGAGAAATGCCGCAAGGGTGAGGGACCCATACTCATCGTCGGGAACACCTACCGGACCGTCGGTCACCACATGGGTGACCCCGGCACCAGCTACCGGCCCAAAGAAGAAATTGAGGAATGGAAGAAGAAGGACCCCATCAAGCGACTGCGCCAGCAGATGGTACAGAACAAGACAGCCACGGACGCCGAGCTTGATGAAATTGAAAACAACGTGCTTCGGGAGCTGGATGAGGCGGTCAAATTTGCCCAGGAAAGCCCCGAGCCTACGCCTGAAGAAGCTCTGGAAGATATCTACGCCTGATTTATTAAAGGGGGGAAGCATGCGAGAGTTAACCTATCGAGAAGCACTGCGGGAAGCGCTCCGTGAAGAGATGAAGCGCGACCCCAAAGTATTTATGATGGGAGAGGAAATCGCCGAGTACGGCGGTTCCTATAAAGTAAGCCAGGGATTGCTGGAAGAGTTCGGTCACGAGCGCATCCGAAACACCCCCCTGGCCGAGGCCGCCATCGCCGGTGCCGCATTGGGCGCATCGCTGGTGGGTATGCGGCCGGTGGCGGAAATCATGTACATCGATTTCTCCTTCATCGCCGCCGACCAGATTATCAACCAGATCGCCAAGCTGCGCTATATGAC
>SDBT01016713.1_pt1 | contig 11606 bp, 15 predicted proteins | sample 2277101 | NCBI WGS metagenome assembly SDBT01 (sample SAMN10404973, study PRJNA504765) | marine sediment metagenome | isolation source: marine sediment core GS10_PC15, 103 cmbsf | place: Arctic Ocean: Southern Knipovich Ridge | collected 2010
CCCCTACTTTGACCTTCACAAGCTCCGCAACACAGACCGCCGAGTCAATATACGGGTTCTACGTGGTACAAACCACGTCTGGGATACTTATGTGGGCCGAGCGTTTCTCGGATGGGCCATATACGATTAACTTCAACGGTGATAACATCAATATTACGCTGAAACTGGCAGCTGAGTAGCATGGCAGACCCCGGAACAGTCGTTGGTATTGGTAGAGATGTATCCCCTCGTGAAATAAGTAATCATATAGGTGGTACATGGGAATCACCAGTCTCAGTTACAGGAACTACTGGGGCTGATCCTCGTATTATCCCTCTTACTAAGATTCTTTGGGTTACAACTAATAATAATGATGGTGGTAGCGAGTCTAATAATGGTCCCGGATCAGTAAGTACAGACGGTGGAGTGACTTGGGCGGCTATGACCGACCCGCTGGATAATGGAGCAGGGAATAGTGGAGTTATGGATATAGCTATAGCAGTAGATGGTCGTATATGGGCCTGTGTCCATGACACATCAAACTCTGTGTGGACACAAACAAAGATTTATTATAGTGATGATGAGATGAGTACATGGACACTTTCAGTAACAAATGGTTCTGGAGTGTCATCAGAGCAAAGTAGAGGATGGAGAGTTTTATGTCATCCTACAAATGCAAATATAGTTGCTATTGCTATGGAGGGTAGTGGTGTTGGTATATCAGGATCAAGTGGAGGTCTTCTGCATACAACTGATCGAGGAGATAATTGGTCAGATACTTGGTTTCGTGATCTTCAAAACTCACAGAATGGTGTACAGTACATATATGAGGCAGTAATATTATCGAATGGGCGTGTTATTATAAATCATGTAGGTAAAAACTCTCCATTTACAACATATGTTCACACTACTGATAATTATGGAGTAGATTGGACAATAGCTAATAGCCGAAATGGTAGTAGTTTTAGGCAGATGGGGCTTTATGTAAGTGCTGATGAACTAACTATTGGGTTTATAGAAAAAAATGCTAGTGCTGAGCAATTCTTATGGCTCTCAACTGATGGTGGTGATAACTTTAGTGTAGTTTCATTGGCAATAGAACTTGATGATCCCGGCTCTATTAATTCATTTGTATCAACTACTGATGCTATTTGGGTAGGAGATTTTGCAGAGGATATACACAAACTAACTCCAGTCTCATCAAGTGGTGTCTGGACAAAGATTGATGCTGGATTTCCACATGCGTCTACAGGAGATGACTATCTTGGTATAATTCCCGATGTGTTAACAAGTAACTCCTACACAGCAGACACAGAAGGAGGTATAGTATTCTCTGGTGATGCAGTTAATGTAGTACAGAATATTCCTCCTACACCTGACCCAGAAGATACAGTTGTAGCATTTCATCAGCAATCGGCAACGTTCAAGGGGCAACCCTCAGGAGCTATACGTAGATTACTCAGACTTGGGGGAAATCACGGTTAAAGTGTAGTATACTAAAGGTAGTACATCGGTGCTCTATTGAGCAAATACACAAAGAAGGAGGTATTTCAATATGCCTGAGAAGATGGGATACAGTAAAGACAACAAGGATACTAAGATTGGCCCAATGAACGGCCCTCTTACACCTACTCCTGACGTAGGACATGGTGTTAAGAATCGTGGTAAGTATAGTGCTAACCAGATTCCTGACCGCGTTAAGCAGGTTGGTTCTGGTGGCAAGAGTAAGAACCCGTTTTAAGCAATGTCACATGGTAGTGGAAACTCTATTGCCAAGCAACTAACTCTTGGTAAAGATGAGAAGAAGAGAAAGAAAGTTCCTCATGCTGCTGTAAGAGATTTACAACGAAGACAGCGTAGAATTAAGGAAAAGATTCTCGATACTAATCTTGCTAAGAGAAAGAAGAAGATTACCACAGATCAAAAGAGAAGATTTAAAGGTATGCGTGGAATGGAGTATAAAGGAGATTAATTATGCCCGGAAAGAAATATCCCGCAGGTGGTAAGAAAGCCATGAAGATGAAAATGATGAAAAAGAAGATGGGAACCAAAGCTTATAATAAGAAGTATAAGTAATGGGAATGTCCAGCAAGATAAGATCAGGAACTTCAAAGAAGAAGTTTCCAGCAAAAGATAAACCGAAGAAAAAGATAAACAAGCCCAAGAAGAGAATGAGGTACTAAACAATGCGTAAAGAGATGAAGTATGAAAAGTCATATGAGTCAAGAAAGTATGGCACTCCATCTAAGGCGTTAGGTCGTTCTAATGGGCCTTTGACTGCTGCTCCAGATGCGTTAAAGACGCGTAAGGAGCCGGGGCAACTAAAGGCAGACCCCCACTCACAGATTCCTCAACCACGAGGATACTGTTGCAGTGAGGCACACGACTAGTATCTTCCGCTAAGAGAGGTACAAAATCGTTCGACCTAACAATCTAGAAGAACTAAATAGATTAGCCCAACAGAAAGCTTCTAGCAAGGACTTTAAGCGGTCTAGAAGAGGCCCAAGAGGATATCCCGGTGCCGGTGGGCCTGATGGTGTCCAAGGCCCAACAGGAGAGAAGGGTTTAACAGGTGAAACTGGCCCAACTGGTACAAAAGGCGATGGTGGAGACCAAGGAACGCAGGGTGAGCAAGGAACCCAAGGTGTTGCGGGAAATATAGGCGCTAGGGGCTTTAGAGGTAGAAATGGAAAGGACGGTGATCCGGGTCTTAACGGGCAAGATGGTTCGGATGGAGAAGATGGAGCCGTTGGCCCTAAAGGTGATGATGGTAAACAAGGAAAAACAGGTCAAACCGGAACTGAAGGAACAGATGGCGATCCGGGATTAGACGGAAAGGTTGGTTCAGTAGGGCCAAGTGGCGAAGACGGACAAGTAGGCCCTACTGGAAAAGCTGGTAAGATAGGAAAGACTGGTAAAGAAGGTAAGACGGGTGAGGACGGTAAAGATGCAGACCCCGCAGAAGCAACAAACCAAACACTTCAGATTATTGCGCGTGGAACAGCGTTCGCACCTCGTAACAAACGAGATGGTAATGGCGCTCCCGGAGTAACAGATGACCAAGAGAAAGGATATCTCGTTGGTTCTCGCTGGTGGGATATTACAACTTCCCCTAGAGCAGAGTATGTATGTCTAGATAAGACAACTGGTGCCGCTGTATGGCTACAAACAACTGGTGGTGGTAGTTCTGGTCATACAATTAGAGATGATGGTGTAGATCAAACAGCACGAACAGGTTTAAACTTTATCGGGCCAATTGTAACTGTAACAGATGATGCCGGTGGTGATGAGACTGAGATTGGTATTGCCATACTAGATGAAGACAACATGGTTTCTGATAGTGCTACACAAATAGCCTCACAGCAATCAATTAAGAAATACGTTGACGACAATGTTACAGCTAATGCTCTAACTGCGGCTGCTGTAATAACAGACCACGCAATTGCTCGTGGTGCTGGCGGTGCAAGAGCTATGCAAGATAGTGGTCTTATTATTGATGATAGTGATAATTTAAGTGGTGTAGCAACACTAACTGCAACACTATTAAATTCTCCCGCTTGGAATAATTCTGGTGCAGGAGTACTAATTTCTAATGATACTCTAACCATTAATGGTGGAAATCTATCTATATCTTTCGGCAATTCTATTACTGTAGGAAGTCTTTTTGTAACAGATACAGCCGGATCACTAGCAATGACTAATGTAGATTCTATTGATGCTACAACTGGTGCAGCTATTGAAGCAGATGTAGACCATGATAATCTTGTTGGTTTTGAAATAGGAGAACACTTTACAGAAGCTAGTATTGACCACGATAATATAACTAATAATGGTGCTAATACCCATGCTCGTCTTGATTCTCATATGGATGCTTATAATGGTTCTCTTATTGAGCCATTTACATTTGTTGTGACTTCTAATGGATCAACAATTACAGGGACACTAGATAAAAACCCAACAGGAGACCTAACGGAAAGATTTAGTGACGGTTATACTACTGTTTCGTCAGGAACAACAGTAACTCTTACAGCAGGAAGTGATACTTCCCCCGCAAAGAACTATGTTTATATTCTTCAATCTAATAAAGGAGTATTAGTAGTATCTACCTCAAGTTTCCCTACTGCACAACATATTGCGATTGCAGAAGTAATTGTACAAAGTGCAACTAAAGTTCAAACTGATGGTGGTGGGTTAGTAAATAGATTCTGGAATGATTATGCAAAAGATACAACTGGACAAGGACACCACCTTCATTCTTGGGAGCGTATGAGATTTGAACACTCTAAGTGGAGTTCAGGTGGAGCGATTACTTGGACTATTACTACTAACGCTGGATCAGCAGATGAAGTAGATTTGGCAGTAACAGCAGCCAAAATATATCAGATGCACTTACAGGATTTTGGTGCCGAGAATACAGGAACAGGAGATAATATTCATGTTGTAAATGATAGTTCTACTCCTTATACAGAAATTAGTGACTTTGCTGATTTACTTACTGACAATACCGGAGCATCAATGTCTGGTAAATACTTTAACCTTGTTGTATGGGGAAGTGTTAGTTCGGGAAGTGAAATAGAACATATATTTGTCAATCTTCCGGGGGGATCATATAATAGACAAGCAGATGCTATAGCAGATACTTCTGGATTTACTGTATATGATATTCCTTCTGACTTTAGAGGTAAAGCATTCTTAATTACCAAAATTACCTTAAGACATCAAGTTGCGGCTAATGGAACATGGACTTCAATTGAAGAGACTGACCTAAGAGGACAAGTACCCAATATTGTCGCTGGTGGTGGTACGGCGGCTATTACAACTGAATTTGCTGATAATCAGTTTAAATTATTTGATGAGGGTGATCCATCTAAGGAAGCAGCATTTCAACTTTCAGGAATATCAGCATCAACTACTAGAACATTCACATTCCCCGATGCTAATGGAACTATTGTTATTGCTGGTTCTGCTTCTCACGATGGGTTCTCTGACTTTGTAGCTAACGAGCACCTACTTGTGGGTGCTATAGACCATGATTCTCTATTGAACTTTGCTTCAAATGAACACTTTACTCAAGCTGGTATTACTGTAGTAGGAACAATTACAACAGGAGTTTGGAATGCTGGTGCAGTTACATCATCAGGAGCATTAACTGATGGTGCTGCGTCGTCTCTCACAACAGCTACCACTATAGGAACTACAGAAGTATATTCTGGTGGTCTCGTTATTGTAGAGGCTGCCGATCATCCTATTGCAGCAGCAGCTACAAAAGGTCAAATATGGGTTAGTAATGATGCAACCCAGAAACTAATGTTTACAGATGATGCTGGTGCAGATACAGACTTAACTGCTGGTGGTAGCCTAACGCAACATAATCACAATCTTGATACAGACGCGGCGGGTGGAAAGCTAACGGCTGCTGTAGCGGATACTATCTTCACAACTACGCAGGGGATTAAGCAAATTTCTAGCAATCCTCCCTCAATCAGCGGCACGATCATCGGTATCTATAACGATAGCGGGATTATGCGTGAGATTATTTCCGTCGGTGGGGCTGGCATTAAGATTATTCCCGGTGAGCTTATAGGGATTATCCTAGGAACTGGTCAGGATGGAAGGTTTGACCCAAACGCTAGCACCGGCGCGCCGTTCTATGACGTTTCGGGGCTGCTGCACGGGATCACGCTTGCTGGCACGGAATCTCGCGCACTCGATGCCGATGGCGTCTATACAAATTTCGTTACGGCTGGTAGTACGGGTAACGACGCGGGCTTTAGGACGGACTCTGACATCATTCACGTTTCAGGGTCTTACTTGCAGTGGTTTAGGGTAGGGATCGCCCTGCCGTCGCTTACGGCAATCCGAATGTTCTGCGGATTTACCGACCAGACGTTAGCCACGATGGTCGGCTCTGACTCTCCTGCCGGGAAATACTGCGGCTTTCAATTTTCCTCCGTTCGTGGCGATTCAAATTGGCGGCTGGTTTCTCGTGGCACCGGAGGGATGCTCAACACCGACACGGGTATGACAGCAACGACTGCCGGGACGTGGATGATGGCAGGGTTCGGCTCACTCATAACAGGAAAAGTTGGTCTAGCGGGGCTAATGACCGCAGGAGGTAAGGGCGGCGACACCGTATTCGATCTAGACCTCGGTGGAGAAAACCCGGCTGCGAATGACACTCTAAAGTTCATGTGTGGTATTGAACAGACCGATACCACAGCCAAAAATATACGAATCCATCAAGCCGTTGTTGTCGGCAATCAGATATAAGGAGAAAAATATGGCAACTATAAATATTGAAATAACTGTACCAAATGCGGCTATACCACTAATTAAAGAAGCTTGGCCTTCTTCTACAAATGCCGAACTTAAGGCAAAGTTAACAGAAGAATTCCTAGCGTATGTTGTCTTACGTTTAAAAGATCGACGAAAACAACAAGCCACGAATATAGCTAGAAATCTTGCTGAGTCTGAGGTTAATTCTGTTTTTGAGATTTCATAAATAAAGTAAAAGAAGAATATGGAGGAAAATAATGCCAGAAAATTTAACTAAAACAACAATTGAATTTGATTCAGCTAACTTCTTTACAGACCCAGATGGAGTTGAGCGTGTTAATTTAACATATCTTATCAATACTGTTGAGGGTGAGCAGATTAAACGCTCATATCTAGGCAAAGAACTAACTATTGCCGATAAGGCAAGACTAAATGCTATCTTCGCCTCGTTGAATGGGGAGATAAGAACTGAAGAGGGTATCTAGTGATATACTGAACGTAGTGGTTATTATAGAGTATAGACACAGGAGGAACTAGTGAGATGACTGAAGAAGAAACAAGGATACGAAAAGTAGAGGATGCATTATTATTACTCCCCACACAACTAACATCAATTGAAGGTGGTCAAGAAGATATTAAAGAACATCTAGAGATAATTGATGGAGCACTTGGAGAGTTTGATGATAGGATTCATTCAGTTGAAACTAGATGGGACTATCAAGATAAGCGCAAAGAAGAAAAGAAAGAGGATAAGAAAAGCTTCATTAGCACAACTAATGTAATTATTGCTGGAATTGCTATCACCCAAGGAGTAATAGTTACTATTTTTGCACTATCCTAATAGATTTCCTCTTTATAGGAACAAAAGGCTTAAGAGTATACTCAGCTACAAGTTGATAATAATTATCTCCTTGGCTCTCACAAGACCACTTAGCATCTTTAGTTACCCCATAGAGTCTAGCTACCCTATAGGACATTTCCATAAAGGCCCTACAATTTCTTGGGGTCAATAAAGATAACCGTATCCTAGTAGTCCACTTATTCTTATTGTCGGGTGGCCGCTCGAAGTCGGTCTTGTACACCAATCTCCCTTATTAGAATATTAGCTACCTCAGGAGCAGCAGCAAGAAGAACATAGTTAACTACTTCGACCACAAATTCTTCTTCTAGTTTGTTTGTCTTAAACTTAAAGCTAACTACAATTTCTCTCTCATTAGTTTGTGTAGCAATGACCTTTACAATAGGTGTTATATCTTCCATCTGCTCATCTAATTTGCTAACTTTATCTGCCTCGTTAGCTTTTAGTTCAGCTATATCATGCTTTGTTATTGCAGGGATAAGAATCCCACCTCCCATTTCATTTGATTCTTTTGCTAGTCTTTCCTTCTTTAGTCTCATTTTCTCTGCCTTTATTTCCTTTTCGGCTTGTTCTTTTTGCATTGCTTCTACAACTACATCTGCTGTGACTGCATTAGTAACAATTGTTTCTGTTGTTATATCCCCAGCATCTGCATCTGTTGTTGTTTCCTTTTTCTTCTTTACCATAATTCCTCCTTCTTTCCTATATATCTACTATTATTATACACGATTTTAACATTTATGGTATTCTATTAGTAGAGGAAGGGAGTAATTATGAAACTATCACCTAAGAAAGAACTTGCTGCTAGACTAATTGCACAAGGGTACACACAGGCTGAGACCTATAGAGACCCCCGTATTGCCGTTACTAAGCAGACTATGAGTAACTGGAACCATGAGCTAGAATTTAAGAAGAGAATTCTAGACCTACAGACAGACACAGTTACCCAAGTTCAGGAGATATTGATGAGAAGTGCTCCTGATGCCGCAGAAGCTCTTGTAGCTGTAGTTCGAGGAGCCAAAGAAGATGAGGATGCAAAGATGATTGCTCTAAATCTAAAGGCTTCTTTATGGGTTCTTGAGAGAGTACTAGGAAAGAGTGAGAAGATTAAGGGTAAGACTGCGCTTGAAACAGAAGAAGGTGGAGAGAGTGGTGAATTCGCTCCTGATGATGACGAAATGAATAATGTTCTGGATTCAATATAGATGGTAATTAAAGTTCAGCAGAGAAAGAAGAGGCAGAAGTTTGAGGCCATTATCAAGAAGGCTCGAACTGACTTTAGAACTTATGCTCTTATTGTGGGTGGAGAAGGTATTCCCGGTGGAATTAGGATAGGAGACCATCAAAAGGAATGGGTTAGAATATGTCAGGAGATTGGTGACGACCCCTTTGGAGACAAAGGATATATTATTGTTGCTCCTCCCGGAAGTGGTAAGTCATACCTAATTGCAGTATTATTTGCCTCATGGATGATTGGGCGCTATCCAACAGAGCACTTTGGTCTTATCTCATATGCTGACAAACCAGCATGGGATAGAGCCGTTGCTGTTCGTAATGTTATTGAGAACTCAAATCTATACCATAGAATCTTTCCCAATGTAGAGAAAGACCCCCAGAGTTGGGGTTCATCTGGATTTAGAGTTATGAGATCAAACATAGCTGATCCTCATCCAACCCTACGAGCAGGAGGATCAACATCCTCTATCGTTTCATATAGATTGTCAGGAGTAATTATTGATGACCCTCACGACCCGAAGAATACCACTACGCCTGAGATTAAAGAGAAGGTTTACATTAACTGGGAGCAAGCAATTCGTACCAGACTTCTTGATGGAGCTTTTCGTTTATGCATTACTACTCGGTGGGCTGATGATGATTTTGCAGGCACTCTAATGAGAAGAGAAGAAGGTGACTGGAAAATTATTGTTGTTAAGGCCTATAATGAAAAAGGTGGTAGTTATTGGCCTGAGCATTATTCAACTGAGTTCCTCAAAAAGAAGGAGTTAACAAACCCTGAGACTTTTGCCATTCAGTACATGGGAGACACAACTAAGGGTGCTTCTGGTATTTTTAAAGAACTAACAACTTATAAGGGAGAGGTTCAGAAGGAGCTAGTGAAGCAGAGGATTCAAACAGGGTCATTAGAGCCATTTAGCCAGAACTACAGATATATGCATGAGGAAGAAGGAGAGCTAGACCTAATCCTCGGTGTAGGGATTGATACGGCCCTGAAAAAGGGAGAAGATAATGATTATACAGTTATGTACGTGGGTGGACTAGATCAGAATGGAAGACTATGGATACTTGACCGTAAGAAAAGTAGATACATGATGCCCGAACTAACTCTAGAGATCAAAGAGCTATATGAGCAATATCATCCATATTCTATCTGGATTGAAGATAGTGCGGCTGGAACACCAGCAGTACAGACACTTAAGGCGGAACTACCTCATTTGCCCTTAGTATTAGAAACACCTACTGCGGGAGGAAAGAGAAGTAGAGCGCTGTCTATCCAACCATATATCAATGGTGGATATATCTTGTTTCCTAAGGATGCTTCTTGGTATGCGGATGCGGAATACTTTATATCTAGATTCGGCTCTGCATCTCACGATGACGATGTAGATGCTCTATATCTACTAATATCAAATCTACTAACAACAGGTCATCCATCAGGATATGACTATGGAAATAGATTGCAAGGGCAACTTATATTCAAATAAGGAGGAAATACTATCCCTACCTACGAATACCAATGTAAAGCGTGCTATAATGAGATAGAGAAGGTGAATATACCTATCTCTGAGGCAAACAAAGTTACTAAATGTCCAAAATGTGGAGAAATAGCTAAAAGAATCTTTTCACCAGTAAACATCATTATAAACTAGGAGAATGAATGGCTTATAAACTACCAGTTCCTACGGGAAGAAGTGTAAGAGAACTACATGAGAGGTTGGTACGTGAGTGGCTCCCAAGATATTACATTGATGAGGAGTACAGAGCACTAGTACACCAAACCAATAATATTGAGCTTCTACCTGATAGTTCTAATAGAAATATGGATCCGATTGAGATTCATTCAGGCCGAGCGGGTGGTATTATTGACCACACCTTAGGCCTTCTTATGTCTATGCCTAGTTTCCATGCTGCTCCTCCAGACCTATCTACTGAGTCCGCACGAGAATCAGAGAGTGTTGAGAAGTTCTTAGCTGCTGTATTTGAAGCCCAACTATTAGCAAATGACTTCTGGCCTTCTGTTGGTCGAGAAGTTCTTATTTATGGTAGAGCTTTTGTTAAGGCTATGCCTATGCCTACAGTGTGGACAATCCAAGAGGGTTATCCTGCACGAGAGAAGAAAGAAACAGCTAAGAAATATCTTGCCAGAATTAAGCAATGGAAAGAAACAGAAGGTAAGTTCCCCTTTGTAATCCGACACGTACCTACCTTAGACATTCTTCCTATGCTAGATGCCAATGATAACGTTATAGCAACTATTGAGGAGAAATGGGTAACAGCCAAACTTCTAGCAGAAGAAATGAAGTCAGGAACAGTTCAAGAGCTAATCAAAAGAGGAACTGTTAAGTGGTATGAGGAACTTCCTGTAGTTGAGTATATCGACGGTGAGCATGTAGCTTACTTCCTTGCAGGTACGCAACCACGAGAGAAGATGAATCGTGAAGAGACAATTTATGAGCATGTAGCACAGTATGAGAGACTGCGAACATGGAGACATGGACTAGGAGTATGTCCAGTAACTATGATTGTGGCAATCAAGACAGAGATTCCTGAATACGAACTACGATACAAGGGATTCCTACATGATGCTAAGGATGCTCTAGAGACATATGACTTCCTTATCTCACGACTAGCCACAATGGTTTACGCTTACTATCTACCCTCATATGAGTGGAAAATTGCGGCTACAAGTGCTCACTTCCAAGGACGAGATAGACCCAAGATGGAGATTGAACTTGGTGGGGTTACTGTAACCTATTCGGATGAGGAACTTAAGGTTCTTCCATCTCCACAGAACCTTCCTGATGCAAAGGATTTGCTACAACAGGTAGACGATGTTATTCAGAGAGATACTCTTTAAGACGTTCTATTTGGTCTTGTAGCTGTTTCAGCAGCGGCCTTGCAAGTTCAACTGAGAATTAACGTAGCTAGAAGCAAGTTAACTCCTATTGCTCAGCATATGGCAAATGGAATGACAGAAGTAATGAGAAATCTTCTTCGTGGTGTACAGACAATTGGTGAAAAGGTTATTGTACAAAATGAGAGCATTAGCATGAGAGAGGCTAAGAAGTATCAAGATAGAATTACTGTTAGAATTGAACCTAAGAATCCTGTTGACAAAAATGCAGATATTGGTTCTGCTCAAATGGCTCTTGAGTTTGGTCTACCTTGGGACTGGGTTGCTACAAATATTCTTGGGATTGAAGACCCAGCAACCCTACGTCTACAGAAGGATATTCTTGAGATCGAGCAGCTA
>SDBT01016715.1_pt1 | contig 11604 bp, 8 predicted proteins | sample 2277101 | NCBI WGS metagenome assembly SDBT01 (sample SAMN10404973, study PRJNA504765) | marine sediment metagenome | isolation source: marine sediment core GS10_PC15, 103 cmbsf | place: Arctic Ocean: Southern Knipovich Ridge | collected 2010
TTGTGCAGATATAAAAAAGAAAACATCGGACAACGATGCGTTGCCCGATGTTTTCCGGAGGGGAGAAAACTCTTTCATTAGTAACTATCGGCAAAAAGATTTGCATTCCTTTAGCAAAATTTTAACTTTACGTCCTATAAATTCTACGCGGGAGGGGCACAGGGGTTCAGAATTCATAAAAAATCTGCAAAAATAACAGGACATTCATACCCCAGAATGCGCCAATAGCTCTTCGGCCGGTTCGCGGGATGGATATCGACGTTTTTCGGCTATAAACGGCGATTTACAGTTCTCTAAGCTGGTTTACGAGCTTCGTGAACTCCTGGCCGCGCTGCTGAAAATTTGTGAACATATCATAACTGGCACAGGCGGGACTGAGCAGCACGACATCGCCGTTTTGGGCAAGCCGATTTGCGCAATTGACCGCCTCGGCCATCGAGGAGGCAAATTTCACCTCCACGCTCATTTTGCCGGCTGCTTGAATCGCGGCGGCAATCTTAGTCGCCGTTTTGCCAATCAAGACAGCCGCCTTCGCCTTTTGGGCGATTTTTTCGCCAAGCTCGTTAAATGCCAGGCCTTTATCGTATCCTCCGGCGATGATTATCTTTGGTTCCTCAAACGCCTCCAGCGCTGCGATAGCACTTGGCGGCGTCGTTGCTATCGAGTCGTTATACCAGCAAACCCCATCGATTTTGTCCACAAGTTGGAGCCGATGCGGCAACGTCTCAAATGTTCCCAGCACCCGGTGCATTTGCTCTGCGCTAACTCAAAATTCAGCAGCGACCGCCGCTGCGGCGGCGAGATTTGAAAGATTCGCCGCGCCCGGCAGTTTGAAGGCCCGCCGTAACCGGTCAGAAACGTCCGCAGCTTTGAAAGTCAGACAGTGTCGTCCCGGCTGTTTACTGTAACGGGCAAACCACTCGGCTGTGATAGTATCCTCGGCGTTGAAGATTGACACCGCAGGGTTGGATTCGCTTAGCTTCTGGAATTTGAAGATATTTTCCTTTGCCGCACAATAGGCCTCGAAAGTGCCGTGCCTATCCAGATGGTTGGGCGTAAGATTCGTTATGACCGAAACTTCGAGCCCCTTTTGTATCCCGCCAAGCTGCTCAAGCTGAAAACTGCTCAACTCCAGCACAGCTACATCATGTGCGTCCATCTGGCCCAATGACCCAAGCAAAGGTTTGTTGCCGATATTGCCGCTCAGCCAGACATCCCTATAATCGGCCCCTTCCTGTCCAATTGGCGCCCTCAACAAGCAAGCTGTAAGGGCAGCCGTTGTGCTCTTGCCGTTGGCACCTGTTATTCCAACAATACGGCATGGGCATAACTGAAAGAAGATTTCGATCTGCGAAGTTATTAATCTGTTTGCCTTGCGTGCTATCTGCAGGAATTTGTTGTCAGGCCCCACAGCGGGATTGACGATAACCACGTCGGCATTTTTGAAATCTTCGGCGCGGTGGGCGCCCAGGTGATATTCGATATCGCACTTGCCGAGTTGCTCTAACGATCCGGCAAGGGTGTCGGCGTCGGCTAAGTCCGTGACAGTTACCTTTGCACCGGATTCACAGGCAAAAATTGCCGAATCCACCCCTCCGCCGAACTGCCCCAACCCCATTACAAGAACGCTCTTTCGGGCAAGGAAATCTCTATCCATACGTTCCGTCCACACACAGCACGCCCATTGTGGCCCCTTGTTGCGAACTGTAAACCGTTACTACATCACCTTGGCCAGTTCTATCTTTGCATTGATTACGGCCTGTTCGATGCACTTTTGCCAGTTATCGCCGAATTGGCTTTTGTATTCGGGCTTTTCATAGGCGTAAATTATCGACCGGGATGCACTAATCAAAGCGCCGGTGCGGTCATCTTTGCAAAACCTGACACAGTCCAAAGCGCTTGCCCCCTGTGAGCCGAAGCCCGGCACAAGAAACCATACCTTCGGATATTTGACTCGAAGCGCGGTCGTTTCCTCGGGCGAAGTGCCTCCCACAATCATCCCTATATTGCTGTATCCGGTCGAACCTAATCTTTTGGCCTGGTTGGCAATCTGGGCGACAACCTCAGCTAACTTTTCATACATCTTCACTCCGTCTGCGTCGGCAAAATCCTGTATAGCACCTGCGGTGGGATTGCTCGCCCGCACCCAGACAAAAACGCCTTTGCCCTGGTCATCGGCAACGTCGGCAAAGGGAAGAATGCCATCGGCACCTGCGAAGCCGTTTATCGTAATCGCATCTGGAGTAATAATATCCTCTAATCCCGTAAGCTCGGGGTTCTGAAGATGTGCCTGGGCGTAGCACTTGGCTGTATGGCCGATGTCGCCTCGCTTCACATCGCCAATCACCTCAACGCCCAAAGCGTCGGCCTCGGATATCAGCGAGTAGTAACTTTCCAGTCCCTCCCACAGATACTTTTCAAAGTACGCGATATTCAGCTTGACCGCGGGCACCAGTGGCGCAACTATCCGAAGCACCTTTGTGCTGAAATCAAAAATCGCATCGATGGCCGAGCCCAAATCAAACTCATCGTTCATTGACTTATGCTCGCGTATCGACTCTGGTAAACGATTATAAACGGGGTCAAGCCCCACAATCAACGGAGTGCTCTTACTCTTTACCGCCTTACAAAGACGGTCGCCAAAATGACTTGCCACTTAACAGCCCCTTTCAAACATTCAAACTTTGACCAATCTGCAGAAAAAACTTTGATGAAAGAACTTAGCCACTATAATCACATTAGTTTGTATAAGCAATAAACAATTTTGGACCGTTTCGCATGAATATAAAAACCGCCCCGGCCGGGAAAAAAAACGAAGTCTTATACATCGTCTGCGCCGCCATCGCCGGTATCTTTGCACTGCTGGCCTGTGTTGTTTTTATGCTTACCACTGTTCCTCGACACTACCAACCCCTCCAGCCGAAAAACAGTAACGAGGTAAGCCAATATCTGACCAACTATCTCGCGCCCCAAATACACAACAAAAGCCAGTTCGATGAGCCTTTTGAACTGGTCGTAACCGAGCAAGGATTAAATGACATCGTCGCCCGTGGCCGATGGCCCATAAAACTCAACGGCCTGACGGCTTCCGGCCCCGCGGTGGTCTTGTCGGCGAACCAAATAACGCTGATGGCCACAGTTAAATACGGCCGCATACGGGCGGTGGTTACCATCGTTATGAGTCCGACTATCGACGAGGGCGGTCTGCTCTGTCTGAATCTGCAGAATGTTAAAGCGGGCTCGGTCGGTATTACCACCCTTGCAAAAGAGTTGAGCCGAAAAATCACCGCCACTTACCTTGGCAAAGTTGACGGCAACACCTGGGCCGATGATATGACAGCGGCCCTGCTCGAAAACAAAGCCATTGACCCCGTTTTTGCCGCTTATGACAGGCAGGTCCGGCTCACCGACATAGATATATCAAACGGCAAAGCGGTACTGCAACTCGCCCCGCAAGGGAAAAATTAAAACCAGCAAACGGCACAAAACACGCCGAGGTGCTATCGTCGGGTCATGCATTTTCGCCGGGCGTCATTTCGACCGTGTCCGGCTCTAATCCGGCCTTGCTGAGCAGGGCGTACAGCACAAAACCAATCACAAAAGCAATGACGGGCGCAGGCGAGATGAAACCAAACTTTTCAGCGTTAATCGTCGGCAAAATTGCAACTACAAATCCCACAGCCCATGCGATGTAGCCTGCCCAGTTGATTCCATTTCTCGGGCCTGACCACTTTCGTCCGCTGAGCAGGTAATCGGCAACCATCGAGCCGCAGACCGGGCCGAAAGAAGCCCCGATGATAGAGAAGACTCCGATCAGGTTCAGGGCCACGCCTGTTACTGCCAGGACAATGGCTATGGCTGTACCGACCAGGACCATGGCCATCTTATTGGCCTTTGGAAACAACGTTCCGATGCAATTAGAAGCGATAAAGGAGCTAAAGCAAGCCGGTGCAAAGCTGGCAATGGCAAAGAGAATGAACATGGACCTCGTTAAGAGGCCGCCCTGTTGCTTTATCACCGAATCGAATGCAAAGTTATTGAGCTGCGGATTAGCGGCATTGGCTCCTGCGATGGCGATGAGTGGAAGTCCGCCTGCGACAACGATAGCTAAGGTAATCCCGACGAGACCGCCAAGCTGGACATCTTTGGCATTTCGATTGCCCATCCCAAAATCAACGCCGGCAGCACCTGCAGTGGCAAAGAAACCTACTACCGTTGCTATGATCGTCAAAAAGCCAACCAGAGGTTTTGCGTCCGGGGCAACCTGGAAATCACCCGCTGAGCCTACGTTCGAGAAGAACATGAAAAGTATCATGACTAAAGGAACGATAGGCAGGAAGGTGGCCACCTTGGCGACATACTGAATTCCCTTAACGCCCGTAAATGCCGCTGCAAGACCCCAAAGTATTGCCACTATGATAAAAGGCAACGCCCCTGCCGTCGCGTCGGCGCCGACTGCCTGGAGGACAAAACTGGTCGAAACAGCAATATTCACCGCAAGCCAGCCAAACTGAAGCAGTCCCATTAAGAGGCCCGGCATAAAAAAACCACCCAAGGTTCCATAGGTAGAGGAGCCGACCACATAGAGAGGGTATCCCGTTTTCATACCGTACAAACCTGGCACGAGATAAAAGAGAAAGTGGCAGATAAGGCCCGCAACAACAAGCCCCAACAGGCAGAGTCCGAGTCCGGCCTGGGCGAGAGTTCCCTCGGCTATCTTCATATAGAAGACGACCCAGAGAAATATCCCCGCGTAAGTAGGCGCGGTGCCCTTATACCACGGTGCCCGGTTTTCGGCCGGATTCGGCGCCGCCAACTTCAAATAGTCCGGTAGTGTCGCTGGATTACTCATGACCTGCTCTCCCAACTAAAGTGTCATAAATTAAAACGTATTAACCAATCCTTTTTCGTGTTAACAATATAAGGCCTGAAGCCAAAAACACAAGAACTGTTCCGGCTTCTTTAAACTCTGAATTCTTCCGGCTTAAAGCCAAGTTTGCGGGCTGCTTCGACCGCTTCATTCACCTTCAATACCGTTACAGCCGACTCGTAGGCAACTTCGGGGGGGCAATTGAGCTTTGCCTTGCCGCGAACAGCATCGAAGAAATTCTCAAGGTGCGGCTGATGGTATTTCTTGTCCATCTTTACGGGAATTCTATAAGCAGACGTCGCCCTCATGGTCTCGCGAACATCAAGAGCACCACCACCCTCGGAGGTTTCCTGCCCGGCCGGAGCTTTCAAGAAGTCCGCCTTTACCCATTTTTCCCAGTCAGGCGCTGCCGGTTCGCGGTGAACCTCGCCTTTGCCGGCTGATTCGGAAATCAGCAAAGTCCCTTCGTCTCCCATGAAGCTCTCAAAGTAACCGTTGCTGCTGTTGGTTGTTATCGTCTGGTAAAAAGCCCTTACGGTTTGCTTTTTACCCGGGTCATATTCATACTCGTATTCAAAAATGGCCATGACCGTGTCATACCACTCGTGGGTCTTTTTGTCGTAATAGTCGGTGCCGCCGGACGCAATAACGCTCTTGGGATTGGCCTCCAGAAACCAATTGAAGATATCTATCTGGTGTGAGCCGAGGTCAACGATGGGGCCGCCCCCCAGACCCTTGTACCAGCGCCAGTTGCGGAATTGATGCATCGATTTGAAACCGTACTTCTTCAAAGTCGCCTGGTCAATCTCGGTCTTTTCGGGCCAGCCTTCATCCGGCCGGGCCGAGCGGTTCCACTGGGCGTTTATCGTGGTGATTCTGCCAAGAAGCCTTGCCTCTTTTATGAGTTTATCGAAACAGTGAATATATCGTGGATTACTTCGCCTCTGGTGACCAATCTGCAGAAGTTTTCCCGACTTGCGAGCCGCGGCGACCATTTTGCGGGCACCTTCGAGAGTATTGGACATCTCCTTTTCGCAATAAACATGCAGGCCCGCTTCGAGGCAGGCTATCGTATGCTCGGCGTGCCAGAAATCCGGCGTTGCAATTATCACGGCGTCGAGGTCCTTTTCCTTATCGAGCATTTCGGCGTAATCGACGTAAGGGGTTACATCGTGTCGATACTTTTTCAGCAGGCGTGTAACCCTTGTTTGATTGAAAGCGGTCCAGATATCACATACCGCCTTGAATTGCACCCCCGGAATCTTCAGGCACGACCCCAAAAGTACTTGTGCCTGGGCCCCCGCACCGAGGAGGGCGACATTCAAATCGTCCCCTTTGCCGGCAGAGGTGCCGGCGGCCAGAACGTTCGGAGCCAGCATCAATCCCGCACCTGCAGCCGCCGTCGAACGAAGAAAACTTCGTCTGTCAATTTGCTTATTCATTAGCCTGATTTCTCCGGTTTAATCATTCAATGGTTTTATTTTTATATTTCGATACCACACCAGGTCGCCGTGGTCCTGGAAACCGATATGGCCCACCCTCGGCATGTCCTTGTAAGCCGTGTTGAACTTATTCGGCGTGCCGTCCGGGTTCTTGTGCGGCTCGGTCCAAAGGTTCAGGTCCATGTCGATTATCTTTTCGCCGTTCATCACCACGTATATCTTGTTTGCCTCGGCTGTTATCGTCATCTGGTTCCACCGCCCAGGGTCCTTCATCACGTCTTTACTCGGCGCGAGGCAATCGTAAATCGCCCCACAGGAGCCGCGCGCCGTCCCATCGGTACTGTCGTGCACCTGCACTTCAATTCCCGTATGCAGCCAGTTCTCGATGCTGCCCGTGCGAATAAAGACGCCGCTGTTGCCGCCTTTGTTAACCTTGAACTCAAGGTCGAGGATAAAGTCGCCGTACCTTTGCTTTGTCCACAGATCGCCGCCGCCCTTGCGCGCCAAAACCCCGTCAGCCAGCGCCCAACTTCGCGAATTATGACAGTTTGAAAGGTCTTCGGTCAAAAGGTCCTGCCAGCCGCTTGGCTTCAGTTCGCCCGAAACCTCGTTGAAATATCCCACACAGCCCCGAACCTCCGGCAGGGAATTTTCCCAGTTGTACTCATACTCGATTGAGAACACACCTTCGAAGTTCTGCCGATGAAGTTCCTTCAATATCGCTTCTGCATCGCACCGGCCCGTGCCCCACACCACATCGTGAAAATCCTCGCCGTCGTTTTCGGGGATAAGGTCTTTGAAATGCAGGCTGACAATCCGCCCTTCGAGTTTCTTGAGCATCTGGAGGGGGTTCAGGCCGGAGCGCATCCAATGGCCGGTATCGGCGCAAGCCCCAATCCGCTTGCTTCGCCCCTTGCAGACTTTCAGCACCGTTTCCGGATTCCAGTAGCGCGACGGCTTGGGGTGGTTATGTATCGCCAAGTTGATTTCGTACTCGTCGCAGAGCCCCTCTATCATATCAAACGCATCTTCAGGAGGTTCCGATACAATCGTTTCAATGCCCATGTCTTTTGCGAAATCAAACACCTTTCGGCATTTGGCCTCATCATTGCCCAGTCCAACAACACCGTAGTTGATGATTCTGATTCCTGCGTCGGCAAGTTTGGCCTTGACCTCGTCGCGAATTTCGGGCGGCGTATTATGGTCAAACCTCAAACCCGGCCTTTCTTTGCTCAATAGCTGGCCCGGGTAGGCCTCAATCCACTCTAAACCCAGCGAAGCGGTCTTATCAATGGCTTCGTAAAACGTAAACCGGTTGAACGTGTAGGCCTGCACACTCAATCGCCATCCATCATAAGCGTCCGTAGTAGGATGATTCTTCAGCGACACTATTTTTGACTCCTTGTGATAATGCTCCTGCTCGACGCACGAGCCGGAAAAAACAACTCCCACCGACAATACTATAAGCAGTGCTATCTTTTTATACATTTTATTTCCCCGACAAACATCAGAACAGTTTGAACTTTCATATAACTTCAAAAAAAACAATTACAGGCTCCAACCCTGCCGGTATTGCAGCCGGACATATTGATTTGCCTCATCAAGGTTGGTAACCTTCATATTCTCGCCGTCCCATTCCAGCCTCTCGCCCGGATAACGAAGGGCGATATTACCTAACAGTATCATCTCGGTCAGTGGACCGGCGTGGTCGAAATTCGAGCATGCCGGCTCGCCACCTTTGCATGCATCTATCCAGTTTTGCTCGTGGCTCGTCTTGATTCTGGGAATAGTCTTGGGCGGAAGTTTGTAGGCCTTCATCTTGGTCTCGGGAATGATACGCGGGCTGTCGCCGTATTCGCCGTATCTCAATACGCCTTTGTCGCCTATGATTAGCACATTGCTGTCGGCCTGTTCGAGCAGCCTGCCGGGTTCGAGTGCATCCGGCCGGGCCGGTTTTAGCCCGCCATCGTACCAGGTCAGCTTAACAGGTGGCATGTCTCCCCGAGCAGCAAACTCGTAACGGACTATGCTTGCCCTCGGATAACTATCCATCACCTTATCTATCCGGCCCCACTCTTCGCCTTCGGCCCTGCGCGCCCAGTGCGAAGCGCAGGCCTCGACACTGGTCGGATTTTTCAGATCCAGCGCCCAATAGGCCGGATCAAGCACATGGCAGGCCATATCGCCAAGGGCCCCACATCCAAAATCCCAACATCCTCGCCAAAACCTTGGATGATAAGCCGGGTGATACGGTCGCTTCGGAGCAGGTCCGAGATACAAATCCCAGTCCATCGTTTTCGGAACGGGTGGTGTGTCCTTGGGCCTGAGAATCCCCTGAGGCCAGATAGGCCTATTGGTCCAGCCGTGCAGCTCACGCACCTGGCCAATTGCACCATCCCGTATCCATTCGTATATCAGGCGAACTCCCTCGCCCGAATGACCTTGGTTGCCCATCTGCGTGGCAACTTTATACTTGCGTGCCGCCTCTGTCAGCATACGGGCCTCGTAAACCGTGTGCGTTAGCGGCTTTTGCACGTAAACGTGTTTGCCTAATTGCATCGCCGCCATAGCAACCACGGCGTGGGTGTGGTCGGGAGTGGCAACGACAACCGCGTCGATATCCTTTTGTTTTTCCAGCATCTTTCTAAAATCACGATACCTTGCAGCCTTGGGAAAAATATCGTAAGCTCGCGCGGTAAATTTGTCATCTACATCGCAAAGTGCCACGATATTTGCTCCGGCCTTGTCCGTGCTGATAACGTTGCCGTCCTTATCCAAATCCAGGCCGGCTATAGTAAACAGATTGTCAATACCCATACCACCGACGCCGACACCGGCAACGTTGAGCATTTCGCTCGGCGGGGTATGGCCCGGCCCGCCTAATACGTGTCGGGGCACAATAGTAAAAGCCGCCGTCGCCGATGCTGCAGCGCCTAAAAACTTTCTACGCGAAATTCGCCCTTGACGTCCGCTAACACTTTTCTTTTGACTACTCATCTTCCTCACCTTCCTCTTCAATCCACTCTATCATCTCCTGAGCCCCTTCGCGGAGTTCCTCATCCTTGGTTACAGCAATAACCTTTTCCAAAATCGGTATGCACTCGGCGCCAACACCCTTCTGGATCAAACCGAAGGCTATCTTGGTCACCGCTGAAGCGGCCTCAGCTCCAAGTTCATCGTCCTCAAGGTAATCAGCGACAAAATTCATCGCCGCAACTGATTTCACTTCCGCTAAACCGGACAATACCATCTTCTTTGCACCTGCATCCGACGCCACGCTCATTGCCTGGCGGTACAACTTGACCGTCTCTTGAGCATCGCGCTCGTCGTCAAGCCCAATCATTCTTACATAACCGCGAAGAGCTAATACCTTGTGCACTTCGCTGTCGGATGTTTGTGCTATCTTGAAAAGTTCAGCCATCGGCTCATCATCTGGCCATTCGGCAAGACCACGTATAGCGGCATCGACAAATTCAGGTTCATCCTCATTAAGCGTACCGCGAAGCATTTCAAGCCCACCGACGCCTCCGGTTTTACCCAGCACCCTCAATAATGAACAGGCCGCTTCGACATCATCGGTCGAAGCCAATTGCTTCAGCAACGGTATCGCACGCTCGCTTTTCGCAAATGTGTTGGCAACCGCTGCTACCGTCCTTTCGGCCTCTCTGCGCTCGGTGTCGCTTTGCGCGTTCAATATCAGGCGAATCAATTCAGGCATCTTGCGCTCGTTGACAACCCTTAAGGCCTTTATCGATTCGAGCCGCACCTTGCTGTCAGCATCTTGTGCGGTCATCAGCAAAGTTTTGGCCCCGGCATTTATCCGGCGCTGGGCAATGGCGCGAACCAACTCAACCTTAACGCCGGGCTCGGCCCCCAAAACGCTGCCAATAATCCTTTCATCCACTTTTGCCCCTTTGAGATTATAGAGACTTTCGCGGGCTGTGCGACGCTCGGGACCGGTTGATAATGCCGCGGCTTCAGCCAATAAAACAACGGAAGATTCGTCACCCAAAACTCCCAACGTCCTGGTTGCAGCAATGCGGATCTCCCGATGCTCGCTCTTAATCGCGTCGATGACGGCCGCCCGGGCAGCACCCGGCTGGCCACAATCGGCAAGGGCGGCTAACAATTGAATCTGTCCGGTAGCTGAAAGATTGGGCAAATGCTCCGCTGCCGCCTTTATCTTTTCCGGATCTTTTATCTCGCGCACCAGGGCAATGGCCTGGGCCTGCAGGCGACCCGTTTCTTCCTTGATTGCATCGATAATGACCTCGGCCACATCCTCCCCGCCGTGCCGCAGGCCCGTTGCGGCAGGTTTACCCGACAGAACTATTCCCCGCAGGCCCGCAATACGAATAGCCTCGGAATTCTCTGAAGAATACAACTGGCTGTAAATCTCCAGAGCCTTTGCCTTATCGCCCAGCTTCGCCAGGTTGTCGGCACAATTTATATAAGCATGGAGAACCTGCTGCTTTAACGCTCCACTTGTCTTGCCCGTCGCATCGGCCAGTAGGGCAGCGGCCTGTGAATCCGTAATTCGGCCCAGCGCGCTGACCGCCGCAGTGGCTATTTGCGCATCAGAGTCATAAATTAAGCCAGCCAAAACCCCAACCGACTTTCCGTCGCCCCGTGCGCCTAATGTATTGATTATCCCCGTCTTTTCCTTGCCGGTCGCCTTAGGCAAAGCTTTGCGTAAAGCCTCATTGACAGCTTCCCCCTCGATGCGCTCCAATGCATATCGCGCCATATCTGCAGTTTCAGGCTCACCCAGCATCGCGGCCAACACAGTAACCGAATCTTCCGAGCCGATCACGCTGAGCCGGCGGCAGATAAACTGCTTTGCGTCTAACGTGGCATCGGAGCGGAGTAACTTAGTGAATTGTTTTTCGGTTTTCTTGATAACTTCTGGTGATTCGAGCGCCGAACGTAAAAATTCTTCTAATTCAGCCAGAGGTTTGCGGCTCTGGCCGTATTCATAGCCGGATATCTTTTCCAGAAGCTCTTTAACATTTGCCTGCTTGATTCTTTTTCGCTTGCTCACGTCGGTCGCGGTTGGAAAATCCGCAGGAACCGAATGAGTAACTTCTCCGGTTGCGGCCCACTCGGCGCCTCTCTGGAATGTGGTGATAAAACCGACACATTCAATAGAAGCCAGCGGCAGTTCATTCGCATGGCCCAAGGCCGTATTAAAGGCCCTTCCTTTGCCGTAGCCGATCGTAAATAATAATGGCTCATGTTCACCGGTGCCGCCTTTTTCAGGGTCTGCGTATGCAGTCGACAGGATAGTCAAAT
>SDBT01016716.1_pt1 | contig 11604 bp, 15 predicted proteins | sample 2277101 | NCBI WGS metagenome assembly SDBT01 (sample SAMN10404973, study PRJNA504765) | marine sediment metagenome | isolation source: marine sediment core GS10_PC15, 103 cmbsf | place: Arctic Ocean: Southern Knipovich Ridge | collected 2010
GATCGACATCGGGACAAGGAGGCCGTTGGGCGTGTTCAGGTCCGCGAGGTGGAACGCGCTGAGGAAGTCGTTGGACTGGCTCGTTTGCATGAGGGTCGCGGTGATCAGGGCCGCGCGGTTCCCCGTTTTGAACCAAGCGCCCTCGCCGTCGACGCCGATCGATCGCGCGAACGCGTCGACGTCGTAGACGACGCTGAGGAACGATCCCGGGGCGTACCCTGAGATGCGTTTGCCCCCCACCACGAGGTGGAGGCCTTGAGGATCAACCGTTGCGCCGTCGGCCATGAGTCGTGTCTCCTAGACGGCGAGCGTGCCGTTGATGTCGAGGGTGTGGATCGCCCCCTGGAGGGTCGCCGAGAACGTGACCCCGGGAAGGTTGCGGAGGGCCCGATCGTTGACGGGGACGGAGGCCACCGGGATCGCGGTGACGATGATCGAGGCGGCGACGACGATCCCCTGGGCCGCGCCGTTGATGAGGCGGCCGCGGACGACGCTCACGACTTGCTGGGCCCCTTCGTCCGTAAACGGGACCTTGTCCTCGTTGGCGAGGAGGTCGAAAATGTCGAGGGCGATGTTGGACTCGAGCCAGTCGCGCCCGCGGATGAGGTCGATGAAAGTGCCGTCCGCCATCCGGCCATGGCGGGTCACGTTGCGACCGGCGATCCGCTCGAAGTAATTGCCGTTCTTGGCGTTGAGGTTGAAGAGGGCCGTCGCGTCCAGGCCCCCGTCCACGCCGACGCTCGGGGTCACGATCTTGAGCTCGCGCATGTTCCACGTGATGGACCCTGGGTTGGTCGGGAGGGCGTTGCCCGTCCAGGCCGCGACCAGGAAGTCGGAGTCGTTGGACTCGTACACCGAAAACGTCCGCGAGAGGTTGGCGAGCTGGGCCTTGCTAAACGAGTCGGTGGCGGGGACGAGGAGGATGTCGGCCGAGTTGCTTTGCTGCCCGAAGATCTTGGACTTCGTCTCGATGAAAGGGGCCGCGGTGTCGTTCACGCCGTCGGAGTGCGTGGTCTCGACGAGGGCGTACCAGCCGTCATTTTCGGCCGAGATCGCAATGAGGTCCTCGACGATCCCGAGGTTGGGCGTGGTGTTGGCGGTACTGATGTTCGCGGGCGTCGCCGTGTGATCGACGGTGACGGTGTACGACACGCCAGCCTCGTCGGCGGTGAGATCCAGTGAGTCGCCGGCCCCGGGCGCCGCCGTGACGGGCTGCCCCCCGAGGTTGATCGCGGTGACGAGGGCGTCGCGGATCGCGGCGGCGGCCTCGGCGACGGCGACGAAAATGTGATCCTCACCGTTGATCGTGACGGTGTAGGTCCCGGCCTCGGCCGCGTCGACGCTCACGTTGTCGATCTGGGCGATCGGGGTCACCCGGCGACCCAAGAAGACCTGCGCGGGGCTCGGCTCCTGGCCGAACTCGGTCCCGGCCGCCACGAACATCGCGTCCGTCGTGAGGAACCCGAGGGCCAGCATGACGGAGTCGAAGGAGTCCGGCTCGAGGACGATTACCCGGGTGGTGAAGAGGCCGGCGGTGACAACGGCGGCGGGGAGCTCACCCGTAACGACGGGGGTCCCAAAACCCACCCGGGTCGACGCTTTGGTCTGGAGGTCAATGTTGACGGTCGTGATGTCGGCCAGAGGCATGGGTCGGAGCTCCTACGCGTAGGTCCCTGAGGTCTCAACTGTCGCCATAGTACCAGGCTCCTCGCCGACGAGTGACGGGACGGAGAGCGTGAGGTCAACCGCGGCCCGTTGATCCCACTGCGCGCCCGTGAGAGCGGAGAGGTCGAGGGCCGCCCCGACCCGAAGGACGGGGCAATGCGCGGCGCTCAGGACCTCGTGCGAGCTCGGGAGAAACACGGCCTTCCGGAGGTTCTCGGCCAGGCTCATCGCGCTCGCGTTGAGGGTCGGCGTCGCCTCGTCGTACCGGGTCGAGATCTGGACCGTGACCTCGAGCTCCTCGTTGGCGAAGGCCTGGACCTGGATCGCGTCCTTCGTCGGGTAGCTGAACGGCGCGATCGTGATCTGACTGAGGTTCGCCGTGGTCGAGACCGCGAGGACCACCCCCGCCGTGAGGGCCTCGACGAACAGGCGGAGCTCCCCCGCGGGGCCGTCGGGTGCGGCCGAGGCGGTCGCCGAGCTGCCGGCAATGACCGCGAGGACGAGCTCGTCGCGGATCTGGGTCGCCGTGCTCGACGCCGCGACGAAGTCATGGGCCTCGCCGTCGACGGTGATCCGGTAGAGGCCGTCGACGGTGGAGTCGACCTGGATCGTGTGCTGCTGGACCTGTTTGACGATCCGCTGCTCGGGCTGGGTAACGGTGAGGGGGACCTCGGCGGAGAGGGTCGCGAACGGCCGGACGCCCTCGGGGTGGTCCTGCTCCGACCAGTAGACCCGCTCGAGCGGGATCCCGGTGGCGGCGGTGATCACGGTCCGCAGCGCCAGGGCGATCGCGTCGAAGTCGATGGCCACTACCGGCGGACCTTCTGGGCTAGCACCTCTTGGAACCGGCCGACGGTCCAATTGCCGACGTCTTGGACCTCGAGGAGGTCCGATCCGTCGACGATCTCGTCGGCCCGGGACGCGCCGGGGGTGTCGGCGGTCCGGAGGTTCGCGGTCTCGGTGGTATTGAAGAGGGCCTTGGTGTTGGTGCTCCGCTGGCCCGAGGGGAGCCGGTCGATCTGCTCCTTGGAGGCCGGGACGAGGAGCCCGCGGACCACGAAGGTCGTGACAGCCCCGGCGACCTTGAGGCCCGAGGGGTTCGTGGTCGACGGCCCGTACCGGCGGATCGTCACGTCCGCCGCGCAGGTCTCGATCGCGTCCGTCATGTCGAGGACGTCCTGGCTCACGGGACCGACCTCACGAGCCGCGGCACGTCGCGGACCACGGTCGCCCCGGGGGCGACAAGGCCGCCGGGCGTCTGGGAGCCCAGGTGGCCGCCCTTGACGACGGCGCCCTTCGTCGTGGCCAGCGGGGGGGCGTTGCCGTTGAGGGAGGCCATGGGGAGAGTCTACGCGGTCGCGTTGAGGAGCGTCCCGTCGCCGATCCAGGGGAGGATCATGTTCCCGCAGTAGACGAATTGCCTCGACGCGTCGTCGGGGAAGTCGTCGGCCGTGGTCCCGACGGCGATCCCCCACCACAGATCCTTGACGAAGCCCATGCGGCCGGGCTTCGCCTGCGACGTGTCGATGTAGAGGTCGACGTCCTCGAAGGGGTGAGCGCCGTCGAAGGCGTTGGCGGCGTTGGCGCGCGTCACCCACTGGTCATCGGTGATCGACTTCGTCCCCACGAAACACGTGTAGGTAGCCGGGGTATTGAGCTCGCCGACGGGCCAGTGGTCGTCCCCCGCCCCGATCGAGAGGTTCGCGGGGACCAGGAGCTCGCCGTCGTTGTCGAGGGAGAGGATCAAGAAGTGGACCGGGAAGTCCCACCCCGCAACGCCCGTATCGTCCTGGTCGGGCGCCCCGGTGAGCTCGCCCATGGCCCAAAAGGCCATGCACGCGCCGCCGCCGAACATCGCCACCCGCCACTCGCGAGCGTCGCTCGACGCGAAAACCGAGAATCGGCGGGTAATGGGGACCGCGTTGTCGAGGCCCATCCACCCGGCGGTGGCGGCCGTCGTCCCGGCGTCGGGCCGGACCTCGACCTCGGCCGTCGCCGTCGGTCGGCTCGTGGTCGTCCCGAACGTAAATCCGGTGGTGAACTGAGCGCCGCCGTCGTTGCGCGTGATGTAGGACCCGATCGCCCCGGTGTTGACCGCGCTGAGGTTGATGACCCACTCGAGGTGATCGCCCGCCCCGAAGTAATCAACGAGGCGGAGGTGGATCCAGGAGTGCGCGTTCCCCTCGATGTCCCAGACGAGGTCGCCGCTATCGATCCAGCGGTCCGTCCCGTCGGCGGTCGCGCTGTCACTCGAGGCGATCACGACCCAAAACGCCGCGGGGACCGTCGTCCAGTCGCCCGCCGAGTTGCCGGTCAGGCGGCGCTTGACCTGGAACATGAGCTCCGCGCGGAGGGCGTCGTCGTCGACCTCCGAAACGAGGACGTTGGGAGCGTGGCGCCAAGCGGCCTTTTGCAGAATGGGGAGTGCGGCCATGGTCTAGATCCCTTCGATGATCGCCTCGAGCTCGAAGGCCGAGGCGCCGGCGCCGTTGTTCGTGATCCGGCCGTACACCTTCCGGACCTCGAGGGGTGAACCGTCGCCCGGGGCGCCCGGGGTTCCGGTGTGGACGAGGGCAAAGGCGTTGCCCTCGACGAAGGCGGTGGACGGGTCGACGGCGAGGGCGCGGTACGCGAGCTTGGTCCGGGCAACGTCGACGAAAAGCTCGAGGTCAACGAGGGCGGACGCCGCCGCGACCGAGACCAGTCGGAGCCAAAGGACCTGCCCGTCGGCGACCCGCGCGTCGATCTCGAAGTCGCCCGTCCCGCCGCCGTTGACGATCGACGCGATACCGACGACGGGGGCGGCGGGGGGTTCGCGCAAGGCGTCGGCGAGGACCTGCCGGTTGTCGAGGCTCCGCCGGGGGAACGATTGGACGAGGCGGCGGATCGCCGAGTCCTGGAGGTTCCCGAGGATCGCGCCGTCTCGCTTGAACAGGCTCCCGACGGGGACGAGCTTGCCCGCCGGGTCGAGCTTGAGCCGGACGAATTCCTCGGCGTACTGAATGTCGAAGGCCGCGAGGGTCTGGAAAATGGCGATCGGGTTGGTCGGGTCGGCCACGGTTAGGTCACTTTCTGCGTGATCGAGTTGATGAGCTGGCCGGTGTCGAGGAGGGCCCCGGTCCCGAAGCCCGACCGGACGTCCGTCCGCTCCTTGCGAGCTATCGTCGCGTCGGCGAGGTCCTGGGCGATCTCCCGGTCCCGGATCCGCCGCTTGATCTCGCCGACCAGGTCCTCGCCGACCAGGCCGAGGGCTTGCTTAGGCTCGAGGCTGAGGTCGAGGACGCGCTCGCCGGCAAGCGCCATGTTCTTGGCGATCCGCTGGCGGGACGCCCGAAGCCCCGACCGGAGGAACGATCGCTCGGGGACGCCGACGCCGAACTCATGGATCGCCGCGAGCTGGGCGACGGTGAGCCCCCCGCCCTCGTGCTCCCCTTCGTCGCCGTGGATCCCGACCGTGAGGTTGAGGCCCTGGAGCTCGGCGACTTTCACGATGATCTCGTCGAGGACCTTCGTGTCCACTTTGACCGTGACCGGAGAGCCCATGGTCACCCCCTGAACTGGCGCCGGGCGGCGGCCGTCGTCGAGACCACGACGGGGGTCCGGACGAGGGTCCGGCGCATGGCGAGGTACATTTTGCCCCACCGCGTCGACCCGAGCTCGGCGTCGTCGGACACCTTGACCGCGAAGGACTTGGAGACGGGGCCGACCTTGACGCTGGTGAGGATGTCGGAGCCGGCGCCGGAGGTCGCCGAGGTGTAGAGGTGGGCCGCGAGGAGGCGGTGGCCGTGCGAGGCCTTGGCCCGCCAGACCTTGACGTTGATCATGGTCCCGGCGATGTCGAGCCACACCTCGAGGTCGCAGGGGTCGGCCTTCTCGAAGACGCTCCGCTTGAGGTCGATGAGATCCTCGATCATCGCCAGTCGTTTGGCCATGGGTCGAGTCTAGTCCTTGTCGGTGCTCTTCTTGGTGACCTTCACCAGTTGAAGCTCGATCGCGTCGCGGATCCCCTTGCGCTCGTCCGCCTCGTACCAGGCCTCGAGGGTGGCGACGTCGACGGTCTCCCGAATGAGGGGCTTGGCGCTCTTGATCGTCATCTCGCCGAGGCTCGCGGCGATCCGCTCCGTCGGCGTCGCGTCCGCGAGATCGTCCTTGATGAGGACCTCGCCCTCGTTGTCGAGCTCGGGCTCCTCGAGGACCTCGAGCATTCCCGATCGGAGGCGCCGCTGGAGGCCGGCGTTGGTGCGGACAAGGAGCCACGTCGCGTCCTTCACGTCGTTGACCCCGGGCTTGAGGATCATCTTGACCGGGACGATCCGGGCGTTCCCGTGGGCGTCCTTCCCGACGATTCGGTTGTGGGCGCAGGTGTAGTAGCGGGCTTCGCGGTTGGCGATGAGGGCCATGGGTGATCGGGCTCCTTGGTGGTGAGCCCGTAGCCTACCAACAAAACGGCCGCCGCCTGGTCTCGAGGACCCAAAGCGGCGGCCGGCGGTGTCGTGAGTCGCGGTTGCGAGCGGCCCTCGAGCTAGATCCCGTCCTTGCGGTGCGCGCTGAGCGGGTAGGTGAACCGGATCCCCCCGATCCGGCTGTGCGTGGCGACCACGAACTCGAGCCCGTCCTGCTGGATCGGGAACTGTTCGAAGGGTTGCGGGATGACGAGGGCCACCTTGGACATGTCCTTGGTGTACGCGATGCAAGCGTCGACGGTGAGCTCCCCGCCGGACTTGGCCGCCGCGAGCTCGTTGAGCCAATCGAAGGTGACGCCGGGGTGTACGCGCTTGAGGAACTCGAGGATCGTCGTGTCCGACGTCGAGCTCCGGGGGATCGTGCCGATCAACGTGAATTGGTCGTTCGGCATGAGGAACATGGTGACGATCTCGACCCCGTTGGTGAGGTCAAAGGGCGAGTTGATCGCGTCGTTGACGTCCGCGATGATCTCGTCGGGGGTCGCGTTGTCCCAGGTGTCGGGCGGGCCCGCCGCCTTCGAGGCCGCGTCCGAGACCGTGATGTTGGGGTGATTCAAGAAGCCGCGGAGGTCGACCTCGTCGTTCCCGAAGAGGCCGATCGTGTTCCACGACTGGTCGTGCGACCGCCGGGTCGCGTTGGCCAGGTCGGTCTCGAGGGGCCGCTGGGCCATGCGCGCGTTACGGATGTCCTGGATGTTCCAGCCGTACGACGCCCCGAGGGACTCAATGTTGGCGTTGAATTTCGCCCCCCGGATGTTCGTTCGGGGCAGGTCCTTCGCCGCGTAGCTATTGATGAGCTTGGCGAACCCGACCTGGTCGAACTGGTAATACGTGTAGGACTCCGCACCCGAAGCGACCGACGTATCGATGTCGACGACCTCCCCGTTAGCCATCTTGAGCGCGGGGTGGATGATGTCGTAGGTCTGGGCGTAGATGTGCTCGAGCTCGCGCGCGAAGAACGGCGCGAACTGGGCGTCCTTCCGGAAGTCCGCCGGGAGGTTGGGAAGGCGTTGCAGTTGGGCGAGGATCTCGGCGGACATGGGCTTGTGCTCCTGAGGACGAAGGTCGGGGCGGGTAAGTCAGGGGGCGAAGGGAAGCGAGGGGCCGGGCCTAGGAGATCCGGAGCTCCACCGTAGCGAAGCCGTTGGCCGGCGTGATGTCGAGGAACCTGAGGATCGACGACGCGTCGAGCGCGTCGCCGCCGTCGGCCGAGGCTCGAAGCGCCCCCGCCTGCTCGCCGGCGCCCGCGGTGAAGCGGATAAACGGCGTGCTGTCCGGGGTGACGTCCTCCTCGACGGGGACGAGCCAGCGCCCGCGTCGACCGACGGGGATCGTGGTCCCCGGCGGAAAGGTGTCGTCCGTCGTGTCGTCGGGCCCGCCCTGGGCGGTGTTCTCGAACTGCCCGATCGGTCGCTCGACGAGGCCGACCACGTCGACGACCGCGTCAGCCCCGGTCAGGAGGACCGCGTTTCGCTCGGTGCCGGTGGCCCGCTTCACGAAGATCGCCACCGGGAGATCGAGGACGCTGTCCGCATCCTGGGTCAGGACCGGCGTCAGGGTGCCCGGTCCGGGCGCGGCCACGGCGACGGTAAACGGGTTGCCCGACTCGAGGCCGGTGATCACGACGTCGAGGCCGTTGATCGCGGCGCTCACGACGTTGGCAAGCGTGGGCTCGGCGTTGATCGCGTCGACGAGCCCCTGGGCGATCGCGGCGTTGGCCTCGGCCACGCGCACGAACCGAGTGAGGACCCCGTCGATCGTGATGTCGTAATTGCCCGCGGTCGCCGAGCCGCCGACGGTGACGGTGGTGATCTGGGGGATCAACGCGTGGAGGAACGTGAGGACGTCGACGTCCCCGTTGTCGGCGCGCTGTCCGGGGTTGCCCTTGGCGAGGTTGATCGGGTAGCTGAGCTGGGACATGTCGAGGCTCCTGGTCTAGCGGCGTCGTGTACGGGTCGAGGTGAAGGGGTCGAGGGGGCGGCGGGCCTAGTTCGGGATCCCGCTCGAGTCGGCGTCGAGGGCGTTCGGCTTGGGCTTCTTGCCCGCGAGCCGGTCGTGGTAGCGCTGCTCGGCCGCGTCGATCTTGCTCACGACGCCGTCCTTCCGAGCACCGACGAGCGCGGTCCGGAGGCCGGTACTGTGATCGCCCTCCTTGGCGTGGCGCTCGACGGCCATGGCGAACATGCCCCGGAGAAATCCGGTGTCCTTCCGGTGCGCTTCGACGGTCGCCTTGAGGCCGTCGTCGAGGGCGAGGATCGCGTCTGCCATGACCTGGCCGTCGGTGGCCGCGGCCACGTTGAATCGGTAGTTCGCGCCGAGGATCGGCGCGGCCTGGCGCTCGAGCGCCGCCCGGCTCCGGATCCGGGTCTCGACCTGGCCGCCGACGCCGTCGATCTTCGTCTCGAGCGCGGTGAGGCGGTCGAGGATCACCTTGGCGACACCGCGGGCGTCGCCGCGGCTGGCGGGCGCTCCCGCCGAGGGCTTGGGAGCTGCGGTGCCTGCCACCGGCATCCCCGGCTCCCCTTCGTCGAGGAGCTCCTCCTCGTCGGGGTCCTCGCCGAGGACGTCGCCCTCGTGGCCCGCGTCGCCAAGCGCTCCGTCGCCCGCGGCCGGCGCGGCCGGGGGCTCGCCGGTGATCAGTGCCTCGATGTTCGCGACCATCTGAGCGGGGAGCATGAGCTTCGCGGTGCCGATGGTGATCGGCACGGCCTCGATCTGGTCGACGCGAAAGGGCGTCGCGGCCGAGAGGACGGCGTTGAGCTTGTCGGAGTGAACCGTGTGGGTCTTGCCCTTGAGGGTGATCTTGATGGTCTTCACTTGCTTCGCTCCGTCCAGTCTGAGTCGTGCAATCGGTCCGGCCCGGGCCTCGTCGACGAGTGCGAGGTGATTGTAACGGATCCGAGTCTGGACCGCGTCGTACCGCTCGCCGTCCTCGACGCCGGGCTCCTCGATCACGTCCGTCGTGTAGCCGCCGCTGAGCTCCAGCTTGCCCGCGAGGATCTCGTCGAGCGTCGTCTTGTGTGTGATCCGGAGACGCACCTCGACGATGCCCGCGTCGATCCGCGGGATGACCTGGAGGACGTGGCCAACTTGGTGGAGCTGCGTGTTTTCGGAGTCGAGGGGCGCGGCCGGGTGGTCGTTGGTGAAGGGAACGCCCACCAACGACGCGAGGCTCTCGGCGTCGAAGACCTCGGATCGCGGCCGGAGCTCGCGCTTTTCGGTCCCGTCCCCCTCGGCGTAGAGGAAGACGCCCGACCGCGTAGCCACCCCTGAGACGTCCATCCAGCCGTTTTCGTGGTGGACGACGGTCGACGCGTCGAGGTGGAGCTCGACGGGCGCCCACCGCTGGACGCGATCCCCTCGGGCCCCGGAGGTCCTCGTCGACGGCGCCGGAGGGCCGTCGCCGGTCCGCTCTCGACTCTTGCTCGCTTCGATCGCCCGGAGCTGCTCGGTCGCGGCCTCTTGGGTGTCGTGCTCGCCGAGGGCCTCGCCCGCCTCGGAGAGGACAACCCACTTGCCTCCGCGATTCTCGATCACGTCGCGGCGTCCACCGTGGACGTCGGGACCGGCTCGGTCGGCGCGGACCTCCGCGCGGGTGAGCACGGAAGGTCGGCGCCATCCCATCTCAGTCGAGCCCCTCGAGGTAGTCGTTGACCTTCAACGTCGCCGCGCGAGCGTCTTCGAGGGCCTCGTCCGACACGACGTCCTCGCGCTGGACTCCGTCGGCGAGGCGCTTGCGGATCTCCGCCGGTGTGTGGCCGGCCTGGACGAGCTCGAGTGCGAGCTTGGCGAGGGTTTGCCCGAGCCGGATGTACGGCGCGGCGGGTCCACCGATGGCGGCGGCCTGGTCGAGGACGTGGTCGAGAGTCTCGCGCGTGTTCACTTGGCCCCCTTGGCGGCTTCGAGCAACGGCGCGATCTCCCGGAGGGCCTCGAGGGCCTCGAGGGTCGCGGCCTGCCCCTTCGTGATCTTCTCGAGGGCCTCCTCGACCTCCCGGGCCTTGGCCGCGGGCCCGAGGCATTCGACGCCCTCCTCGCGGGTGGCCAGGTCGCGGGCCATGCACTCCTCGACGCGGGCCTCAACGTACGCGCGCCATGCGGGGGACGCGTTCTCGATCACGACATCGAGGCCGACGAGGGCGACCTCCGCCCGGTCGACGGTCCGCTCGAGGGAGCCCGCGCAGCCGCCGAGGAGACCCACGAGCCCGTAGACCATGAGGACGTAGCCCACGGAGAGGCCCACGTCGTCGATTGTCCAGCGTCGTCGCATCGCCCGCAAACGCTAACACTCATCGGCGTCGACGGCGACGTCCTCGTCCTCGACGGCGACGGCGACGTCCTCGTCCTCGACCGTGACGACCACGTCGACGCACTCGACCTCGCGGGCGAGGTTGGTCCGGGGGATCGGGACGACGCGGCGGCCTCGGGGGAACAAAGTCGGCATGGGTCAGACCGTGGGGTTGTGGGTCCGCCCCGAGACGGTCCCGAGGCCGTCGGTGATCGAGACCTCGGCGACGTATTGAGTCGCGTCGACGAGGGTGACGACCGGCGTCACGAGGCTGAGCTCCCCGGAGGGGTGGACCACGAGGGGCGTCACGGGGACGAGGATCGTCCCGCCGTCCACCGTCCGAAACAAGATCGTACCCCCGGTGATCCCGCCCGGGGTGGGTGGGTCGACGGCGGTGATCTGCACTCCGTTCCGGTAGAGGGAGGCGGCCACCCGGAGCGTTGTCGTCGGGGTGTTCAGGCCTACGACGTCGATCTCGACCCGGTCGGCCTCGCTCGAGGTCGCCGACGTCCAAGGGCCGGCGCCGCCGGTGCTCAGGACCAGGGCAACGGCGGCGAAGACGGCGGCGACATCGGCGGGCAGGTTGCCGGCGTCGAGCTCGGCCAGGCGGACGGCCGTGATCTCGTCGAGGTTCGCCGCGCGGAGCGCCGTGAGACGGACGAGGAGGGTGTCGATGTCCGCCGGCAGGTTCGCCGCATCAAGCTCGGCCATCCGGATCGCCGTGACCTCGGCGAGGTTGTCGAGGAGCAGCGCACGTGCCGCGGTGAGGCGCGCGAGGAGGAGGTCGATGTCCGCCGGCAAGTTGGCCGGGTCGAGCTCTGCGAGCCGCAGCGCGGTGATCTCGTCGAGGTTCGCGGCCCTCGGCGCGGTCAAGCGCGCGAGGAGGGTGTCGATGTCCGCCGGCAGGTTGGAGGCGTCGAGCTCGGCAATGTTGGCCCCGGCGAACGGCGTGGAGTCGCTGAGGATCGAGTCCCGGATCTCGTTGGCTCCGGAGGTCGCCACGGCATCGGCGTCGAGGGCGTCAGTGGCCAGGTCCATCTCGTCGCCCGGTTGGGCGACGTCGTCGACGTCGCGGACGAAGAAGTCGACCTCACCGACGCCCATGTCGAGGGGCGCGGTGGTGATCTGGACCTGCCACCCGTACGTCCCGGCCCGGAACCAGTGGTTCGTGTTCCGCAATGCAACGCAA
>SDBT01016717.1_pt1 | contig 11604 bp, 7 predicted proteins | sample 2277101 | NCBI WGS metagenome assembly SDBT01 (sample SAMN10404973, study PRJNA504765) | marine sediment metagenome | isolation source: marine sediment core GS10_PC15, 103 cmbsf | place: Arctic Ocean: Southern Knipovich Ridge | collected 2010
TATCTCGCTCGGCCTTAGTCTCTTTCTCTGTGTCCTCTGTGCTCTCTGTGGTTGTTCTCCCTTTTCCCAAACTACTTGCCACTAAGCAGTTTGGACGATTCTGAAACCAAACAGTCGAATTAGGCCGAATACGCTGTACGATGGCCCTCCGAGGCCGTCGTCATGGAGAAAACCAGCCTTTCGACGGCCTCGGAGGGCCATCGTACGAAAGCGCTACGTCAAATCTCCAGTGGCTAAGGTCATGATCGCCTCTTGACTCGCTTCCGGTAGCCCCAGTATGCCCATATTCCGGCCTTCGTGAAGGACCATCACCCGATCGCAGCAACGCAGCAGCTCGGGCAACTCCGAACTGACCAGCACGATCCCCTTGCCGTCGTGGGCAAGTCGCTCGATGATCGCATAGACGTCCTGTTTGGCCCCGACGTCGATACCCCGGGTTGGGTCGTCGAGAAAGAGCACGTCGGGATCGACCAACAGCCACCTCCCCAGCAGCACCTTCTGCTGGTTTCCGCCGCTGAGTGTGTTGACTTCCACGTTGGGCGACGCGGCCTTGAGCATGGTACGACGATGGACGGGTCCGACGGCCCGCGATTCTCGTTGGCGGCGTATCCACCCGGCAACTTGGAGCCGGTCGAGGATCGCCATCGACGAGTTCTCGTTGACACTCATGGCCATCATCAGGCCTTGCAGCTTACGATCCTCGGGCAACAATCCGATACCCTGGCGGATGGCCCGACGCGGCGACCGCGGGACGATCCGATTTCCGTGGACTTCGATCGTGCCGGCCGTGACACGATCGAGCCCGAACAGTGCGGCGCCGAGTTCGCTTCGCCCGGCGCCGACGAGTCCGGCCAGGCCGAGTACCTCGCCACGGTGTAGATCGAACGAGATGTCGCTCAACTTGGCGGTCGTCAGGTTGCGGACCGACAGGACGACTTCGCCGGACACGGCCGCTGACTTCCGACGGGTATCGGCAATCTCGCGCCCGACCATCATGCGGATCAACTCGTCGATGTTCGTCTGATCGGCCGGCTTCGTGCCGACGACTTGTCCGTCGCGCAAGACGGTAATCCGATCGGCGATGCGGGTGATTTCGTTCATTTTGTGAGAGACGTAGATGATCGAGACGCCCGACCGTTTGAGCTTCTCGATCAGGCCGAAGAGGTTCTCCACCGCGTCGTCCGAGAGCGAGCTGGTCGGTTCGTCCATGACGATCAGTCGGGCGTCCATGCTCAGTGCCCGAGCGATGGCCACCAATTGCATTTGGCCGATGGGCAGCGATGCGAGCATCGTGTTCGAGGGACATTTCAAGCCGACCTGATCGAGGAATGCTCGGCAAAAGCGATCGAGTTCTCGGAAGCGGACCCAGGGGCCCTTCTCCATCTTGAGGTTGCCGATCACGATATTCTCGGCGACGGTCAAATTGGGGAATAGGTCGAGCTCCTGGAAGATGATGCCGACGCCCAGTCTTTGGGCATCCAAGGGATGGTGGATCGTGACGGGGCGGCCGTCGATCGCGATTCGACCCGACTGGGGGATCACGACGCCGGCGATCACTTTGCCCAGGGTGCTCTTTCCGGCCCCGTTTTCGCCGATCAGGGCATGGACCTCGCCGGGGGCGACCTCGAAGTCGACGCTCCGCAGGGCGTGGACGCCGTCGTAGTGCTTGTCGATCTTTTCGGCCCGAAGCAATGTTTCCACGCGATTATCTCCGCCGGTCCATCGTCCGAGGCTCCATTCTATCTCGGGGCCGATTTCCTCGCAACGGACCCGCGGCGTGTTGCAGAAGAACTGCAAAGTCGGTTGAATCGAGTGGAAAGGGGGGACTGGCACCGTCGGCACTACGAATCCCTACTGCAATACGTATCGGCGACGGAGCCAGTCCCCACTTTCGGACTCCCGCGTACTTTGCGGTTCTCCCGCGGCGTGTTGTCCTTCGCCGGACATTGATCTAAACTGGGCTTCTGTTCAAGCTGGGCTCCGGCGAGGCTTTGTCTCAAGAGAGCCCCATCGTACGCGTTTTGAGACGAAGCCTAATACCATCGCACACAAGAAGGGGAGAATATCCATGAAGAAAGCACTGTTGTTTGCGACGCTGTTTGCCTCACTGGGCGTATTGGGGGTGTTGATGCGGTCCCTTGGGGATGACGGCCCGGAAGTCGCTTATTCGTCCGTGGGAGATGCGAACGGTTGGTTCTCGGCGTTTGCTGGTGAATTGGAGGCAGAGGCCAAGATAAGAGGTTACAAGCTTCGTGTAGCCCACGCACAAGGCAAGGTCGACAGACAGATCGCTGACGTCGAGGACCTCGTCGCCGAGAAGCCGGATTTCTTGATTCTCGGCCCGATTACCCCCGACGGCTCTGCCGAAGCCCTGCGCATTGCCAAGAAGGCCGGGGTGCCGGTGATCGTGGTGAATCGAGACATCGAAGGCGTCGCCGGCAAGGACTTTATCACCAAGATCTACTCCGACTTCGACTGGATCGGGGAAAGAATGGCGGAACTGATTCACGATGCATTTCCCGCCGACGCGAAGCAAATCCGAGTGGTCGAGCTACACGGAACTCAAGGTGCCGCCAATACCATGGGCATGAGCCGTGGGTTCAGGAAGAAGATGAAAGAATACCCCAACATGGAAATCGTGGTCTCTCAGCTGGGCGATTTCAATAAAGATACGGCCATGAAGGCCATGGAGAAGATCCTTCAGTCGGGCGTCGAGTTCGACGCAGTCGTCGGCCATTTCGATGCCGATGCACTCGGCGCCATCCGAGCCCTGCAAGCCGCGGAAAGGAAATTGGGGAGCAACCCGGCAAACGGCGAGATTGTTGTTGTCGGTAACGGAGGAACCAAAGATGGGTTGAAAGCGATCAAGGCCGGAACCTATCACAAGATCGTCTCCGTTACCCCGTACTACGCGGATCAGGTGTTCGATGCCATCGAGGCCTATCAGAAGGGCGAGAAACTGCCCGATTACATCCGTGTGGAAGACGTCATTATCGACAAAGACAACGTCGACGAACACATGCCGACGGCATTTTAGAACGTGAGCGGCAGTGGCGCTAGCCACCGGCCCGTCAAACGCGTGAGCGGAATGGCGCTAGCCACCGGTCCCATCGAGTACACCTTACCCCGACAAAACCGGCGGCTAGCGCCTTGCCGCTCACGAAGCCAGCTATGGATGACTACCTGCTAGAAATGAGGGGGATCCGCAAAACCTTCCCCGGCGTAGTGGCCCTGGACGAGGTGGACTTCTTCATCGGGCGCGGCGAAGTACACGCCCTGATGGGTGAAAATGGAGCCGGCAAATCGACGCTCATGAAGGTCCTAACCGGCGTCCATCCAAAGGATGCCGGAGAAATACGCTTCGCGAACGAGAACGAAAAGGCCCAAATCAGCACCATCTACCAGGAACTCAACCTGATACCCGACTTGAGCGTCCGCGAGAATATCTTCCTCGGCAGAGAACCGACAACTTATGGGCTGATCGATTGGAAGACGATCGAGCGGCGTTCCAAAGAGATCCTAAGCGAGATGGGCCTTCCGGAGGTCGACGTCAACGAGCCGCTCCGCCGCCAAAGCGTGGCCGTGCAGCAGATGGTCGCCATTGCCCGAGCTGTCTCGATCGACGCCAGGCTCGTGGTGATGGACGAGCCGACGTCGTCCCTGAGCGAAAAAGAAGTGCGAACTCTCTTTCGTGTTATCAACCGGCTGAAGAAGCAGAACGTCTCGATCATCTTCATCAGCCACAAACTGGACGAGGTGCTCGAGATCTGCGATCGGGCAACCATCCTGCGAGATGGCCGGCTGGTTGGGCAATACGCCGTCGCGGACCTGACACAACTGAAACTCGTGTCGCTCATGATCGGGCGTGATGCGACCTCCGTTCTGGACAAGAGGAAGCGTGTTTCGGCCGGGCACGAGAACCGGCAGGTCGTACTCAAGGCGACGAACCTTTCCAGAGCCCGCCGGACGAACGAGATCAACATCGACATCCACAGCGGCGAGATCCTCGGAGTGGCCGGCCTGCTGGGATCGGGACGGACGGAACTTGCCCGAATCCTGTTCGGCGACCAGATGCCGGAGACCGGTCGGATCGAGATTCGCAACAAGGGCGCTGGGATGAAGAGTCCCAGAGACGCCATCCGACTGGGCCTGGGCTTCTGTAGCGAGGACCGACAGGAGGAAGGCGTCTTCCCCAATATGTCGGTCGCGGAAAACATGACCATGGCCCTCCTACCCGAACTGAGCCACGCGGGCATCCTCTCCAGGAAGGACCAACTGAGAATTGCCCAAACCTATATCGCCAAGATGCGAATCACGACCGCCGGCCCCAACCAACTCATGAAAGACCTAAGTGGCGGCAATCAACAGAAGGTTCTGCTGGCCCGATGGTTGTGCAAGAACCCGATCCTAATGATTCTGGATGAACCCACGCGAGGGATCGATGTCGGCGGAAAAGCAGAGATCGAGAACCTCATCACCGAACTGGCCGATGGCGGAGTGGCCATCCTGATGATCTCGTCGGAAATGGAAGAGTTGATACGCTCCTGTGACCGAATCGCCGTCTTGTCCGAGGGCCGAAAAGTGGGCGAGTTGACCGCGAAAGAGATTTCTGAAGAACATGTCATGCAGTTGATGGCCCAGGGAAGCGCCGCGCGGGAAGAGGTCCATGGACCGTAACGCCAATACGACGACCGAACCAAGCAAGGGCTTGCTGAGATGCGTCCAAGGGATGGGCCTCTTCAGGGATTACGGCGCGGCGATCTTCTTCCTGGCGGTGATCGCACTGATCGCGTTGCTCACGCCCAACTTCTTCTCTCTAGGTACGCTGGTAATCACGCTTCGCGATGTGCTTCCCGTGACGCTCGTCGCCTTGGGAATGACTCTGGTGATATCGTCGGGTGGGATCGATATCTCGGTCGGAGCCGTCATGGCGATCTCCGGGGCCGTTACCGTGAGACTTTTCACCTCAGGCATCGGCTGGGCTCCATCGCTCGGTTGTGGGATCGCCGCGGCCGCCCTGTGTGGCGTCTTCAACGGGTTTCTGATCTCGCGATTCAGAATTCAACCGATCATCGTAACGCTCGTCGTCATGATCGCCGGTAGAGGCCTGGCCAGAAGAATCCAGGCAGAACCCGTCACGCCGCTGGAATCTACCCCCTTCGGATCTTTTGGCTTGTACAAGATCGCAGGAGTGGTCCCCGTTCAAATCGTGATCTTGGTGGCGGCTATCGCCATAATGCTCTTGATCGTGAAGAAGACCGTCTTTGCAAAACGCGTGGAGGCCGTCGGCGACAATCCCCGCGCGGCACGACTGGTCGGGATCGACACCTTCACGACAACGATCGGCGTCTACGTCGCGTGCAGCGGTCTGTGTGCCATAGCCGGGATCATGGCAGCAGCGCGCAGCGGCGAATTGAACGCCGCACAACTGGGGCGTTTTATCGAACTCGACGCCCTCGCGGCCGTCGCGATCGGAGGAACTCCCTTCTCCGGAGGAAAGGCACGAATCCTGGGGACGGTCGTGGGAGCTATCGTGGTCGGCCTGGTCGAGGTTATTGTCACCATGAATCACATACCCTCCGACTATTCGAAGGTCGTCAAGGCCCTGATCGTCGTGGCTGCCATGTGGGCGCAAAGAAAGAAATAGCACGAGCAACCGGCATGGGTGAGAAAACGAAAATCACGACAAAGAACGCGGACACGGTAAGCCTGATTCAGTCGGAAGGCCCGCTGGTCGCGCTGCTGGTTCTCTGCACCGTCGGGACCGTCCTCTTCCCAACGTTTCTCACGCCGCTGAATCTTACCAACGTTTTCAGACAGGTCAGCCTGACTGGAATCATCTCGATCGGAATGGCTTTTGTCATACTCTCCGGCGGAATCGATCTCTCGGTCGGATCGATTGCGGCCGTGGCGGCAGTCCTGGCAGCGAAACTTAGCGGTGAGTTTGCCCTGGTGGCAATGCTGATCCCCCTACTTGCCGGCGTCTGCATCGGCGCCGTCAACGGAGTGCTGATCACGCGAGTGAAGATTCCCCCGTTTGTCGCCACACTGGCCATGATGCTCGGCGCGGGAGGGGCGGCCTTTGTGCTCTCCGGCGGAGGGCCCGCCGCATCAGACACTTCCGGGCGGGTTGCGCAGTTCATTAAGGCCGATATCCTGGGGATCCCTTGCATTGGGATTATCTTCCTCCTGGTACTTGGCGTGGCCATCCTCGTCGCAAAGTACACCCCTTTCGGGCGAAGCGTGTACGCCATCGGCGGCAACGAGGAGGCCGCACGATTGATGGGCTTGAATGTGAATTGGCGTAAAATGCTCGTCTATATGATCTCCGGAGGATGTGCCGCAACGGCCGGTGTGTTGTATGCGTCGAGATATCCCTCGGTTCTCCCCAGTGATATGGCCGGATGGGAGCTCACGGCCATTGCCGCCGTCGTGATTAGCGGAACTTCGCTCTGCGGAGGCATTGGAAAGATGAGCCATGTCTTGTATGGTGTGCTGATCCTGGGAGCTATTCCAAACATTATCAAGAAGCAAGGCACGTTGGACTCCATGGACGAAAAAGTGATCACTGGAATCCTGTTATTGGCCGTGATCCTATTGCAGTCTCGCATGGCAAATCAAGAAGAGCATTCGGTTGGAGGTGGCGCGTGAATCAGGAAGACTACAAGAGCCCGTTGCACCAAATGACCCAGGCCACGCCGACCTGCCTCTGGAACGACTCGGCGTCGATCGAGGAGTTGACCTACTCGATCGGGCACGGAGCGGTCGGGGCGACATGCAATCCGGTGATCGTGCTGGAGATATTGGCCAAGGAGATGCACCTTTGGAAGGATCATATCGCCCGGCTCGTCGAAACCATGCCCACGGCAACGGAGGACCAGATCGCATGGCGGCTGGTCGAAGATATCTCGGTCAAAGGCGCCGCGCTGTTGAAGCCGATCTTCGAGGAGCACGGCGGAAAGAACGGACGCCTCTCGATTCAGACCGATCCGCGATTGTACCGCGATACCGAAGCACTGGTCGAGCAGGCCCTACACTTCGACAGCCTGGCCCCGAACCTGATCGTCAAGATCCCGGTCACCAAGGCCGGAGTGGCCGCTATCGAAGAGCTGACCTATCGGGGTGTGAGCATCAACGCCACGGTCAGTTTCACGCTGCCGCAGTGCATCGCCGTGGCCGAGGCCGTCGAGCGCGGCCTGACGCGGCGCGAGAACGAAGGCCTAGACATCACGACCATGGGCCCGGTCTGTACCATCATGGTCGGCCGAGTGGACGACTGGCTCAAAGTGGTCGCCGACCGGCAGGATATCATCACCGATCCCGGCTACCTGGAATGGGCCGGCGTGGCGGTCTTCAAGAAGACGTACAGGATCTTTCGAGAGCGGGGTTATCGGCTGCGGCTTCTCTCGGCCGCGTTTCGCAATCACATGCACTGGAGCGAGTTCATCGGCGGCGACGTGGTCATCTCGCCGCCCTATCGGTGGCAACTCCGCTACAACGCAAGCGACGTCGAGGCGATCTCGCGCATCGACAAACCGGTCGATCCGGCGATCATCGAAGAGCTTCTCGCCAAGTTCGCCGACTTTCGAGCCACCTATAACGAAGACGGCCAGACGATCGACGATTTCGACACCTACGGCCCCACGGCTCGAACATTAAGGCAGTTTATCCAAGCATCGGTCGATCTGGCGGCCCTAATCCGCGATTTCATGATCCCGGATCCGGATTGAATAATCGGCGGTCGGCCGGGAATTGGGCGTCTCGGCTCGCAAGAGTTTGGCTGGAAATAGAAACTACATCTACTGGCAATATTGACTATCTTCGGGGAATCTGCGAGAATGTACAAACTTGGGTCGGTCCTTTCTTGGTTCTAATGTGGTCGGAGGTTATCCATGGCTAAGGGACGTGTTCAGGCGGAGAAAAGTGTGGATAAGGCAGCACTGCACATGCTGCAAAACACGCAGAAAATGGGGGTGGAGACGATCTGGGACCGCTATGAGGCTCAGACGCCCGTTTGCAAGTTCGGCAAGGCGGGTGTCTGCTGCCGTATCTGCGACATAGGCCCCTGCCGGATCAGCAAGCGGGCTCCAAAAGGGGCGTGCGGCGCCGACGCCGACGTCATCGCGTCACGCCACCTCGCCCGTCAGGTGGCAGCCGGTGTGGCAGCCCATTCGGATCACGGTCGCGACATCTGCCATGCTCTACTGCTCACGGCCAAAGGCGAAACCGAAGGCTACGAGATCAAGGACGGGGAGAAACTGCGACGGATTGCCGAGGAGTGGGACATCGAAGTCGCGGACCGCCGTGACACGGAGATCGCCGTCGACGTGGCCCAAGCGGCCCTGAACATGTGGAACCAGGATGCCAAGCCACTCTATATGTACACCCGCGCACCCGAGGGCACCAGGGATCGCTGGGAGAAAAATGGGATCGTCCCCCGAGGTGTTGACCGCGAGATAGTTCAAACCCTGCACAGCACGCATGAAGGTGTTGACAGCGATTACCGGAACATCCTTCTTACGGCCCTTCGCACTTCTCTTGCTGACGGTTGGGTCGGGGCCATGATCGCCACCGACCTCTCCGACATCCTCTTTGGGTCCCCCGTCCCGATCCGCAGCAAGGCGAACCTGGGGGTTATGCTTGACGACCACGTGAATGTGCTCGTTCACGGCCATGAGCCGACCCTCTCGGAGATGGTGGTGGCGGCAAGCTACGACCCCGAGATGCTGGCCCTGGCAAAGGAAAAGGGCGCTCAGGGCATTGTTGTGGCCGGCATCTGCTGCACGGCCAATGAGATCCTCATGCGTCAGGGCGCGCCGGTGGCGGGTAACTTCATGCACCAGGAACTCGCCATTGCTACCGGCGCGTGCGAACTGATGCTCGTGGATGTACAGTGCATGATGCCGTCACTGAGCGACGTGATCGAGCACTTCCACACCAAGCTGATCACGACCAGCGCCAAGGCCAGGATGAGAAACGCTACCCACATCCCCTTCAGCGAAGAGCGCGGCTACTCCATTGCCAAGCAGATCATGCGACTCGCCATCGAGAACTATCCCAATCGGGGCCAAACCGATATTCCGCGAGAGACGGAGGACTTGGTGGCCGGCTTCACCGCGGAGAACATCGCCTACCATCTCGGCGGAACGTACCGACCCAGCTATCGTCCGCTGAACAACGGCATCATGGACGGCCGCCTTCGCGGCATTGCGGCAGTGATTGGCTGCAACACTCCCCAGAAAACCCAGGACAAGAGCCACTACGAGATGGTTACCGAGTTCCTCAAGAACGATGTACTCGTGGTCCAGACCGGCTGCTCCGCCCACGCCTCGGCCAAGCGTGGGCTGCTTCGACCCGAGGCGGCGCTGAAGTATGCCGGGAAGGGGCTTCAGGAGATCTGCGACACCGTGGGGATCCCGCCCATCCTGCACCTCGGAAGCTGTGTCGACAACTCGCGCATCTTGGTGGCGCTCTGCAATATGGTCAATGAAGGCGGTCTCGGCAAAGAGCTGTGCGAGCTTCCCATCGCGGGCGCGGCGCCGGAAGCCATGTGTGAGAAGGCCATCGCCATCGGCTTCTACTGCGTCGCCTCGGGAGCCTACGTGAACTATGCACCGGCCATGCGTGTCTCCGGTGCGCCCGAGGTGCTGAAGTTCCTCACCGAAGGCGTTGCCGAGTTGACGGGCGGCCGTTTCGACTTCGAGGAGGACCCGGTCCAGGCAGCCCGAAACATGATCGATCACATGGACCGGAAGCGCAAGGATCTCGGCCTCGGCCCCACCATGTACGCCGTGCCTTACGAAGGCAAGCAGGATGTGAGCTCGCGACGCGGCGGATCTTCCGGGGCGAGCGAGCCCGTGGAGGCCGGCGCCGGCTCGCAGTTTACGTGCCCCGGTGGCCCCGGATCTGCCACCGCGATCGAGGATTAGCTCCAGTGGATATCACTCGGCGGGTCGTCGGAAGCCGAGGTGCGAGTAGCAAACAGGTGGATTCGCGAATCGACAAACCGGTCGATCTGGCGGCCCTGGTTCGCGATTTCATGATCCTGGGTCCGGATTGATCGGTGGGCTCTTTTCCGGGCAAATGGGAGCCGATTTCGACGAATTCCGCCCCGCCGGCCTTGCCTGGGCGGCAGGAAGTGTGATAATATCGTATAGTATAGGTGTTCCGGGTCCTTCAGGGCACGAAAAGTGGCCTTAGTTACGATAAACTCACAGGAGGGCCGCCATGTTGCTCTCATTCTCCGTCGAGAACTTCCGCTCATTCGCAGCCGAAGAGACGTTCAATCTGCTGGCCGACAAACGCCTCAAGATCGAATCCCCCCATTGCTGCGCGGTTCCCGGAACCGACGAGCATGCCCTACGCGTCGCCTCCCTGTACGGCGCGAATGGGGCCGGGAAGTCGAATCTCGTTCGAGCACTCGACTTCTTGAAACAACTGGTTCTCCTCGGTACGCCGCCAGGCGAGCCGATCCCATACGAACCATTCCTTATGGACGACGAATCCCGGACCAAGCCGAGTTCCTTCGAGCTGCAATTTCTCCAGCAGGACGAGGTCTTCCGCTACGGCGCGTGCTTCGACGCCAATCGGGTCCACGAGGAGTGGCTCGCTGTTTACGAAGGGAAGAAGGAGCGCAACCTTTTCACTCGCGTCGGCAAGGAAGACGGGACCGTAACCGTCACACTGGAGGCAACAGCCAAGGGTGCGGATCATCCCAAGAAGATACAGGCGCTTTCGCAAGTCGGCGCTCGAGCAAATCAGCTGTTCCTGACCGAGGTCGTGAACCTGGATGATCCAGAGGCACAAGGCCCTCACTTTCGAAAAGCAATCAAGTGGTTTGTGTCCACCCTTGCGACCATCGACGCCAACTCGCGATTCACGATGCTTGCAGAGACGATTGCCGCGGACGAGATGTTTGCCGAGTTCGCTGCGAGATTCTTGCGAGAGGCGAACACCGGAATCGCGCACCTTGAGGTGCAAACGACAGAGGTTCCGAGATCTAGGCCCCCCTCCAAGCTCTTCGGTATGATGCGGGATATGTTTCGTGATTCTGCGGAGAGGCGTGAGGCTGTTGTTCGGGGACTGGAGGGGAAGGAGACGCCCATTGATTCGTCCAGGGAGGATTTGACCAAGCAGCGTAAGATTATGGCGTTGCATGACGGAGCGAAGGGAAGACAGATCCGACTTCCACTTCGTGAAGAGTCCGATGGCTCGCAACGTTTGCTCCATCTCCTGCCTGCACTTTACCGCCTGACAGCGGAAGGCGGCGTGTTTGTAGTCGACGAACTCGAACGCAGCATGCATCCCATGCTTGCAAGAAAATTCATCGAGTTCTTTCTGGAAGCCGACCCTGGTGGAAGAAGTCAACTCATATTCACAACGCACGAATCGACTCTCCTCGACCTCGACTTGGTACGTCGCGACGGTATCTGGTTTGCGGAGAAGGACCAAAAGGGAGCCTCGCACCTCTATTCGCTGGCCGACTTCAAGGTCCGAAAAGACCTCAAGCTCGACAAGGGCTACTTCGCGGGAAGATTCGGCGCGATTCCTTTCCTAGGTGGTATCGATCGGCTGATTGAAGAGCAGGCCGCCGCGGAGACCGAG
>SDBT01016718.1_pt1 | contig 11604 bp, 8 predicted proteins | sample 2277101 | NCBI WGS metagenome assembly SDBT01 (sample SAMN10404973, study PRJNA504765) | marine sediment metagenome | isolation source: marine sediment core GS10_PC15, 103 cmbsf | place: Arctic Ocean: Southern Knipovich Ridge | collected 2010
CAATTCGTTTTAGCTGGGCCTCAAAGGAGAGGTCCACTTTTATAGCCTCCACTCCCATCTGGTACGGTAGAGTCCAACCGGTCAGATCAAAAGTGGCCTCCGGAGGACCGCCCTCATACTGTCTGCGGTCTGGGTATATCTGCGGGCCAAGGATATCGATGAGATAGGGACGGTATGCCTGGGACATCAGGGCAACATAGGTCCCTTCTGGATATTCACTGTTTTGTGTCTGAAAGGGTTGTGTCGCTTGATGGATTTCTATTCCGCCGGAAATAAGGATATTGATCATTTTTGCTGCTGTATTGGGATCTTTTTGATTCTGGGGAATAACATAGGCATAGGGCGCTTCATTTTTCCCTTTTTCAATGGAGTTCCTAGCCATTCTGTACATGTTCAAAAGGTATTTTTCTTTGTGTATGGCTCCAGTTTCCAGGAATCCGATGGCCGACCAGTAGGCATATTCCACAATATCCCTCAGTCTCCACCATCCCCCCGGCCAGGGACTTGGGTAATTAATAGTCTGGGTGTTGCCCCGTGTGCCGAGCCCTCCTCTGTTCGGAGGAGCGAGGTCCTCGGCCTTTTGGAAGATGGGTGTAGCCAGTCGAGTCGCCGCCGCTTCGAAGAGAATGGTTGTCACATTATGCCATAATGCGCAGGTGTGAATAGCCGACATTCGCCAGTGATTCCAGAGGGCATAGTGCATGACCGCAATTTTCCCCTGCTCTTCCAATACAGTCCTCATATAGGCGCTGGTCAGCCCGATTTCTCGGGTGAGCAGAGGGTCCAGAGATTCATGTCGGGGATCATATAGAGGAGAGAGAAAAAGCCGGGCCGCAGAATTTCCCATGTGATGCATGTCCATAAAGATTTGAGGAAACCATTCATGATAGAGGATGTTGTTGACATACCGGGTTTCCACCAGGTTGTGCATAAAGGCATCCCGGTTGTTGTCATGGCCGACATAGTAGTGATACAGCCAGGGCATTGGGGCCGATTCATAGGACGTTCCCACAGTCTCCCGGTACCAGTCCGTTGTCATTATGTTGCCGTCCGGATTCCAGCTGGGAATCAGCAGAAATATCACATCCTCCAATATGTTTTGTATTTGGGCAGAATCGTCCGTAGCCAGAACATAGGCCAGCTCAGGAGACATCTGTGTTGGTCCGCATTCAGAGGCGTGCATACTGCATGTGACCAGGGCGATGGTCTTTCCTTCTACGGCCAATTCTGCGGCTTCTTCTTCAGTGATTCTGCCTTTGGCTAGTTTCTTAGCAATGTCTTTATACTTGTCAAGCTGGGATAAATTCTCAGGGGAGGAGATGACAGCCAGAAGAAAGGGATTCCCCATGGTTGTTTTGCCCAGCTCCTGCACGAGAATTCTGTCTGAATTTTCTCCCAGAATATCAAAATATTCATGGATCTTTTCCCACCGGATCAACTTATAATCCGCACCGGGCTTGTGCCCGAAAAAGGTCTCGGGGTCAGGGATATCCTCCGAAAAAACCGGAGTAGCTCCAAGGAAAATGTAAAGAAAGACAATGATTAACAATGGAAAAGTCTTTGATTTCATAAAACCCTCCTGGTTTTAAAAATTGTTTTTAGAAGTGGATTGTAAAATATTGAAATGGTACGCATATAATTAAAGTAATTAAAGGGACATCATACTTAATTATTCCTCTAATTTAAATAATTAAGTATGATGTCCCTTTAATTACTTTAATTATATGCGTACCATTTCAATATTTTAGGCAAACTTGTAGGCAAACTTGCAAACCTATGATTGACTTTTTTGGACAATCTTAGTAAAAGGTTTATGGAGGGGAAGATGACAGAAGAAAAAACAAAAAAGGCTATTTTAGTCGTAGACGATGTGGCTGCAAACTTAGAGTTGATATCACTCAACTTAATACAGGAAGGATATAGGGTTATTACGGCTGAAAGCGGATTTGCCGCTCTTGATATGATTAATCTTGAGAAGCCGGGTTTGGTACTCTTGGATATCATCATGCCGAAAATGGACGGCATTGAAACCTTAAAGAGAATTAAGGCGATTGATCCTGATATTCCAGTGGCCATGGTGACTGCAGTATGGGATGAGAATGAAGCGAAAAAAGCGATGGAGGCCGGTGCCTTTGAATATATCACCAAACCCATTGATTTCAACTATTTGAAATTGGCTGTTCTTATCAAACTGCTTTCTGACGATTAGAGCAGGGCCTATTTTCCAAACAAGAAGGGGATTTAATCCTGATATTTTTCTTTGATGGATATGATCTCTTTTTCAATAGAGAAGAAAGCCGCGACAACTTTGGGATCGAAATGGCTGCCCTTACCTTCTTTAATGATAGTGAATGATTTTTCCAAAGAAAAAGCACGTTTATAGGACCTTTTTGAAGTCAGAGCGTCGAATACATCGGCTATGGCAGTGATTCGACCGGCAAGGGGAATGGCCTTATCTTTAAGTCCCTTTGGATATCCGCTGCCATCCCATTTTTCATGATGAGTTAGAGCAATGATTTCACCGAGTTTTATAAACTCTGCGTCAGATTTTTCCATGATTTGACTACCGATAATTGTATGCTTTTTCATTATCTCCCATTCATCGGGCTCTAGTTTGGCCTGTTTCTGAAGGATTCTGTCCGGAATCCCGATCTTCCCAATATCATGCATAGGAGCGGCATAGAGAATAGTTTCGATGGTGTGATCGTCCAGTTTCATTTGTTTAGCCACGGCGACTGAAAAATGACTCATCCTTTTGATATGGGCTCCGGTGTCTTCATCTTTATATTCAGCGGCCCTGGAGAGGCGGTAAATGGTATCAAGTGAAGCGATTTTGATTTTTTCGAGGGCCTCTCTCAACTGCTTTGTTCTTTTTGCCACTTCAGCCTCGAGTTCTTTCTGGTAGTCTCTCATATGATCATGGTAAGCTTTCACCTGCATCTGTGAACTGACGGTGGCTCGAAGTTCTGCCATATCCACAGGCTTTGTCAAAAAATCATTGGCGCCCGCTTCCAAGGCTTTAATGCGGTCTTCCACTTCGCTCAGAGCTGTGACCATGACAATAGGAATACTTTTTGTTTCCTCTTTCCCTTTAAGCTGTCTAGCAACCTCAAATCCATCCATAATGGGCATCATGATATCGAGGAGAATCACATCGGGGGCTTTTTCTTTAACTTTTTCCAGAGCTTCCTTTCCATCCTCTGCAAGGGTGACTTCATAACCAAGCGGAACAAGCAAACCTTCCAGCAGTTCTCTGTTAAACAGTTCATCGTCTACAACCAGTACATGATTAGGACTTTTTGTGTTCATCCCATAAACTCTTTGACTCTCTCTACAAGACTCTTTGTATCAATAGGTTTTGTGATGTAGCCCACACAACCGGCCTCCATTGCTTTTTCTTTGTCGCCTGTCATGGCATGAGCTGACATGGCCACGATGGGGACATCTTTTACTTTTTTGTCCTTTTTGAGAATCCGGGTCGCTTCAAGTCCATCTATTCCAGGTAGGCTGATATCCATTAATATAAGGTCTGGTGTCTCTTTTTGTGCCAATTCAATTCCCTCTTCCGCCGTAGTGGCTGTTAGAACTTCATACCCGCCTAATTCCAAAAGGTCCACAGCCAACTCCATATTCAGAGGATTGTCTTCTATCAAAAGTATTCTTCCTTCAGCCATTTTTTTTTCCTTTTTTTGAAATTATTAAAGGGATACTAAATATAAATCGGCTTCCTTTTCCCTCCCCCTCGCTTTCTGCCCAGATTTTTCCTTTATGGAGAATTATGATCCGGCGAGACAGGGAAAGACCCAGACCTGTACCTTCATGTTTTCGTGCGAGAGATGAATCAACCTGTTCAAACTCTCTAAACACACGTTCCAGATCCTCTTTTTTTATTCCGATACCGGTATCTGAGATACTGATAAACAACTCTTTGCCCTCTTTCCATGCGGCTGTTTCGATCCTTCCTCCGGCTAGAGTGAATTTGGCTGCATTGGATAATAAGTTGAACACCACCTGCTTTAGTTTTCGTTCGTCAGCTAACATGATAAGGTCTTCAATATCTTTTGAAATCTTCAAGTCCAGTTGAATTCCATGTTTCATGGCCTTTTCCTTGATCAAGATAAGGCTGCTCTGCAACAGAGAGGAGATTTTAAAATCTGAAGGCTCGAGCTCCATCTTGCCTGCTTCTACCTTGGCCAGGTCAAGGATATCATTAATCAGCGCAAGAAGATGTTTTCCACTCGTCAGAACATGGCTTGTGTACCTTTGCTGCTTTTCGTTCATTTCACCGAATGTCTGTGCTTGGAGAATTTCAGAGAATCCGATGATGGCATTCAAGGGAGTCCTCAGCTCATGACTCATGTTGGCCAGAAATTCGCTTTTGGTCCGGTTGGCCGATTCGGCCGCCACTTTTGCCTTTTCCAGCTCTTTTTCTGCACGCTTGAGCGCGGTCACATCGCTTCCAAAGAAATAGAGCGATTTGGTTGGAGTATTTTTTCTGATTGTAAACTGGACTGTTCTTTTCGATATTTTTGTCTCAAGCTGGAGAGGATCTTTGTCTGAGAGGTTTTTAATGACATCTTCTTTAAGAGTTGGAAAAAGATCAAATATCGACATTCCATGCAGTTTTTTGGCTAAGAAATATTCTGCCCCAGGATTATGTGCAATCACTTTGCCATCAAGAGTGGTTTGCAGTACGGGTGCGGGATTATTCATGGCAAAAGCAGCTTTTTCCCTTGCGAAGTCCAGCAGCATTTGTTTTTTTTCGCTTTGACTTTTCATTGTTGTGTTCTTTTCTAGTCTTTTAAGTTTTTGATAAAAATTTAGCCACCTGTTTCGGGAACTCTCTTGTGTTAATAGGTTTTGTGATATAGCCGTCACCGCCGGCTTCCTTGGCCATCTCAGCGTCGCCTTTCATGGCGTGAGAGGTCAATACAACTATCGTAATGTCTTTAGTTTTTTCATCATTTTTGAGTATCCTGGTGGCTTCCAGGCCATCCATACCTGGCAATCCCACATCCATGAGAATCAGCCTAGGATTCTCAGTATGAGCGAGTTCGATTCCTTTCTCTGCATTGTCCGCATGGATGACTTCGTACTCTTCTAATTCCAGAAGATCGATAACCAATTCGGCATTGATTGGATTATCTTCTATCATGAGAATTTTTTCTCCACCCATGGGATTCCTCCTTTAGCTTTTCTTCTTAAAAGGAAAAATAAAGACAAATCGACACCCTTTCCCTTCTCCCTCGCTTTCGGCCCATAAAAGGCCTCCATGGAGTTCGACGATCCGGCGGGATAGAGCCAATCCAAGCCCGGTTCCTTGATGTTTTCGAGACAATGTTGAATCCACCTGCTCAAACTCGCCAAATACAAGCTCTAAATTCTTTTTACTGAGTCCTATGCCCGTGTCTGTGACGCATATTTCAAGCATATCTCCCCGGTGTGATTTTTTCAATCCGGGAATTTTGATATCAATACTTTTGACTTTTCTCAAAGCCAAAGAAATCTCGCCACCTTCCGGAGTGAATTTTGAGGCATTGGAGAGGAGGTTGAAGATGACCTGTTTGATCTTCCTGTCGTCAGCATAAACAACTGTATCTTGTAGGTTTTCAGGAACATCCAAATTGAGACGGATTCTATGCTTCAGAGACTTTTCTTTAATCAGGACCAGGCTCTGTTCCATAGTTTCCACAATTTTAAAATCCGAAGGTGTGAGCTCCATTTTGCCGGCTTCCACTTTAGAAAGATCCAGAATATCATTGATGAGATTCAAAAGGTGTTTCCCGCTGGTCAGAATGTGTTTGACGTATCTCTGTTGTTTTTCGTTGATTTCACCGAATTTCTGATCTTGAAGAATTTCCGAAAATCCGATGATGGCATTAAGAGGAGTTCTGAGTTCATGGCTCATATTGGCCAAAAATTCACTCTTGGCCTTTGTGGCATCTTCTGCGGATTCTTTCGCATGAGCCAATTCTTTCTCCGATTTCGCAAGTTCTTTCATTGCTTTTTCCGCTTTCTGACGGAGGTTATTTGCATCCTGCATGATGCTCAAAGCCGCTTTCCGGGATTCTTCAAGAGCTTCTGTGCGCTCCTTGATCAACTCCTCCAGATTCTCACGGTGTTGAATAAGTTCGAGTTCATTCTTTTTGCGATCTGTAATATCTTCGCTGTAAACGAGAACCATATCAGGTGGAATATAACTGTAATACACATGGAGAAGTTTTTCTTTGTTGATGCTCTTTAATTGAATAGACATCTCTTTGTTGAGTGTCTTTTTCTCTCTGTAACACTTTTCAATGTTTTCGATCAATTCGGGCCTGTCACGATGGATTTCATGTAATTTTTTTCCTTTGAAATTTGCGATGGAACTTTTTGTGAATTCATCTTCAGCCTTATTATAGTCCAGCAAAATAAAATCATTTCCTGTACGCTTCCAGGAAATGGTGGGCAAAGGAAGATGTTCATACTGTAATTTGAATCGTTCTTCACTTTGCATTCGTTCTCTAATTCTATTCCTTGCATAACTGCCCCCAAATCCAATTCCTACAAATCCGACAAGCAGCAGAAATCCATGTCCTATTAAAATTTGAGTGATATGTTTCTTAAATGTTCTGTAAAAGGGATTAAGAGGTATTGAAAAGCTGATCCCTCCGCGTATATCTCCTACTTTATAGCCTTGATCAGCGTGGCATTTGAGACAAAGCTTTTCAGTTATCATAGGACGCATGAAACGTAAATAAGGAGCTCCCTTAATTATTTCTAATGAGCTGACCTCAATTTCTCCAAGCTCGAAGGCCTTTAGAGCTTCATTCTCCCAAGGATCTGGGGCATTTTCAGGTCTAATTGGATTAAGGCTAGTAATATGGCCTAGATATCCAAATTGTTCGGCACTCAGTTCATGGACTTGACGTGTAATATAGGCTGGATTCATAAGAGTCAGCTTTTTGCCTGAAGGAGTAACAATGTCGCGCTCCAAAACATGAGAAAGGTAAGGATTGGGCGGTGTTTCCTTAGTCATGGGAACATAGACTCCACCTTGACGTGTTGCCCATCGGCGATAGGCAAGGTCTTTTTCAAAAGATCCGTTTGCCTCTCCCTTCGCAACGGACAATACTTCTTGTTTTTCTCGATAATAGTTCCACAAAAACGAAAGACAAATCAAAGTAAACCATATGGAAATCAGAATAATGACATACTTTTTAAGGCGAATTGGATGGACTTTTGAAATTTTTGTTTTCTCGATTAAAATTTCTCTTTCATTTCATATCAATTGGATAGTTATATCTCATTTTTCTAAGATTTAGTTGTTCAAATTCCGAACAAAACTATCTCTTTATCCTATTGTGCTTTCAAACATTAAGAATAAATATTCAAGCATGGATATTATCTGAACTTATATATATATTATTTAAAATAAAATAGACAGTCAAGATTTATCGGGTTTTTTTGTAGGACTTATTCCTACAAACCATACTAAAAATCACTCCCCTTTCAACGCAACCAGCCTCGTTTTCGCATCGTCAACTTCAGTAATAACAGTCACAAATTTTACTGTTGTGATTTTTTGTCATGATTTTCGCTCAGCCATATCTGTGGATAAACATGCTTTTGTCCAAGCTTCTCACAGAGGTTGTTCACCTCTTCTTTCATTTCAATGATCCTATTTTCCCGATCCACCATCGCTTTGTTGAACATCTCCAGTTCTTCCGTGTGTTTGTTTAACGCCTCTTCCGCCTGTTTGCGGGTTGTGATGTCAGAGAGGATATGAACGACTTCTTTGACCTTTCCGGATTCGTCCAAAATAGGATCAGCCGTGAAATCAATCCATTTTTTTCCCATCTTCAAAACCAGCTTTTCCCTTGTTTTCGTTTGCCTTGATTTCTCTGCCGGACAGTCTTTAATATTTTCTTCCGTTCCATGGATTATTTTCCAACTATATTGACCGATGATATCGTTGTTGGATTTTCCAAGATAATCTAACATGGCCTGGTTGCATCGACTGATCTTGTAATCCTCATCCAGTATACACACGGGGTCGTTCATTGCATCAAATGTAGTCTGCCACTGTTTGATGGAATATTGTAATGCCTTCTCGCTCTTCTTGCGGTCTGTGATGTCTCGATAGATGCCATAGACAGCCACCATTTTGTCTTCAACGATGATTGGCGATCCCAGAACGGAAACCTGGATTTTTGTTCCATTTTTGCTTTGGCGTACGGTTTCAAAAGTTACCTTCTCTCCTTTGGCCACTTTCTTTGTAACTTCGGAAGCCTCATCTTGATATTCCTCAGATGCAATCAGATTGTCCAAAGTCTTTCCAAGAACCTCTTTAATTGTATATCCAAATAATCTTGTAAACTCGTCATTCATACGAAGGACTCTTCCATCTTTATCAGCCAACACAATCGCTTCCTGGGCACTCTCGAATAACTGATCTATATAGGCGGTTTTTTCTGCGAGTAAAAGGTGGACTTTTTTTTGTTTTTGCTGACCCTTAAAAAATACGATCGCCAGAATGACGACTAATCCAAGACATACAAAGACCAGGATCCCTACAAAGATTTGTGTTTGTATGGTTTGTTTTTGGATTTGGTTTTCCATCCGGAGTTTTGTATTTTCCTGTTCTGCTTGTTCAAAATCATATTGTGTCTGCAGTTCTGCGAGTTGTTTTTGAGTCTCGATACCTAATATGTTGTCTTTTACAAAGGTGTATTTCTTAAAATAATCGAGAGCGGATAGTCCATTGCCCAAAGCAAGTTCTTGATCAGACAAATTCTGAAGAGCCTTCATCTCAATTTCTTTTGCGCCTATTTCGATGGAGAGATCGAGAGACTTTTTACTAAAAGATTTGGAGAGTGAATGATTATTTAATTGGCTGTAAGTTTTTCCGATAGAAAGAAAACATTCGGCAATCCCATTTTTATCATCAATACCTTCCCTTATTTTTAGAGATTGGTTCAAATATTCTAACGCTTTTCCAGGATTATTCTGGTTTCCATAAATCTCACCAATATTTTTGTAACAATCCGCAATGTTAAATTTTTCATCCAATTTAAGCAACATGGAAAGGGCCCGATTATAAATTTGTAAGGCAAAATCTAAGTCGCCTTTGCTTGAATGAATATTTCCAATATTCATCATGACACTGGCCTTTTCGCTTTCCACTCCTTCCATGGAGCTAAAAATCTTGTACGATTCATCATAATATTCTAATGCTTGATCAGATTCTTTGAGCTTTTCGTATATCATTCCAATATTGTTTAGTACTCTAGCGTGAGGTGAGGTTGAGGTTAAGGATTTCTCTTCTGAGATTTCCAGTGCATTGAAATAAAATTCAAGGGATTTCTGGAAATTCCCCTGTGCTTGATATGAAGCGCCTAAATTATTTAATATTTTCCCTTCCCCTTCCCGGTCGTCCATTTCTCTATACAAATCCAGTGCTTTTTGATAATTATCGGAAGTAGAAGAATAATCTCCGCGGAAATAGAAAGAATTACCCAGGGCTGTATAAGACTTTGCCAAACCTAAACTGTAATTTAGTTTTTTTCCAAGTTCTATAGCTTCTTGGGCATAAAGTTCGGCTTTTTCAGGGGAGGAGCCTAAAATATCGTAAGAAAGCCTCCAGAGGATATCAACACGATTTGTGTCTTGGGGGAGACTCCCTAGCGCACTTTCACGCTCCTTTATGCTCTCTTGTCCATAGGAAATTGTGATGAAACAGAATAGAAGGATACAGAAGAACAGGATTATAAGGAGTTTTTTAAACAGTTTTCGGTCAGTAAACAAAAAATTCCAATTAAATATTCTGTTTGTCATTGGGTCTCCCCACTTTTCTTTATCATTTTTGCAAATAAATCAAAAAAAAGCTATAGGAATTTGTCTGATTTTCTTGTAGGACGGAAACGGACATAAGCCCATATTTACGTGTAAATCTAAATGAAGTTAAACGATGGTCTAAAAATGAAAAAATGGAGGATAAGTTCAGATTATTTCAATCACGGCTTCGATGACATCTTCAACAGTAAAGAAAGTAGAAAAAACAATATGGAATGGATTACGGGTATAGAACTTCGGACTTCGGTAGACATGTTTGTTCCAGCAGATAGACTTGGACTAGGAGGAACTTGAAATTGTGATCGGGCTTTAAGCTAAAGCTGTCTTTTTGTCTGAAAAGAAAGGATTAATGATACAAGCAATAACAACCAGAACAACAGGACCAATGACATTAAACCATAGGTAGGGAATCGGTGTGAAAAAATGACACGCCAATACTGTTAGCTCTGTGAGGATGGCCGCAATAAAAGTGGCATGTCCACCGATCTTTTTGAAAAAGAAGCCCACTAAAAAAATACCTAGAATCGTCCCATAAAAAAGAGAACCAAGGATATTTACGGCTTCGATTAATGAACCAAGATAATTGGCGAATAGTGCAAAAGTAATCGCATACAATCCCCAGAAAACAGTCGCCAGTTTGGATACAAAAAGATAATGCCTGTCCGAACCGTTCTTTTTGAACATACGTTTGTAGATATCGATAACGGTTATTGCAGCCAATGCATTGAGTTCTGCAGAAGTGGATGACATCGATGCTGAGAGAATAGCCGCTAAAATAAGTCCAATGAGCCCGGCAGGCAAATAATCAATGACAAAACCTAGAAAAATATAATCCGTATCATTTGTTTTAGCATCCGGATTTGCATTTCGAATGAGATTAATCGCTTCCTTTTTGATGTCTAGTTCCGAATCCTCTGAATCTTTGACCCTCTGGACAGCATTATCTATCCCTGAATCAGAACCGGCCTCCATGGCTGCCAGCATATCCCGAATTTGATCTTGTTTTGCCAAATGAACCTGATTATGTTCAAATTCCAACTGCTGATAGGCTTCCGCATAAGAGCTGTTTTTCACCTTGGCCGTCTCAATGGGGTTGAAAAAAAGGGGAGGGACTACAAATTGATAAAAGACGAAAATCATTGTACCTGTAAATAAGATAATGAACTGCATGGGTATTTTTAAGACTCCATTGGCTAGGAGGCCCATCCGGCTTTGAGTGACGGATCGTCCGGAAAGATAACGCTGGACCTGAGATTGATCCGTCCCAAAATACGAAAGGGCAAGAAATGTTCCACCAATTATGCCTGTCCAAATATTATATTTACTGCTCAAGTCAAAATTAAAATTAATGACGTTGAGTTTCCCCATTTTGCCTGCAATATGGGCTGCATCAAGAAATGAGATGTCACTTGGCAGGAGACGAAAAATCATAACGAATACCGCGCTCATTCCCACCGTTATGATGATCATTTGCAGTTTATGAGTTTTATTAACGGCATCCGTACCGCCGGAAGCCGTATAAACGATTACAAGAGTCCCAATCATGAAAATTGTGATGCGGATATTCCATCCGAGAATAACAGAAATAATGAGGGCGGGAGCAAAAATTGTGAATCCTGCAGCCAATCCTCGTTGAATTAAAAAGAGAAGACTTCCCAGTGTCCGGTTTTTTAGGTCAAATCGCTGCTCTAAATATTCGTAGGCAGTGTAGACCTTCAATTTGTGGAAAAGAGGCACGGCTGTTTTGCAGAGAATGACCATTGCGATGGG
>SDBT01016719.1_pt1 | contig 11604 bp, 12 predicted proteins | sample 2277101 | NCBI WGS metagenome assembly SDBT01 (sample SAMN10404973, study PRJNA504765) | marine sediment metagenome | isolation source: marine sediment core GS10_PC15, 103 cmbsf | place: Arctic Ocean: Southern Knipovich Ridge | collected 2010
AAAGAAATGTTCTCATGGGTAGACGGCTTTACCATCAGCTTCAAGAAAGACGGTCTCGTCAACATGGGTGGCGGGATTTTTCTGAAAGATGAAGGTCTCTTTATTAAAAAGTATCCAACACTGCCGGACAATCTCTTCAACTACCAGATTATTAAAGAGGGACATCCGACATACGGCGGACTGTCAGGCAGAAGTATTGTCGCAATCGATGAGGGATTAAAAACGGTAGTACGCGAAGAATACCTTAGACACAGGATAGGACAGGCGCAGGAATTTGGTAATCACATGCATAGGCTCGGATTGCCAATCATTACGCCGATTGGAGGGCACGCGGTATACCTTGATATAAATGAGTTTTTTGAAGGAACTGACATGAAGCCCGAGGACTACGGGGGCATTTCATTGACAACGCTTCTGCTGGCGGGATATGGCCACCGTGCATGCGAACTCGGATACTTTGCCTTTGGTTCGTATGACGCGAAAACCAAAAAGGAAACATTTCCGGAAGTAAACTTTGTGCGATTTGCAATCCCACGTCTGCGGTACGAACGCCAGGATCTGGAAGCAGTTGCAGAGTCGGTAAAAGCATTGCATGATAATCGTGATACAATCCCGCCGGTGGAGGTAACATACGGTCGTGACCTTTCACTGCGTCACTTCAAAGCGAAATTTAAATTCAGATAACTATGCTATACTGTACATCACTATGCACGAAATTGAGGTAAAGAACCTCGTAAAACAATTTAAAGAACCGGACAAGAGCACGCTCATTGCGGTGAACGATGTTTCATTTTATGTTGCCAAAGGTGAGGTATTTGGCTTGCTCGGCCCGAATGGCGCTGGTAAAACGACGACATTGGAGATTATCGAGGGAATTCGGAAACCGACAAGCGGTGAAACGTTTATTAAAAACATCAACACGCAAAAAGAGCTTAGCAAGGTAAAAAACCTGATTGGCATCCAGCTGCAGTCGTCAGCATATTATGAGTATCTCTGTCTCGGCGAAATACTGGATCTTTTCGGGAGTTTTTATAATAAAGCGATTGACCCTGATAAACTTCTCGAAATTGTTGAATTGACTGACAAAAAAAAGGCGCTCATCAAGCAGCTGTCGGGCGGCCAGCAACAGCGTTTTTCGATATGTGCTGCATTGGTAAATGATCCCGAAATCGTGTTTCTTGATGAGCCGACAACCGGACTTGATCCGCAGGCACGGCACCTGATGTGGGAATTTATTAAAAAAATTAATAAAGAAGGAAAAACGGTCATCCTCACCACGCACTATATGGAAGAAGCCGAATATCTGTGCGATCGTGTTGGAATCATTGATGAGGGAAAAATAATCGCTCTTGATTCTCCAAAAAATCTGATACGCCAGCTACAATCATCAGCACGAATTCATTTCTTCAGCGATGAACAATTCTCGCTTGAAGAACTGAAAAAAATCGAGGGAATACTTTCAGCAGATAAAAACGGCGACAATACCTACCACCTCAAAATAACCAAGAGCAACGAGGTGATGCCGAAGTTGTACAAGTGGGCGGAAGAAAATAACGTCTTTATGCAGGATCTCGAGGTGATTTCAGCTGACCTGGAAGACGTCTTCCTTGAATTAACCGGTAAAAAACTCCGCGAATAACTATGTTCAAACTACTCATCGCAAATATAAAAATGACGTTCCGGGACAAGCAGGCAATTTTTTGGTCCCTGCTTTTTCCGTTGATGTTCATTATCATTTTCGGATTGTTTGATTTTGAACGGATGGGCGATACAAAATATATTCTTTTTGATAATGCCGAGTCAGAACTTTCTCAGCACTTGCAGGAGGGCTTCGATGAACTGGAATTCTTACAAAAACAGGATACGCCCGAATCTCTGGATCGGGCAAAGGAGATATTAACCGATGGCGATGTTGAAATAATTATTGTCGTACCTGAAAATTTTGATATGGTCATTGCTCCTGACAATCCAAAATCATTCGAAGAGTCTGATGCCATTCCTCAAAAACAGACCATATCTCCAATAGAAGTGTATTACGATGAAAGTAATATTACCACCAACCATCTTGCACTCAGCGTAGTTGATAAATTTATAGACATGATGAATATGGAAGCTGCAAATGCACCAACGCTTTTCAGCTATACGACTAAAAACATCCAGTCAAAGAATATTAAGTATATTGATATTATCATGCCGGGAATCCTGGGAATGTCGATCATGATGTCCGCGGTTATTGGCATCTCTACCGGTATAAGCCGTTACAAAGAGCAAAAACTGCTTAAGCGGCTATCGGCGACCCCCTTGAAAGTTCGTGACTTCCTCATGGCCGAGGTTACCTCATACCTTTTTATAAATATCATCCAGATTACGCTTATCATACTGCTGGCGCGTATCGCGTTTGATGTGCACGTGTACGGCAATTACTTCTATATTTATCTCATCTGTATATTCGGAAGTATAATATTCCTCAATATTGGCTTTGCGCTAGCTGGCTACTCAAAAAATACAAAGACTGCTGAAGCACTTTCACAGGTTATCACTATGCCGATGATGTTTTTCTCCGGTGTTTTCTTTTCGACGGATGCGCTGCCATCTTTTGTCGGTAAAATTGTTGACTACCTTCCGTTAACGCCGATGATCGACGCATTGCGTGAAATTTCGATTAACGGCGGCACGCTGCGGGATGTCTGGATCGAAATAAGCTTTATGGGCGGCTGGATTATTCTTTCATTTCTTATCGCCTGGAAGTTGTTTAAATTTAAGGATTAGAGAGTATGAATAATATCACGGTAGAAGAAAATGCGCGGACAGAAACAAGTCGTCAATTCTCTGTCACGGTTGATGATGGTGTCAGCACGTCAGAACATCTTGTGACCGTTCCGGAAAATATGTATAAGGAATTAACACAAGGCGCGGTAACCCATGAAGAACTATTAGAAAAAACATTTGAATTCCTGCTCGAGCGTGAGTCAAAAGAATCAATACTCTTCACCTTTGATCTCGATGTCATCACATCTTACTTTCCTGAGTATGAGGACGAGATAAAAAATATAATAACGGCATAATGAGTGATATAAAAACACTTACCAAAGATTCCTACACAGAAATCGCCGGTGGCCTCATAATCAGGGAGGCAGGCGGATCTTTTATGAATATTGACGGCGATTCCAACGTTGGTCCTGATGACCGCCACTTCATCGGCGGAACCAAAACGGCAGTTGAATAGCTGCAACCAATATTAAAAAAGGTGTATTCATAATAAGAATGATTAATCAAAAAATTGAAAAGGTAATTAAAAAACAATACAATTCTGAAAATCTTCCGGAATTCATGTATAGATTAAAATCCGAAGATGTTAGAAATCATCCTTGTTTCAACTGCCTAAAGGAGACAGAAAATGCTGTAAATAAAGGATATTGGAAATCATTTCCCAAACCCCTTTATTACTGGTATGAAATGTGCGAGGCAGAAAGTAAAATAATAGAAAAATTTCTCAAAGAGAATAAGCCAAAAAAAATACTTGAAGTTGGTTGTGGTAGCGGAAGAATTCTTAACATTCTACTGAAAGATAAATCTGTTAAGGAGATTGTTGCGGTTGATAAGGACATAAGGATGGTTGAGATAGTAAAGCCATATTATCAAGATAATAATAGAGTTCATATTATTAATCAGGATATTAGGCATTTTTTAGATAAAAATGAAAAATTTAATTTAACACTCACTATGATGAATACGCTTGGAAATATAGATAGTTTTGAAACTATGAAATTAATTACAAAACATTCCAAAGACTTCATTTTTACAGTTTATGATAAAAAATACTGGGAAGAAAGAAAAAAAATATATGAAAATAGAGGCCATAGAGATTTTAATATTAAAAACAAAGATTACTTTTTTAATGATTGCTGGGTCAAAGGACTTAAATCAAAAAGTTACACGGAAAATGATTTAAATAATATGTGCAAAAAAATAGGCAAAAAGTATAAAATTAAAAAAATATCAACCTTATTATTTCAAATTCATATATATGAATAAAAAACTTTAATGGCATTAAAAACTAATAATGATTGGAAAGAAAAACTGACGCCGGAACAGTACCGTATGCTTCGGGAAAAGGGCACGGAGGCACCCTTTACCGGTGAACTTTTGCACAACAAAGAAGACGGCACCTATACATGCGCCGGCTGCGGCACGCCGCTTTTTGCATCAGACACCAAATTTGATTTCGGATCTGGCTGGCCGAATTTTTATGATGTTATACATTCAAAGAATGTTACACTAAAAAATGATACATCACTCGGCATGAAAAGGACAGAAATCGTCTGTTCGACGTGCGACGGGCATCTCGGACATGTATTTGACGATGGACCCAGACCGACCAATAAAAGATACTGTGTCAATTCTGCTTCGCTCAAGTTCAAAAAATAGCTAACTATACATAAAAATCAGTTGTGCTATAATTGATACATATGCAAGAATGCAGTATAGAAAAAGCGTTCAGCAGTTTCAAACCGGAGAGCTGTATTTTTGTTATTTCAGTGGATGCGGCCGGAAAACCAAGCGGGATGATCGCAGGATGGAACATGAAGTGTTCATTTGATCCTCCGCTCCTGGCCATTTCATTACAAAAAAAAGGATATACACATGAACTTATCAATAATAGTAAAGAATTCGTAATTGCTGTTCCGAATAAAGGCCTTGAGGAAGAAATAAATTTTTTTGGTACGACACACGGTGATGAAGTCGATAAGTTCAGCGCGACGGGTATTAAAATGAGTCAGTCAAAATATATCGAACCGCCGCTCCTCACTGACGCAACTATTAACTTTGAATGTAAGCTGGAAAAAAAAGTTGTAGTCGGCGATCATATTCTCTATATTGGCAGGGTTGTAGCTACCTATATCAATGAGGGTAAGAAGGTATTGATGAATATGGGGCAGGGTAATGATGAAAGAATTTTCGAGGAATTCTGATAATTTTTAAATTTTTATCGAAGATTATTGTAATAAATTCCGTTATTTACATTTCGGCACTTTTGTGATATAATTAAGTCCTCATTGCAAAAAAATATGAAAAAAATCACAAAAGTAATTATACCGGCCGCCGGCTTCGGCACACGTTTTTTGCCGGCAACAAAAGCGCAGCCGAAAGAAATGCTCCCGATCGTTGATAAGCCCATCATTCAATATGTCGTTGAAGAGGCAGTCGCATCCGGAATACGTGATATCATAATCGTTACCAGCTGGCAAAAAAGATCTCTTGAGGATCATTTCGATTATTCGCCTGAACTGGAAAAACAACTAAAAGATGCTGGTAAACTAGATAAACTAAAAGAGATCCGCAGCATAGCTGAAATGGCAAATTTTATCTATGTCAGACAAAAAGGACCCTACGGAAACGCAACGCCGGTGCTCAGCGCAAGGCATGTATTGAGTGATGATGAACCGTTCGCAATACTATGGGGCGATGAGTTCTTTTATGGTAATCCTCCCCGCCTCAAACAATTGATTGATGTATACGAGGAGTATGGTAACTCTGTAATCAGCGCCGTCCGGATTCCAAATAAGGAAGATGTGTCTAAATACGGTATCGCTGAAATTAAGCCAATAAAAGACAATATATACGATATCCTTTCGCTTGTCGAAAAGCCAAAGCCGGATGAAGCTCCGTCGAATCTCGCAACACATGGTGGGTATGTCTTAACGCCGGATATTCACGAACATTTGAACAACATCAAACCAGGTAAAGACGGGGAGTTGTGGCTTGTTGACGCGCTCCGTGAATTAATGAAGCAAAAATCAATCTATGCCTGTGAGATAAAAGAGGGTAAATACTATGATACCGGCAGCAAGCTTGAATATCTCAAAGCAAACATAGAGTTCGCGCTGCAGCGCGATGATCTCAGGAAACCGCTTCGTGATTACTTAAAACGCATTTCATCCTAAGTTGCTGTATGCAACATTATAAAAAAACAGAAGGTCTTTCGAAAATACTTATCATCTCCCTTTTTGGCGTCATTGGGCTTATTCTCGGCGGTATAGTTTTTATAATTATCGGCTCACAAGTTGATCCCACACCTCCTTCTGTAAAACTGACTGTGTGGGGAGTCTGGGATGATACCAGTGATCTCCAGACACTTTTTTCCGGTTACCAAAAATCCCACCCGTACATTTCTATATCATATAGAAAACTTCGCTATGATGAATATGAAGACGCATTACTGAATGCGTGGGCAACCGACAGCGGACCTGATATTTATGCTATTCCCGCGTCGTGGATTACAAAATATAGAAACGACTTTATAACCCCGTTGCCAAAAAAAACAACCGTAGCATACTACTCTACAAAAAAAGTATTGTTCTCTGAAGAAACCCAAATTACGAGCGTGACTGAAACTTCACTGACGGCGAGTGATATCAAAAGGAATTTTATTGATGTCATCAACGGTGATATCGTATATAATGGAAAAATTTACGGAATCCCGCTCGGTATCAATACGCTGGTGATGTATTACAACCGAGAGCTTCTGAATCAGGCGGCACTCGTTGAACCTCCAAAAACATGGAATGACTTCGTATCTACGGTTCTCAGGCTCGCTATAGCTGACGAACAAGGTAATGTCATTCGCGCGGCAACAGCACTGGGAACCGATGAAAACATACCACACGCAGCTGATATTGTTACACTGCTCATGATGCAATATGATACGGAAATGATAAGGGATAATAAAGTCTACTTTCATAGGGCGCGAACCGAAGGCGGCTATCTTCCCGGTGTTGAAGCATTGCGGTTCTATACAGATTTTGCCTCTCCTGAAAAAACTACGTATACGTGGAACAGTGAGATGCCAAACGCACTTGATTACTTTGCCGAGGGAGAGCTGGCTTTTTTCTTCGGATACCCGTACGATGAACCTGAAATTATCAAAAAAAACAGAGGTGTTGATTACGCAATTGCACCCGTACCGCAGCCGACCGAGTCAACCTCAACAAACTATGGAAATTACTGGGTATATACTGTTTCAAAAAAATCTAAAAGGGCTAACGAAGCATGGAATTTTTTACAGTCATCAATCCTGAATTCAAAACGGATTAAATCATACTTGGCGTTAACCAAGCAATCAAGCGTTCTCAGGTCGGTATTGAGTGATCAGCTGAAGGATCCGCTGACTGCCCCATTTGCTCAGCAGGCGCTCACTGCGGAAAATTGGTACTACGGACGCAGTCCGCGTGAGGCAGAAGAATATTTTGAGGAAATGATCGCCTCAGTGGTCAACGGAGACGAACCAATTAGTAAAGCGATGGACGCGGCTGCTAAAAAAATTAATAACGGATACTAAATGAAAAGACGCAATTACAGAAAAATCCTCATCACTGGAGCAGCGCTGCTGGTCGTTTCAGCTATTATGATTATGGGGATCAACAGTGCGTCCGCTAAAGAATACGCAAATTACCCTGAAGGTTGGCAGTTAATACCTCAGTGCGCCATAGATGATTTGGGCGTTGAGGAGCCATGCGATCTTGACGACTTCGTGCAAATGTTCGTAAACGCTGCGGGAATCGGCTTAAAAATACTCCCCTACATTGCGATGGTTATGATGATATGGGCCGGATTCAATCTGATTATGGCCGGCGGAAATACTGAAAAAATACAGGAAGGTAAAAAAATGATAACGTCAATTGTACTCGGTATAATCATCGTAACCGTTCTTGCGTGGTCGTGGTCCTTATTCGTAGTATACGTGCTTACCGGAGGCGTGGAGATATTTCCAAATACGCCGTTGCACCGCGCGTGGTGGGGTGGAGGAGTAGCTGACGATTTGCCGCCGGATTACGGGTGCTGCTACGTTGAAGGATATGGCTGCGAGGAAATGCAAGAAAATGAATGTGTTGTTGGTATGCGTTTGAACTGGGAACTAGTTGGTGCAGTGGCTCCAAATATCAGCTTCCTTGGATCTGCGACCTTATGTTCTGAACACGCGGCAACATGTGATAATTTTAACTACGGTTGCTGTGTCCCGACAGATGAAACAAATAAATTATGTTACAAGCCCCAGACAAACGGATGTATTAACTATAAATTTACCACCCATGCCCCCAATGATTGCAACACGCTAACTGACAGTAACGGAGAAAAACGGTGCGATGATGTTGTCTCAGGTGAAAACCTTCCTCCAGATCTAAGGGACGGATGTTGTGTTACGGCCAATAGCTGTGAAACAAAAAGTTATAGCGACTGCGCCGGAGATTTTTATGCGAGCCAAAACTGCTCTGAATTCGACGAGTGTAAGGCTGGTTGCTGTGTTGGCGCAAACAGTTGTTCGTCCGGCAAGATAAATTGCCAGGGCACATATGATCCTGCTGACTGCACCGGCCTTGCTGAGTGCACCATTGGATGTTGTATAACTGAAGCTTCAACCAATTATCCAACATGTTATGAAAACACAACAGCGGGTGAATGTACTAGTAAAAATCCTACTGACAACTCACTAAATGCTGTGGGATGCAACGCTATTCCAGCTTGTACTCTTGGTTGTTGTTACTCACCTTGTGGAAACGGAAATATTGATTCGTGTTCCAATGCAGAATTTAATTACGAAGTAGACTGTGCTAATTCAAATAGATGTGACGTTGGCTTTTGTATTTCGTCCGGAGCTGTGAGCTGTGCATCGAATATTGAACGACAAAATTGCTCAGCAGCAGGTGACCAATTTATTAATAACCCTGCACTCTGCACTACAGGATGTTGTATGGATCCGTCACAGAGCTATCGTTGTATTGATGGATACGCAGCTGGATCATGTGGTGTCACTTTCTATGCGGGCGTTTGCTCTCTTTATACATCTATAGTTGGACACAATTGCCAATCCGGCGGTATTTGTAACGCCGGCGGGACATGTATTGACATGACTCCATCTCAAACAAGAGCATGGTGTCAAAACCAACCATTCTTTACCTCCTACCAACCACCACCAGCAACTTGCCCATAATATGAATGACTTTAATGCTCAAATAATATGAAACATTTGATCCCACTCGCGCTTCTTATCGTTATCGGCACCGGCGTATTGTGTGTCTCGGTCGTCCTGCCTGCACCGTCTGCTGTTGCACAGGAAGTGACGCTCCCAAATCCGCTTGGTGAAAAAGACGGAAAACCGATCAGCCTTATAGATGTCCTGCTTAGAGTTATGCAAATTGCTCTGGCGGCAGTTGATATATTTGCGCTGTTCATGTTTATCCTTGGCGGTCTGGAGCTGCTCATTTCGGCAGGCAACCCGAACATGATTAAAAAAGCAAAAGATACGATCGTATGGGCAACGATTGGGATTCTGGTAATCACGCTGAGTTACTCGATACTTAAATTTGTATTTGAAGAAGTAAGAAAAGGCTTCGCAGGATAAGGTTGACAAAATCATAAATTAGGTGTATAATAACTATATGCCTCTTGACAGATTATAATATCTGATGTATAGTGCCCTGTTACACTATACTTTACAAAGTATTTATTTAAACAATATCCCATTTATATTAGAAAGGGGGTGAAAACTATATGAACAAAATTGCAGCCGTATTACTCACTGTCGCTTTTCTTGCCGTACCAGCTGTCGCATCTGCACAGGTTAATGTAGGTGATGAGGTAGGTACAACTTTCGGACTTGGTAGTGCTGACCTTGAGTCAACAATTATCAACGTCGTACAGTGGGTACTAGGATTCCTTGGTTTAGTTGCTGTTATCATGATCTTGATCGGTGGTTTCCAATGGATGACCGCTGGTGGTAATGAAGAAAAAGTTGCTTCAGCTAAAAAAATTATTTCAGCAGCCGTTATTGGCCTCATCGTCATCTTACTCGCATGGGCAATCGTCATCTTTGTCGTTTCCCAAACAACTGATTTGGCCAACTAAGTGATCTAGTTAATAGTAAACAACCGCCTCCCCCGTCTATAAGGACGGGGGAGGTTTGTTTTTAACAACTTCCTGCGATACAATAACTATATGGATACAAAAAATAAAATCATAGCCTATTTGGATGCAAACGGTACCACAGTGCTCGTTGGATCAATTATTGCCTTTATAGCAGCTGTTTTCGGAGCTCTTGCGTTTAAATACGTATCATTTGGGTATAATGCGATAGATCTCGGTATCTATGGGCAAGTTTTTTATAATACCAGCATGGGGAGGCTCTTTGAATTCAGCATTCATCCCCATCTGTATCTCGGCGATCATTTCGAACTATTTATACTCTTTCTAACGCCAATCTATGCGCTGATCAAATCGCCGCTCACCTTGATTTTTCTTCAGACGGTTTTCGTCGCGGTTGCGGCATGGCCAATCTACGCCATTGCCCGGCAAAAACTTTCATCATCATGGTCGCTGTTAATAGCAGTTGGCTATCTTCTAAATCCTTTCACCATAAATCTGCTCTTTTTTGAATTCCATATTTTGCCCTTTGCGATACCGCTTATCGCGGCGGCTTTCTACTTTTACTATAAAAAGTCGTACTGGCCTTTTGTTATTTTCTTACTGCTTTCATTAACGGTACGCGAGGACGTATCACTTGTCGTGATTATGTTCGGAATTCTTGCACTGCTCGAAAAACGATCAATTCGCTGGATCATTCTGCCGATAGCGCTCGGCGGCGGGTGGCTGCTTTCGTCAATGCAATTGACTGAGTACTTCAGCGGATATGCTTCTTATAAATTCCTAGCGCTCTATTCATGGCTTGGCTCAACGCAAACAGAAATAATAATTAATTTTTTTACAAAACCACTGCGCGTACTTCAGCAGTTATTTAGCCTTAATAATATTTTTCTTACCATAGGACTCCTCGTCCCTCTCGCCGCACTTCCGCTACTAAAAATTCGATATCTTGTCCCGGCGTTATTAGTGTTGCTTCAACTTTATTTTACCAGTGTCAGCAGCACGATAATGCTGCAATCACATTATGTCGCCCTACTCATTCCGTTTCTATACATTGCAGCTGCATTTTCACTTTCAAAAATTTTATCCCTACAAAAAACGAAATCCAAAACAACGACATTCCTGCAAAATTATCGTTTCATTACAATAACTATCATAGTCGCAGCAATATTGTACTCATTTGCAACATTCAGCCCTCTACTTGGAGTAGTTAAAAATATTGCTAATTACAGCGATAAAAAAGAGTTTATTTCCGTTCAAAAACAATTGGCCGATCAAATAACAAATAACGATCAAGTTGTATCAAGCTTTTCATTTCTGCCAAATGTTTCTGAGAGGGAAAAACTGTATTCCCTGCACTATGCATATATCGGAAAAAAGCAGTTTTCACAGGAATCATTCCTTGTCCCGGAAGGCACAGACGCGATGCTAATTGATTTTAATGATTTCCTAATTTATAATATTCAATCGCACAATATAAGCATGTACCGTGACGCAAGCCAAACTGGAGCAGACAGAATTAACGACATCATTTCAAACGATAATCTATCGATTAATACTATTGTTGACACCCTTGCCCTGTATACAAAAAATAGTGGGGAAACAATAAGCCTTCTTGAAAAGAATAGTACTATCCCCGTATCTGCTGCTACTCTGTCAAATAATACCGATGAGGAAATTCGAATA
>SDBT01016720.1_pt1 | contig 11604 bp, 10 predicted proteins | sample 2277101 | NCBI WGS metagenome assembly SDBT01 (sample SAMN10404973, study PRJNA504765) | marine sediment metagenome | isolation source: marine sediment core GS10_PC15, 103 cmbsf | place: Arctic Ocean: Southern Knipovich Ridge | collected 2010
TTCCGGCTCCAGAGCAACTGCCGGCTGCCCGGCTGGTGGGGGGCGGGGGAAGCAAGGATCCGGAACTCGCTCAGGCGGGAGGCCCACACGGAGCCGAGATGGGTGCTGCTCTGGAGCAGGCTTCCGCCCTTGCCACGGAAGCGCTCGAGAGGCTGTGATGCGGGGGCGGGAGGACTGATGGGCCGGGTGTTAGCGCTGGATTCGGGCACCGTGCGGATCGGTGTCGCCGTGAGTGACCCGTTAGGGATCACCGCTCAACCTCACTCGTCCTTGGACGCCGCCAGTCCCGATCTGATGGCAGACATTTCACAGCTGGTCGAGTCGCTGGACGTGGAGCGGATCGTGGTGGGCCTGCCGGTGTCGCTCGACGGCACCGAGGGGGCGTCGGCTCGGCTGGCCCGCGACCTGGCCGACCGCATCACCGAAGCGACGGGGGTCGAGGTGAGTCTGATCGATGAGCGATTCAGCACCGTCACTGCGGAACGGGTCATGATCGAGGCGGGTGCTCGGCGCTCGGAGCGGAGAGCGGCGCGCGACCGCGTGGCCGCCGCCGTATTCCTTCAGGCGTACTTGGATGGCATGCGATGAGCCTCGAACTCGAGCAATACGACGACGGTGGAGATGACGGCGGCGTCCCGAGCGGCCCGAGCCGGTTGGTACGGACGCTGGGCATTGCCGCGTTCATAGTTGCTTTGTTCGTCCTGGCGTACGGAGGCGTCCAGTGGCTCGCCGACTCGGTGAGTGAGGTGATCGCCAGCGACGACACGGTGATCGAAGCGGGCATTCCGGTGACGCTCGAAATAGCTCCCGGCGAGTCGGCCTCGCAGATCGCCCGCGAACTCGATGAGGCTGGAGTCGTGGCTTCCGGTGCCGAGTTTGAACGGGCCGTGCGCGAGGCGCGCGCCTCGAGCCGGCTACAGGCGGGCACCTACGATCTCGAGACCGGCATGGATCCGGACGCCGTGCTGGCGGTGCTGCTGGAAGGTCCGGTCGCGGGCGCCGTGTACCGCCTGACTGTGATCGAAGGACTCACGGTTGGACAGATGCTCGACTCGTTGTCGCGCCAGACGGGATTTACATTCGAGGAGTTCACCGGGCCGCTTCTCGACGGAACGGTGACATCGGAACTTCTTTTGGGCGAGCCGCAGGAATTGAGGGACTGGGAAGGTCTGCTCTTCCCGGATACCTATGAATTCACCGACGAGGCGACGCCGGTCGATGTGCTGACCAGACTCGCGGCAACAGCCGAGGAGCGAGTGGGTGCTATCGATTGGACGGCTCTCGAGGCGCGCGGACTCACCCCGTACGACGGGATCATCATCGCCAGCCTCATCGAGGAGGAAGTCGCCGTCGAAGAGGACCGGCCGCTGGTGGCGAGTGTGGTATTCAATCGGCTGGATGCCGGGATGAAGATGCAGTTCGACGTCACAGTCGTGTATGCCCTCGGTGCTTTGCCCGAGGGCGGTCTTTCGTTCGATGACCTCGAAGTGAATTCCCCCTACAACACCTATCTCATCGACGGCCTGCCACCGACGCCCATAGCCGGGGTGAGGGTTTCGTCGCTGCGTGCGGCGGCGGAACCGGCTACCACCAACTACCTGTTCTTCATCACGACCGATGAGTCGGGGAAGATGACGTTCACCGAGACGTTCGAGGAGTTCCTACAGATTCAGGAGGAGCTCGCCGGGGACGGGTCGTAGCGATCGTGACCTCGTCTGAAAGGAACTCGCTCGTGTCTGGCGGAGTCTCCAGTCTCCAGTCTCCAGTCTCCAGTCAAACCTCGGGAAAGCAGTGCTCATCCGGTGCAGTCAACTCGAGTTGCTCGAACCGAGACGTACGAAATGGGTGAGTCCGGGACTGGTGTCGCGGCAATGCGCTTTGCTCTGCTTGGCGATCCGGTGGAGCACTCTCGGTCTCCGGCGATCCACGAAGCGGCTCTGCATGCCCTCGGGCTGGCGGGCACCTATGTGGCTCGACGCACCGATGGCGGTGGTGTAGTGGCGGCGTGTGTCGAAATCCGACAAGGCCTTCTCCGCGGTGCAAATGTGACGATGCCGCTCAAGAGGGCGGCGTTGGCTGCCGTTGACGCCGCGTCGGCTCCGGCGCGGCGGGCCGGAGCCGTGAACACCCTGTCCGTGCGTTCAGGAGAGGTGTTCGGCGAGAACACCGATATCGGCGGGATCAGTGACGTTTGGGAGCGCCGTCGGCTTCCCGACGATGCCTTGATCCTCGTCCTCGGGGCTGGGGGTGCAGCTGCGGCTGCGATGATCGCCCGCGAGGGATCGGAGATCGTGGTGAGCAGCCGGCGTCGCGGTGCGGCTACGAAACTGGCCTCCGATCTGGGGGTGACCGTCTCCGAAGTTCCCTGGGGCGTCGTCGTCCTCGGTGCAGTGGTCGTAAACGCCACTCCGGTCGGCATGGCCGGCGAATCCTTGCCCGAGGGGGTAATCGATGCTGCCGTCGGCCTGTTCGATATGGCCTATGGAGCAGTTACGACCCCGGCGGTGGTCGAGGCCGGTGGGCGGCCTGTCGCCGACGGCATCGACATGCTCGTTGCTCAGGCAGCAAGATCTTTCGAGATCTGGACGGGTAGACCCGCTCCGCTCGCGGTGATGGAGGCCGCGGCCAGGGATCGGTCGACTGCGGAGTAGCCGCCCGACCCAGCAGGGCAGCGTTTCCGTCCCCAGTTTCCCGTTTTTCGAATCAACTCCGGGAAGCTTCGAGCACCACCACAGCTCTAGCAACACCAAACGGGAAGCGGGAAGCGGCCTCGACCCACCCCACCTTCCATCCGCACGGATCCTCAGCTCGTCTTCTGCCTCAAGCCTGGCCTGCAAACTGCCGAAACCCTCGTGAAGTCACAGTTCCGGCGTGTTTCGTCACGCCAGGCACGAAATGAGGAGATTGGGTGGCGCAGCGCGAGAACATCGGAGCGATCCTGGTTCGCGAAGGCCTTGTCACGGATGACGATTTACAGGTAGCTCGCGGTATACAGGCTGAAAGCGGCGAGGCGCTCACCCGCGTGCTGGTTGATGAGAGCATGATCGACGAGGCGAAGCTCGTTCGAGTCCTTGCCGAGCACATGGGGATCGAGTACGTGAACCTCGCCGATGTGACGGTCGACCCGACAGCGGCCCTTCTCATCCCGGAGACGCTGGCGCGGCGCTACAGCGTCATCCCGTACGGCTTCGACGGCGATGCTCTGCTGATTGCGATGGCGGATCCGAGCAACGTGCTTGTCATCGACGACATCCGTGCCATCACCGGCATGCAGGTGGTGTCGCGGATCTCGACTCGATCCGACATCTTGGACGCCGTCAGACGCATGGGGGCCTATGACGACTCGGTATCCGACCTTGCCGACCTCATGACTGATGACGAGGAGTCGGAGGATCTCAGCAGTATCGAGGCTGCGGTCGAGGAAGCTCCGATCGTCCAGCTCGTCAACACCCTGGTGACACGGGCGGTCAACGAGCGGGCATCGGATATCCATATCGAGCCGGGGGAGCACGATCTGCGAATCCGCTTCCGAATAGACGGAGTCCTCCACGAGGTGATGTCGTCTCCGCGGTCCGTGTCCGGCGCGGTGGTGAGTCGGCTGAAGATCATGGCTGAACTCGACATCGCCGAACGGCGGGTTCCTCAGGATGGTCGGGTGAGCCTCAGGGTGACGGGTCGTCAGATCGACCTCCGGGTGGCAACGCTTCCTTCGATCTATGGAGAGAAGGTCGTCATCCGGATCCTCGACAAGGACGATGCGGTCCTGGATCTGCCGGATCTCGGGTTTCTCCCCGAATCCCTCGATAGATTCGAGAGGTCCTACACCAAGCCTTATGGCACCATCCTCGTCACCGGGCCCACCGGTTCTGGGAAGACGACGACGTTGTACTCGACTCTCAACATTCTCAACAAGCCCGACGTCAACATCATCACAGTGGAGGATCCGGTCGAGTATCGGCTGGCCGGGATCACCCAGGTCCAGGTCAACCGCAAAGCCGGTCTGCAGTTTCACACGGTCCTCAAATCGATCCTGCGCTCCGACCCCGACATCATCCTCATCGGTGAGGTACGCGACGGTGAGACGGCCGCGATTGCGATCGAGGCTGCGCTTACCGGCCACTTGGTGCTTACGACGCTTCATACCAACGACGCAGCATCAAGTGTGGGCCGACTGATCGACATGGGCGTGGAGCCCTACCTGGTGTCGTCCTCGATCGATTCGATTCTCGCTCAGCGCCTGGCGCGTCTCATTTGTGATCGCTGCAAGGTCCCGAAGGAGGTCAGCGGCGACCTGGTTAGTCAGATGGGATTCGATCCCGATGAAGCACCGCTGACGATTTACGACGCCGTCGGGTGCAAGGTGTGCTCGGACACCGGCTATCGCGGCCGTCTCTGCATCACCGAGATCCTGCTCATGTCGGAGGAGATCCAACATCTCGCCGTCGAGCGGCGCCCATCGGACGAGATCAAGAAGGTGGCGATCGAACAGGGCATGAAGACCCTGCGGCGCGACGGAATGGACAAGGTACGGTTGGGTCTCACGACCCTCGAAGAAGTTATGCGGGTGGTGGTGTGAAATGACGGTCAATCCTTCGCGTCGAATTGCTGAGGTCCTGGTCGACCAGCGGCTCATCACGACCGACGACCTCTTGATCGTTCAGACCGAGGCGGACGCCGCCGGAGACGACGTGCTGGAGAGACTGGTGAGTTCCGGACGGGTGCGGCGGATCGACGCTCTCGGGGCACTAGCCGAGCGGCTCGAGGTGCCCCTGTTCGACCCGGCGACCGACTTCACCCCCGATCCCGAGGCGATCGGCCGGCTCGACGCGGCGACGGCGGTGGCGGAGTGCGCCCTCCCGATCAGCCTGCGCGACGATGTCCTGACCGTTGCCGTCACAGATCCGCTGGACGCGGCCAAGCGTCAGCGCCTGCAAGCCGTAGCCCACACGGAAGTTCGGCTGGCCATCTCTCCCGAATCGGAACTCATGGAGACGGTGCGGCGCGTCTACCTCGCCCAGCCGGCCGCTACCGGCTTGGATCCGGACGCGCCGACTCAGGTCGGCCTGTCGCCACGGATGGCACCGGCGGAGGCCTCCTATCACATCAATGATCTGCTGTCGGTTCTCATCGATCGGGGTGGGTCGGACCTCCACATGGCTGCGGGTTCACCGCCACAGATGCGCCTCAACGGCCGCCTGGTCCCGATCGAGGGCTACGCGCCGCTCCGCCCCGCCGAGCTGAGGTCCATGGTGTATGACATTCTCTCTGCGCGTCAGAAGGAGCAGTTGGAGGACAAACTCGAGTTGGACGCTTCTCACCCGGTGGCGGGTCAGGGCAGGTTCCGAACCAACGTTTTCTTCCAGCGAGGCTCCGTGGGAGTGGTGATGCGCGCCATTCCAAATCGGATCGCATCGCTCGAGGCTCTTGGAATGCCGCCTGTCGTTGCCGAACTTGCCCAGAAGACACGGGGATTGATTCTCATTACCGGAGCCACCGGCTCCGGCAAGTCGACCACCCTCGCCTCCATGATCGACCTGATCAACGCCGAGCGCTCGCTCCACATCATGACGGTGGAGGATCCGATCGAGTTCATGCATTCGCATCGCAACTCGATCGTCAATCAACGTGAGGTAGGTGCCGACACGGCCTCGTTTGCGAACGCCCTGCGCCACGCATTGCGACAGGACCCGGACGTGATCCTCGTCGGAGAGATGCGTGACCTGGAGACGATGTCGACGGTTCTTACCGCTGCCGAGACCGGGCACCTGGTCCTGGCCACTTTGCACACCCACGACGCTCCCGGCTCGATCGAGCGGATCATCGATGTGTTCCCACCGTTCCAACAGCGTCAGGTTCGGGTGCAACTCTCCGAGAGCCTTCAGGGTGTGGTGAGTCAGCAGTTGCTTCCCACGGTCGACGGCAACGGGCGGGTTCCGGCGGTAGAGGTCATGGTGGCGACGCCGGCCATCCGCAACCTCATACGAGAGGGCAAGGTCCCCCAGATCAAGAGCGCCATGCAGGCTGGCGGCAAGTACGGAATGCAGACCATGGACAAGGCGCTGGCCAACCTCGCTCGATCCGGGCGGGTCGATACGACGCTGGCGAGTGAGCGAGCCGACTCAGTCGAGGACTTCATGACTTTGATTGGAGGTGCCGGCCGATGACTGCACTCACTTACGACTACCGGGCGCGGGACAAGTCGGGAACGATCCACTCCGGACAGATGGAGGGCTCGTCGCCCTCCGCGGTCGCCGGGACATTGCGCGAGAAGGGATATATCCCTTTGCGCATCGACGCCCGCAAGTCGATGACGCTGCAGAAGGAAATCCAGATCCCTGGATTCAAGAAGAAGGCCAAGACAAAGGACATTGCGATCTTCAGCCGGCAGTTGTCCACGATGGTCAACTCCGGGCTGACCCTCATCAGGGCACTGACGATTCTGGAGGAACAAACCGATAGCCCAGTCCTCAAGCGGGTCCTCAGTGAGGTCCGCACCACCGTTGAGCAAGGTTCCAGCCTCTCTGCGGCGCTGGAGGCTCATCCGACCGTCTTCAGCAACCTTTACGTCTCGATGGTGCGAGCCGGTGAGGTCGGAGGCGCGCTCGATGAGACACTGGTGCGCCTTGCCGACACTCTGGAGGCGTCCGTCAGGCTTCGGTCCAAGGTGAAGTCGGCGATGGCCTACCCGCTCGTGGTCCTGACCCTGATCATCGTGATCGTCACCGGGATGCTGGTGTTCGTGGTCCCGATCTTTGAGGGAATGTACTCCGAACTCGGGGGCACCTTGCCGGCACCGACCCAACTGCTCATCGTCATATCGTCGATCGTGACTGGATTCTGGTGGCTTATCGTGTCTGCCCTGATCGGCTCGATCGTCGGATTCAAGCGGTGGAAGAAGACCGAATCCGGGCTCGCCGCCTGGGATCGGTTGAAGGTCAAGGCTCCGGTCTTCGGCCAACTCGTGCAGAAGATCGCGATCAGCCGTTTTGCCCGGACGTTTGCGGTGTTGAGCCGGACCGGGGTCCCGGTGCTCCAGACGCTCGACATCGTGTCGTCGACGTCGGGGAACTGGCTGATGTCTGAAGCGACCAAGGACATTCAGGCATCGGTCAAACGAGGCGAGTCCCTGGTGTCGCCACTCCACCGCCACAAGATATTCCCACCGATGGTGACCCACATGATGGCCGTCGGCGAGGAGACCGGCGCACTCGACACCATGTTGGCCAAGGTGGCCGACTTCTACGACGCTGAGGTGGAAGACACCGTCAACGCCATGACTTCGCTCATCGAGCCGCTGCTCATCGTGGTGATGGGTGTCGTGGTCGGCGGGATCCTCATCTCGCTGTACCTACCGATGTTCAACATCGCCAACCTGATCCAATAGTCATGAGTCTGGAGTACCGACTCCGACCTCCCGGCTCCTGATTCCGACTGGGTGACTAGTCACCTCGAATGCCATTAAGGCTTTGGCCACTTGGGGCCGATAAACATGACGGGGCGCAAGAGCGCTTCCTACCGGAGAATCAGGAGGTTCTCGAACATGATGAAGACTATCCGACGTGGGCTGAACAAGGATGAGGGTTTTACGCTCATCGAGCTCATGGTCGTGGTGATGATTATTGCAGTTCTAATCGCCATTGCCATCCCCTCGTTCCTTGGCTTCCGCAAGTCTGCCCAGGACCGCTCGGCTCAAGCCGAGCTGCGCAACGTCCCTCTCTCTGAGCAGGCGTTCTGGCTGGACAACGGTCAGTACACCGAGACCACGGCTGACATCACCGCATTCGAACCGAATGCGAACATGAATGCCGACCCGACACTTGGTGTGACCGCAGACCTGAATGGCACCGACAGCGACATCGTCTGTCTGACCCGCACGGCCGAATCCGGCAACTCGTTCTCCCTCTGGGAGAGCTCGTCTGCCGGGACCTGGTACGGCGATACGGACCTGACGGGCGCCGACTGTCCGGCTGCTCAACCGGGTACCTATACCCAGGGTGGCTGGTAGACCCACGGTCAATCACTTGACCTAGAGAGAGAGAGGGGCGGGTTTTCCCGCCCCTCTCTTGCGTGGTTGTCGATCGTCAAGGTCACAAGGGATCGCCGGCGCGGCGAGGCTGCTGCTGTACGCTCGCCGGAAATCCGCCACCGTATGGTTCCGAGGGCTACCGGTGCGACTTCGAAGACGAGGAGTGGACATGACACTGAGCCATACCGGGCTAGGACCTGCGCGGACCGGCGGGATGGATCGGCCGAAGGAGTGTTCCGTTTTCAGCTCTCCGCTTCCTGCATCAGGTCCCAGTAGCCCCAGGTGCTATGACAACTCCAGCAACACCATTCGGGAACCGGGCGACGGGCAACCGGAAACGTCGCTCGTCGAGGTCCGCGGCTCCCGGCGCGCCCTCTGTGCCTGTGGCTCTTCGCCGTATGGCTCATCGCGGTGTGGCCCGGGGGCCCCAGCCCCAGGCCACCGAGTCCGCGGCTCCCGGCGCGCCCTCTGTGCCTGTGGCTCTTCGCCGTATGGCTCATCGCGGTGTGGCCCGGGGGCCCCAACCCCAGGCCACCGAGTCCGCGCCTCCCGGCACGCCCTCCTAGCCGCATGATCGAGATTCTTGTCGCAGCGTTCGCTGGCCTGCTCATCGGCTCATTCGTCAACGTGGTCGCCTACCGGGTTCCCAAGGGGATCTCGGTTATCACACCGCCGTCGACCTGCCCATCGTGTGGTCACGAGATCAGGTCTCGCGACAACATCCCGGTGATCGGGTGGCTGATGCTGCGCGGCAGATGCCGTGATTGCGACGCACCGATCTCGGTTCGGTATCCGATCGTCGAGGCGGCCACGTCGGGCACGTTCGCGGCCGCGGCCGCGTTGCTGGGACCGACGTGGGTGCTGCCTGCCTACTTGTGGTTTGGTGGGGTGACCATTGCGCTAGTTCTCACCGACCTCGACTTCAAGCGCATACCCAATCGCATTCTCTATCCGGGAACGATCGTTGCCACCGTGCTGCTCGGTGGGGGAGCGGCCCTCGATGGGGATCTGGGGCAGTTCGGGCGTGCTCTTGTCGGCGGTGCCGGCTACTTCTCGCTGCTGCTGCTGCTGGCTCTTGTCGCCCGGGGCGGTTTTGGGTTTGGTGACGTCAAGTTGGCTGCTCTTCTCGGGATGTTCACCGCATACCGCGCTTGGGGTTCGCTCTTCGTCGGGGTGTTCGGCAGTTTCGTAATCGGTGGGCTCTTGTCTATCGCTTTGCTCGCGGCGCGCCGCGTCGGTCGTAAAGACGCAATCCCGTTCGGTCCGTCGATGGTCCTGGGCTCATACGTGGGTATCGCTTTCGGCGAGTCTCTCGCTCGCTGGTACGTGGGCTAAGAGCCTCAAGTCGTTCCCGGTTCCCGTTCCCCGTCTGTCGGGGCGTCCTCTTTGCCCATGGCTCTTCGCGTTTGGCTCCACCGTTCGAGTCCTACTCGGCCTCGAACGCCTCCGCACGGCGGTGCCACCCTCCGGGCGGCGCTGCGTTCTACGGCTCATCGCGGTGTGGCCCGGGTCCCTGCCCAGGCCACCGAGGACGCGCCGACAGGCGCGTCCTCTCTCTCCGAAGACCGCGCTGAGCGCGAAATCCTCGCGCCCTGAGTTGTCGGAAGTCCTTGGTGTGACCCACTCTGGGTTGTAGCCTTCGCTCACACAGGCGTAGTTACAGGCCTGATATTTAGTGAGGAGCCTCGAGAGCCCGAACGGGCTGGTTGGAGGAGGCCATGGCGGTCGCCGTCGGACTCGACATCGGATCTGAGGCGGTACGGGCTGCAGTCGTGGAAAGCGGCAAGTCGACACCCGTGCTGCGGAGATTCGCAGAAATACCATTGCTCCCGGGCGTCGTCTCGGCCGGGGACGTTTCCGACGCGGGTGCGGTCGGCGAAGCGATCGCGGCGTTGTGGAAGCGACATCGCTTGCCGCGCAAGAACGTGATCATCGGTATCGCCAACCAGCGCGTCATCGTGCGTCAGGGGGACGTCGCCCACCTCGAGGAATCGGAACTGGTCGATGCGCTCCCGTATCAGGTGCAGGACGCAATCCCGATTCCGGTGGAGGATGCGGTACTCGACTACGTGCCGCTGGAGGAGTTCACGACGCCCGAAGGCGACCTGATGCTCTCGATCCTTGTGATCGCCGCGCAACGCGAGATGGTGGAGGGACTCGTCGAGATGGTTGCCGGGGCCGGCCTCGATGTCGCCTCGATCGATCTCCAGGCCTTCGGCCTGGTTCGTGCAGCCTTCGGCACCGATCTCTTGCTCGGCGGGACGGGTCCTCAGGCCCTGCTCGACATCGGTGGTTCCATGTCGCAGATCGTGGTTGTCCGTGAGGGAATCACGCGATTCGTCCGAATCCTGCCACTCGGTGGAGATCAGTTCACCGAGGCGCTGTCGTCCGGCCTGGCGATGTCGCGTGAAGACGCTGAGGAGTTCAAACGCCGGGTTGGCGTCGCTCCCGAGGGCTTCCCAGAAGGCGAGGACGAGGAGTCGACCGGCCGTCGCATTCTGACGCGGTCGGCCGACAGCCTGATCGATGAGATCCGCGGCTCCGTCAACTACTACCTCACACAGGCTGGAGAGCCGGCGCTCGAGCGCCTTGTGGTATCGGGGAACGGGGCACGGTTGCCGCATCTCGCCAACCGTGTGGGACTGGCGCTCAACGCAAAGGTCGAGCCGGTCCGGGTGCTCGATCACGTGAGCGTGGGACGAGTTCAGATGACGGAGAGCCAATTGCTCGAATTCCAACCGGTCCTGCCGGCAGCGGTGGGACTCGCGCTTTGGGGCTCGTATGTGGTTCCGCCTACCAACCGCTTTGCACATGTGGCTTAAGGGCAAGCAATGAGACCAATCAATCTGCTGCCGCCCGAGTTCGGAAAGAAGCGCCTGCGCCGTCGCCGCATGGCTCTTCTCGCCTTTGTGTTTGCCGCGTACATTGCTGTGCTCGGCATGGGCGTGCTCATCCGGTCGGGCCGGGTCGACGACGCCAGGCGCGATGTGGAGGCTCAAAACACGATCGTTCAGACGCTGCAACGCCAGGTCATCGGACTCGCCGACTCCGGGGAGCTGGCGATCCGTTTTCAGGAGAAGGCTGATCTGGTCAATACGGCCCTGAGCCGGGACATCGACTGGGGCATCATCCTGAACGACCTGGCAAGGCTGCTTCCGCCGCGTCTGTGGGTTGAGACCTTCTCGGGCACCGTCCTGTCTGAGAACATTCCCGGCGTGGTCGGTCAGGTGGCGTTCAGCGGTATCGGTTTCGACTTTCCCGATGTGTCGGCCTGGCTGCGTGCTCTCGACTCCGAGCAATTCTCCGGGATCACCGGAACCTGGGTCAGCACTCTCTCCCAGGGAGTTGTCGGCAATGAAGATGTGGTCACGTTTGGGAGCACTGCGGTGCTCACAGAGGCCGCGGTGACCAACCGGGCAGCCAACCTGATTCCCGAGATTCCCTGATGCGCCGTGTCGGACTCCTCGTGGCTCTCGTCGTGCTCCTGGTCATGGGAGTGTGGTGGATGTTCCTGATCAGCCCAAAGAACGGGGATATCGCAGATCTCGAGAAAGAGCTGGTCGGTGCCATCGACACCG
>SDBT01016722.1_pt1 | contig 11604 bp, 9 predicted proteins | sample 2277101 | NCBI WGS metagenome assembly SDBT01 (sample SAMN10404973, study PRJNA504765) | marine sediment metagenome | isolation source: marine sediment core GS10_PC15, 103 cmbsf | place: Arctic Ocean: Southern Knipovich Ridge | collected 2010
AATTGTTTTATTTTTTCTCATTTTTTTATAAATATATTTTTGATAATTCAAAGGTATTGCTTGCCCCCAGCCGTCGCTTTCAGCTATGGCGGGCTTGCGCAATATCTTTGATAGAAGGGCGCAAACCTGCGGCTTGACCGCTTTCCCGCATGAACGACATGACACTCAGCCTAGTAGCGGCTGAGGTCGCTACATGCTACCGGAATTTACATTATAAAAAAAAATTATTTTTCTGCCAATACGGCAATAGTATCATTATGAACTACTTCGATACCAACAGCTTGATACTCAAGCAGTTTGGTTGGCCGCGAAACCCAATTGATAATATGAGGTTCACGAAAAAGAAGACCAACATCGCAAGCTGCTAAATAACTACATACTTGTTCATGCGGCACAGATAAAATGTGATAACTCATAGAATTAATTTTTGACTCTTTTATCCGTCTTAAAAATGTATTTTGATCTTGCGTAAGAATTAATAAAAAACTGTTTTTATCACTTTGTAGTTTTTCGCAAAAATATTTTACGACCATTTCAGGGCATTGCCACGGTTGAGCCGAACCGTTATAGCAATACACGGTGGTATGATCTTGAATTGCTAATTGATTTCGAATGTTTTTTCGAAACTGTTCTTTTTGTTCTTTTTCAATTGAAGGTGGGTTGTCAGATTGAGCAATAGAGATTTGATCTGTATTTGCATCAAAATTTTTAACTAGGTATTTCTTTAATGCTTGGCTGACAGCCTCTATAATAAAGGTTTTGTCATTAGAACCATAAACTAATCGTTCAACTTTTTCATATTGTGATGCACGGAATCTGTGCCACCATTTTTTTATTCCAATGCTATTTTTATGAGTATACTTATATTCTTCGGCTGCAAGACCACGTGCTTGTATGGTGAGCTGTGCACATTGATTTGTTTTTCCTATTTGAGCAATATACCCGGCGAGTGGCCCTCGAGCAGTGATTGTATAGCTGTCAAATTTGGCCAAGAACAATCGCAAGCCCCATCCGGCAACTCGCAATCCTATCCATCCCCAAAATTTTGATCGTGGGATAATTTTGATGCTAATTTTTGAATGCTTCGATATAGCATCAACTGTATGTTGTGGAACTTTATTTTTTTCAAATGAGATGATAATAACTTGATCAAGTTTTTTCTGTTCAATTTGCTTGATTAAGGGATTGAGAACTTGGCTTGTAAAGACGGAATTTTGTATTCCGTCATATAAAATAAAAAAATGAGGCCACATACAAATCCTTTAATTTATGTGGCCTCAATAATAGCACATTAGATAATTTTAGAAATTAATCTTCCTGATTTAATTCTTTTGCACGTCGGTGTGCAATTGCTGCTGCATTGGAGCATAATTCACGATATTTTTTACTTGGGTAAATGTGACAGCTACCATCTATAAAGTCACTATCAGTGAATTCAGATGGACGTGGCGTTCTCCATCCCGTTGTATCTTGATTAGCAAATTTTGAATTAAAATCAGTACACCATTTCAGAACTTTCATCATGTTTGCAAGTTCTTGGTGTTTTTGTTTTCTTTCTTGAGGATGCATGCAAAACAAAGTAGTTGATGTTGCGCACAAGAGTGCAATAGATAATAATTTTTTCATGTGGGTTCCTTGGGTAATATGAATTGTAAGTATTTTTGTCGTCGTTATTATACTTGAAGAAGGTGAAGCGTAAAGGTATTTCTTTGTTTCTCTAAGATATTTTTTTAATTTTTACCCTTCGAGAGCCTCCCAGGCTTCGCGTGAAGCTTCGCCGGGCAGGCAGGGCGAACGGGTGGAGAATGGAATTTACATGATAAAAAAATAATTTGTTAATCCGGTAGCATGTAGCGTCCTCAGCCGCTACTAGGCTGAGTGGCATGTCGTTCATGCGGGAAAAGCGGTCAAACTGCAAGTTTGTGCCTTTGGATCTCAAAGGTGTTGGGCAAGCAATACCTTTGAAAAAAAGAAATAAATTATAATTAAAAGATAAGAATAAATAGAAAAATTAGATAGCCTTAGAAGTTGATGGCGAGCAATATCTTTGTGTTAAATAAAAAGATTTAAAATAAAAGAAGAGAAAAATTAAGAAAAAGAAACAAATAATAAAAAATGAGGACTACATCACTGTAGCCCCATAATATAAAACGAAGTTTTAAAATAAAAACTAGTTTAATGTTGTTAAATTACGATGAAACCAATCAAACCATGCTTCAACTTTCCGTTTCGCATTATCAACTTTAACAATAGCTTGATCAACTTTTGGCACTAACGCCATAGCTGTTCCTAATGCACCGTAGCAACTGTTTTTACCGTGGCCAATATGCCCAATCAAACCATCGTCAACTAAACGAATTGGATGTAACAAAATATTAAATGGATTTAAAAACTGTGTAAGATACATGTGATTATTATCGTACACTTTATTATGCAACCAAAGCTGTGCAGCCATTACACCAAGAAATGCAGTTTTGGTATTACTATTCCATGCACGCGGCAAATTGCTCAAAGAATAACCAAACATGGAAGGGCTCCAATATCGCGCTTGTGTTGAATGTTGACCAGGTTCTAATCCATGTGAATGTCTTCCATTGAAGGTAACGTTTACACGCACTCCTCTTGCTACAAAGCAAGGAGATAAAGAAAGGATACTTAATATGAGTAACGTTCGATAAGCTAATTTCATAATTTCCTCCATTTGTGATTTTCAAAAGGGCTGGCATTTATCCCCAGCCCTTTTTTCATTTCAATCTAGATATTGAGGTGTAAATTAACCCCAAATCCTTTTTTGGTTTTCAGTTCAGCTGGAGCATGTAAACCATACTGACTAATAAGATGGTAGAAGAGGAGTAATGATCCTACTTTTTCCATGGTTTTCCAACCTGTAGCAATTACATAAGAATCTATAAGGCCGCATAATCCCTGTGGGTATGCTTCTTTTTCTCTAATCTGCAATCTATCTTCACTTCCTTCTTTACCAATCTTAGTTGATTTGCCTTTATGGCATTGACCAACGATTTCATCTTCCCATAAGTAATAAACATTTTCCCAGTATTTTTTTGTAAGTACCTTATTTACTTGCAAGAGCTGGTTACGAGAAAATCTTGATTCAAAATTAACATTAGGATGTTTCGAATACAAACGCCAAAATGATGCGATAATGAAACTTAGGCACATTGTTCGTGTCGTTGGAATAGCAACCCATTCAGCTATGTTTGGAGGTTTTACAAAATAGCCAAACGGTTTTGAGCCATCAGAGTGTCCCAATAATGAGACAGTAGTAGAGCTAACAAGGATAGCTAAACCTAACCCAAGCCATTTTGTATCGTTATTCTTCACAAGATTCCCTTTCGTACATTAGTAACATTATTTACAAGACAATATAGCATAAAAAAACAGTAAGTAAATCAGCAGTAAAGCTGAAATTTCTTTTTGAAATATAAACTTATTATTTATGTTTGTAGACGGGTTTAGTTTTAATTGGTATGATTTTTGCGATTTCCAATATTTTAAACTCAGAGGAGTGTTTTATCATTTATAATAGACAATTAAAAATGGCTTTTTTTCTATCGATCTTGATAGTTGGAGTGAAAAAAAGTTGTGCCATGGAACCAAATTTAATTCCAAGTAATCTAGAGTCTTTGGCCAGGCATTCGGAATTTTATGATAGGAACAATCCCTTTTTTAATGCAAATATATTACTGCATAATTCACGTTATCGTGAAGCTCAAGCTTTATATGAAGAACTGCTTGGAAAGCTGCAAAGGCAAGAAATAACGGCAACTTCAGTACAAATGGCCAACGCACATTTGAATCATGCTCAAGCAACATGGGCAACCCAAGAAGGAGTGGGTGCTGGCGTTCGTGAACTGCATAATAATTTAGGTAGAACGGGAACACGTCCTGGATTAAAAAAACCTCTTCCTTTTGGTGTTACTGCAGCTCAAGTGCGAGGAAAAAGGATTTTAGTACGATCAACCGATGGGTTAGGAGACACTGTTTCCCGTATAAGAGACCTTAAAGCGCTCAAAGATGCAGGAGCTACAGTAATTGTAAAGGTGCAAGGTCCGCTAAAAACATCTGTTGAAAGATGTACTCAATGTGTAGATGCTGTAATGAAGAATGGCGATGATGATCCTGGATTTGATTATGATATGTATTTATTAGGAGCGCCTAATTTTACCTCAAATGATGGGGTTGTTGCAGTGAGAACAGCAGGAGATATTCCAAGGGATCAAGCATATTTCAAACCATATTCTGATACTTTGGTGGCTAAATGGGCGAATCTGATTCGAGCCAATGGAAAAAGGCCTTTTGGTGTTGTTTGGGCTGCAAGTAGCAATCCAGTTCCAGGTGGGAGGATTTTGAAAAGAAATATACCACTTAAGTTATTAGCACGAATAGGACAAAAATTGGGGGCTAAACTTTATTCATTGCAAGGTGGAGGGCATAAACCTATAACTCAGCGCAACTATGATGAGCTTGATGAAATTGATCAAAAAGAGCGTGCATGCGATCTCATCAGTGGCGATCAAGTAGAGTGTATACATGAATTTGATAAGGACTTTGATAAGCCGCATGCATTTGAAGACACTATTGCATTTATGAAAGCAACACATGACGCTGGCGGCCATTTTATTGGGGTAGACACATGTGGACCCAATTTGGCAGGTGCCCTGGGAGTACGTACGTTAGCCTTGTTGGACAAAAACCATGATGCTCGTTGGGGTGAACCAACACCAGGGGCTGAAGCAATACAGAATCGATATTTTGATTCTGTTAGAGAGTTTCATCAGGGTGATGATGGTGATTGGAATCCAGTGGTTGATAATGTAATTAAATATCTCAAATCTGTGGATTAAAACCTCTATTTTTTTATAAAAAGGGCGCTCATGAAGAGCGCCTCATTTAGTTACATCCAAAAATAACTTCCCAGTGCCATAATAAAGGTAATAGCAACAGGAATTTTTATTGGTTTGAAATCAAACAGCTTATATGCAATATTGCAAAACGTGATCATAATAATCACCGGGTATCCAATATAAGTAATTGGACCAGCAGTTAATTGGAGCACGTAATTCAAACCGAACGTTGAGAGCGGTATGCATAAAAGAAGTGAAAAAATTAATGCAGGTGCAAAACCAATTTTTTTGTTGAATATTGTAAGCTGAAAATATTCAGCAACTACTGCGCTTAGAGCAATTGATGTTGAAAAGCAGGCCATCAAAACTGCGGTCGCAATAATGAGAGCGCCCTGATTGCCAAGCACCTGAAATGCAAGAGTACGGAACAACTCGCCAGTAACTGGTAAGTTATGCCCATGATACATACTAAGCCAACTCATCCCCATATAAACCATAGCAAGCAATGAAACACCGAGTGTTCCTGCTTTTAGGCCAATCATCGCAAGTTTATTGCGATTATAGCCGATAGTGGCACCAACGGTATTTTTAAGAATATGAATTACAATTGATGAAAAGAAAATACCACCGAGCAAATCCAATGTTTCATACCCACGAATAAAGTTTAGTTTGAACGCGGTTAATGGGCCATATATAGGACATACGCTCTCCTGTGCCATCATAAGCCCTTTAATGATAATAACCATTAAGGAGATCAAAAGCACAGGGCTTATAAAATTACCAAGCAACGTAACGATGCGATTTTCTCGATAGGTTGCTAAAAAGGTAATTCCCAAAAACAGCAGTGCAAAAATAAATGATGATTGTGGAGTAGTAGTTTTAAGTATCTCGAATGGTAAAAAGGGTGCGACCATCGTGTGAGACAACGTAACAATACGAGGAATGGCAAGCATTGGCCCAATAATAATCATGCAAGCAAAAATAATTAACTGGCCAAGCCGTTTACCTGCTCGCTCAAAGAATGATTTATAATTTCCATCAAAAAGAATCATAGCAACCAGACCCGCTAGAGGAAGGCAGACTGCCGTCATAATAAAACCTAGCATTCCGAATGAATTGTGGCAGCCTGACTCAATTCCCACCATAAGTGGATACACCAGGTTTCCTGCTCCAAAAAACATGGAAAATATAGCTAACCCTACCGTAATTATATGGGTATAGGGTTTGGTCTTCATAAACAAGTCCTTTCGGGATTGTTATGGGTTTAAAATAGCGATCTGTACGTAAAAGTATGGCTTGTTTTAGGTAAAATGTAAATTCTCAATTGATTTTTTCTTATCTCCAGATGATACTGTTTTCAATCGTTACATAAAAAAGGAGGATGATGAAAAAAATATGGGTTATTTCAGTTTCTGCCTTAGTGGTCGGTTTGCTTTTTCTTATTACTCCTAATTCCTATATGAAAAAAAAATCAAAGCGCTACAGTTTTACTTATTCAAAACCTGAGATGAAAATAAGAATGCCCGGTTTATACCCTGGGGAACGTATACATAAAGAGTATTCCTGTGATGGTGAAAACGAATCACCGGCTTTAGAGTTCTCAGGTATTCCAAAAGAGGCCAAAAGCTTAGTACTCATAATGGAAAATCCAGGAAGCCCTGAAGCACAAAAAAGGCATGAAAAAGCATGGGTGCATTGGCTTGTATTTAATATACCTGCAACAGTTACCGAGTTAAAGCATGATGCAAATATAGAAGAGTTGGGTGGAATTATTGGCAAAAATAGTTGGGATGAAAATAAATATGACGGACCGTGCCCACTACCAACTGCTGGAACACAAATATATTTTTTTAAACTATATGCTCTGGATAGTATGCTTGATTTAGATGAAAAAGCAGACGCTGTTGATGTTAGAAAAGCCATGGAAAATCATATACTTACAGAAGAACCCGCGAAATTAACAGGTACATTTAGTACGGAAGTTAGGTAATGAATTATATCAGATGGTTTGATGAGATATCGATGGATGATCTTGCTGAGGTTGGTGGAAAAAATGCATCCCTTGGTGAAATGATCAGCCACCTTTCAAAAGAGAATATTGTTATTCCAGATGGTTTTGCCATAACAGCGCAAGCATATTGGTATTTTCTTGAACAGAATAAACTTCTCACCAAGCTAAAAAAATTAATGAGCCATTTGAAAAAAAATTACAGTATCAAAAATTTACAAAAAGCAGCAGAAGAGGTTCGTGATCTTATCAATTCAGGAACAATGCCAGAGGATCTACGAAGTCAAATAATAGATGCATACCAACGGTTAAGCAAAAAATATAACGTTAAACTGTGTGATGTTGCCGTGCGTTCCTCCGCAACTGCAGAAGATTTACCGACTGCATCATTTGCAGGCCAGCAAGAAACTTTTTTGAATGTAAAAGGTGAAAAAAAATTAATCGAGAGCTGCATACAATGCATGGCATCATTGTTTACTGATCGTGCAATCACCTATCGAATGGAGCATAAGTTTAAGCATTTCCAGGTGGCACTATCGGTTGGTGTGCAAAAAATGATTCGCGCTGATAAAGGTAGTTCGGGTGTTGCATTTTCGTTAGATACTGAATCTGGTTTTAAAGATGTAATTATGATTGATAGTGCATGGGGGCTCGGTGAAAGTATTGTAAAAGGATTAGTTACTCCAGATGAGTTTACCGTTTTTAAACCAACGTTGCGCCAAGGGTATGAATCAATAATAAGAAAGAAACTTGGTGAAAAAAAAGTTAAAATAGTTTATCAAGATAATCAAAAGCGTCCTACTAAAAAAGTACCAACGAGTGCGAAAGAGCGGCTTCATTTTTCTCTCACTGATAGTGAAATTATTGATCTTGCGTATATGGTAGATACGATTGAACATTTTTATTCCAAAAAAAACAAACGTTGGATGCCCATGGATGTTGAATGGGCAAAAGATGGTACTGATCAAAAGATTTATATAATTCAAGCGCGCCCAGAAACAGTGCATGCGCAAAAAAATGTCGGCGCAATTATTAAAACATACAAACTCAAACAAAAAGATCCAAAGACAATTGTTACCGGGCAAAGTATTGGGCAGCAAATTGTTTCCGGTGTTGCACGCGTAGTAAAAGACGCGAGTCAGATCAAGCGCATTAAACCAGGTGAGATTATTGTTACTTCTATGACTGATCCTGATTGGGTTCCGGTAATGAAAATTGCGGGAGGGATTATTACCGATTTAGGAGGGAGAACGTGCCATGCTGCAATTGTAAGCCGCGAGCTTGGAACTCCTGCGATTGTGGGAACTGATGGCGCCACCAAAAAAATAAAAAATGGGCAAAAGATTACGATTGATTGTACGCAAGGCGCCGTAGGATTTGTATATGATGGGCTTGTTCCATTTGAAGAAAAATCGATCGATATAAAAAAAATTCCAAAATCTCCGGTAGATCTTATGGTTAATATTGCCACTCCTGATCGTGCATTTATAACTGGAATGCTGCCAGTTTCAGGAGTAGGGCTCGCGCGTATTGAGTTTATTATAACGAACGCAATCAAAATACATCCGATGGCATTACTGGACAGTAAAAAAGTAAAGAATAAAAAAGTTGCAGAAAAAATAAAAAAAATAACCACACCGTATGAAAGTAAAACGAAATTTTTCATAGACACCTTAGCACAAGGAATCGGAACGATTGCAGCCGGATTTTATCCACGGACCGTTATTGTTCGTTTATCTGATTTCAAAACAAATGAATATCGCAATTTACTTGGTGGAGAATATTTTGAAGTTCATGAAGCAAATCCTATGCTAGGCTTTCGTGGAGCATCCCGATATACACACCCACTTTATAAAGAGGCGTTTGCATTAGAATGCGCAGCGCTCAAAAAAGTGCGAGAGGATATGGGATTTGATAATGTTTTGATTATGATTCCATTTGTGCGGACCGTGCAAGAAGCAAAAAACGTAATTGATTTGATTTCTAAAAATGGACTCAAACAAAAACGGTATTTAAGGCGTGATAAAATACGCCATAGTAAACCATTGCAGCTGGTGATGATGTGCGAAGTGCCATCGAATGTAATTTTGATCAAAGAGTTTGCAAAACTATTCGATGGATTTTCAATTGGATCAAATGATCTTACGCAATTAGTGCTTGGTGTTGACCGTGATTCTGCATTACTTTCTGATGTTTTTGACGAACGTGATTCTGCAGTTGAAACGTTTATTGCACAGGCGATTAAAGGCGCTCATAAAAGTAGAAAGTTTATTGGTATTTGCGGGCAAGCGCCATCTGATTATCCTGAATTTGCAGATTTTTTAATCAAACAGCATATTGATTCTATTTCGCTTAACCCTGATTCGGTTATTCCATTTTTAATGAGATTTAAGAAGTGATCTTAAGTTTTTAATTAATTTTTTTAATTTTATTTTTTTGTTATTACAACCCTTCGACCCCTTCGAGAGCCTCAGGGCGAACGGGTTTAATGGCCGTAAGTACTGAGCTTGGCGAAGTATCAGGGAGTACGGGGGTGGGGAGAAAACTGGAATGGAGAAAAATTTATTATGTTATCCGGTAGCATGTAGCGACCTCAACCGCTACTAGGCTGAGTGTCATGTCGTTCATGCGGGAAAAGCGGTCAAGCCGCAGGTTTGCGCCCTTGTATCAAAGATATTGGGCGAACAATATCTTTGTAGAAAATAAAAAGATTTAAAAAAAAAGAAGAGAATAAATAAAAGAATTAGACAAGCAAAGGAAAAAAAAGAAATAAATTTTAATAAAGAAGTAAGAAACAATAGTAAAACTAATTAAAAAGAAGGGTTAAGCACTCTGCTTACAAAGATCATAGTACCCCTCAATACACTCTTGAACTTTATCACCGGGCTGCAACAATTTATTTGCATATTTATTCTTATGTTTTTCATGGCGATATTGATCGACATAATCAGGGTCGTACGAGCCGTCATACATTTTTTTGAATGCATGAATTGTTTCACTTAAAGCGCAGTGGGTATGCAAATGGCCACCATCGTTGCCTAAAACTATAAAGGTGCTATACGGATTGTGGTAGGCAAGTCTTTTATAAAATTCTGCTTCTTTATTATTTGATACAATGTGATCACCATGTTGAAAATGCATTAAAATTTTTAAATTAAGCCCTTCAAATTGTGCTGCAGACTCTATTGGTTGAATACCATCAAGTTCATATTTGCTCACCGTTGCGAATGCTTTTAATGCTTCCCATGCAAAGTTTTTGAATCGATATTCTGCGGTTATATTTAGATCTATTAATGGGCAATTAAGGACGATGCATCCATTTTGGATGGTTTCTAATAACTTTTTTCGCTCAAGCTCATCAATGCCAATGCGCGCAAGTTCATCATCGTACTTACCAGTTTTATCATTGAGCACAGCAATCATATTGATTGTAGTTGCACCGCCGCGAGAATAACCAAATAAATCTATTGCATTTACCTTTAATTGATCTTTTGTCCATTTGAGCACATACAATGCTTGTAATACATCTGGTAGTTGCCCCAAGCTCGAGTGTTGGAATTTAGGAAAGATTACACCGCGATCTCTAAAATTAAACGTGACAATGTCACCGGGCAATACATCGCAATATGCCTTTAGGATTCGTGCACTTCCTTTGGTGTCTCCCCAGCCATGAATAAAAACGGTGGGACGTTTTGAATTTTTTATGATCTGAGGATCATTATCGATGATATGTTCGATTCGTAAATTGTACCCAAATAGTTTGCGCTGCTCTCTCTTTTGTTCCTTGGTTGGCTCTAAGCCCGGTTCCCAAGTTTTTGGATACAGTTTCCAAAAATAAAGACCAACACTATTAAAAAAACTAGAAATTACATGTTTACGATTTGCAGCAACTTCATGCACTGCATTAATTTTTTTAATCAACGGTACTTTTTGGCGAAGAACGTAAATAGTTCCTATCCATGCTGCGAGCAGTGGAGCAAAAAGGAAACTATAAAGAGCGTTTTTCTTGATGTTATTCATATTGCTTGTGCTTAAATTTTATTCATAAACTAAACTAAATACGGCTTGAACAATCTGACGCGCAGTTCCTGTTGGAATGGTTCCAGCAGAATTTCCTGAGTCTAAATATATCATACGAGGTTGTTTATTTGGTTCAAAAATTACCGAGACTAATACCCAGTGACCACCGGTATTACCAATGATATGGGTTGCACATGCTTGCTCAGTCTTTTTTTGTGCGCGAAGATGAGCAGCAAGTTGAATAAACTTTACTTGATCTTTTTGGTCAAAAACTTCTACCTGTTTTCTTTCTTTGTGTACATGCACAAAATATAGATGGCGTACCTCTAAATCGTCTCTTTTGGAAAGCTGAGTAATTTCATCATTTTCCAAACATTTATTTTCTTTTTTTGGCACAGTGCGTTCATTTTGGGCAACAAGTTGCTTAATCGCTGGAGCAGTAATTGGTTTTCCGTTAGCTACTAACGTTTCGATTGCATTAGCATTAAGTAATGCATAATTACCACACGTTGGCCCATATTTTTGTTTTGTTGATGGTAATACGATACCACGCAATTGCTCTGGCGTTATTTGTTTTAATTTTGCAACCACCGGTTTGTCAGAACCTTCTGTTCTTTGAGCTACTTGTTCATCATGCAAAGTTTGCGCTAAAACTGCATCTTTTTCACTTTCAGAGGGCATTGCCGGTCCAGCTTGCTCTTCTTGAGCAAG
>SDBT01016723.1_pt1 | contig 11604 bp, 9 predicted proteins | sample 2277101 | NCBI WGS metagenome assembly SDBT01 (sample SAMN10404973, study PRJNA504765) | marine sediment metagenome | isolation source: marine sediment core GS10_PC15, 103 cmbsf | place: Arctic Ocean: Southern Knipovich Ridge | collected 2010
ACAGCAGGATACGGTGGTTTGATGTCCAGAAAGAAGTAGAGCCTGAAATCAAGGCGGAAGTGGCTAGATTTATAAGCGGAGAGTAAACAGTTACTCTAAGAGTTTAAGTTTGGATTTCGCGATTATATATTCGTAATTTTTATGCAGATAGTACTCTTACTAAGTTCGAAGTGTTACTTTAGACTTGTCCATTCGATAAATTCGTTCATACGTTCCAGTAGCTTTGTGAGCACGTCTTCAACGTCATACTTGTGGGATTTTAGAATTTCATCTAGTTCTTCAATGCTGAGAGGTTTATAAAAGTACGAGAAGGGGTCTTTATAGTTATCGTAAAATACCTTATGTGCTAAGCTAGCTGAAGAGCCGTATTGTTCATGAGCAGCTCCCGTTCTAGATGCTTGAAACCGGGCCCAGGTGGGAAGAAACTTTGATCGATTCCTTATAAACCAAGAGTGAAGCTTGTAATACTCGTCTTCCTGCTCTTTGTTTGGTTGCCAATCGGTGCGTATTATCTCCCTCAGTAGCTCACGTAAGTCTCGAAACTTCTCGTACCATTCTTTCACTAGCTTTTGTCTTGCATGGTGTCGTAGGTTCTGCTTTATCCAGGTGCGAAGTCTATTAATCAAATCGCCAAATGCTAATCTAAGTAGTATCGCTATAATAACTAAACATAGGACCCATAGGACTGTAACATACAAAACGTGAGGCAGATTATCTCTAAATAGGACTAGTAGCGATGCACCACCGCCAGTTAATACCAGTGGCAAGACGGTAGAAACTAGTAGGTTTATCCAGAATTGTGTTCTATCCTTCATCGCCTTCTATTATACGCTATTGATCTTTATAAACATATCGCCGAATAGTGTTCAAGGCTATCCTCAAACCCTACAGTGAGGTAGCTCTGGTTTGACTCTCACTCCAGCACTACGTTATCAATCAGCCTCGTCTTGCCAAATCTAACCGCCAGTGATATCAGTGCCGGGGGACTGATTGTGTCTAGTTCCTCTAAGGTCTCGGTGTTAGCTATGCTGACATAATCAATATTTGCCAGTGGCTGTTTCTTAATAAGGGCTATCATCTCCTGGCGTATTCGTTCGGCATCCCTTTCACCCTGTGACCATAATTGCTGAGCCAGGCTGAGCGACTGGTAGATTACCACTGCTGCCCGGCGCTGCTCTGGGTTGAGATAGGTATTACGGCTACTCATAGCCAGACCATCGGACTCGCGTACCGTGGGGCAGGCAACTACTTCAAGGTTCATATTCAAGTCGGCTACCATCTTCTTGATGACTATTGCCTGTTGAGCGTCTTTCTGCCCGAAGTAGGCTCTGGTTGGCTGCACAATATTGAATAGCTTAGCCACCACGGTAGCGACACCTTTGAAGTGAGTGGGGCGGAAAGCACCTTCTAATCGTTCAGTAACTTTACTCACTTCTACCCAGCTATCGAACTGAGGTGGGTACATCTCCTCCGCCGAGGGCATGAAGACAATGTCGGTCTCTTCCTTCTCCAGCAGAGCTAAGTCGTGCTTGGTGTCATGGGGGTAATTCTTGAGGTCTTCCTGAGGCCCAAATTGGGTTGGGTTAACAAATATGCTAACAACCACTGATGTGTTTTCAGTCCTGGCTCGTTTCACCAGAGACAGGTGACCATCGTGGAGATAACCCATAGTTGGCACTAAGCCAACCGGCTCAGTGAGCTTAGACCTTAGCCGTCTCATTTCATCTATGGTTTCAACAACTTGCATATAGGATAGTATAATATATCTTGGCTTCCAGGTCACCTGCTCAGCCTTTTTATACTTAAAGATTGACATCGTCAGAAAGAATAGTCTATCCTCACCATAGGTAAATGAAAAGTTTGATATTGAGTAGTGGTTTCGGCACAAGGCTTTATCCGTTGACTCTCAATAAAGCGAAAGGCTTGCTTGAGTTTAAGGGTAAGCCACTCATAAACCACGTTGTGAATAAAGTTCCTCAGGATATTGAAATTCTGGTTAACATCAATAAGAAATTTGAAACCGACTTTCGTCAGTGGCAACAAAGTTTGGATAGAAAGGTAACCCTGTGCGTCGAGCCGGTTCATACTGAGGAACAGAGTTTTGGGGCTATCAACTCGGCGGGCTACTGGCTCAGAGCCAAGAACATAACTGATGACCTGTTGCTCATCGCTAGTGATAACTACTTTGAATTCGACCTATTCAAATTTTTAGCGGCGTTCAACGGCAAAAACACACTGGTGGCTGTCCACGATGTTGGTGACCGAAATAAGGCTGGTCAATACGGCGTAGTTCAATTAGATGGGCACAAGATAATAGAATTTGAGGAGAAGCCGGCCAAGCCGAAATCCAGCCTTGTTTCCACGGCTTGCTGGATTATCCCATCACGAGCATTCCCTTTACTCTCCGAGTTTTGCGCTGGAGGTAAGAGGAACAATCTGGGCACCTTTATTATTTACCTTATGGGTAAAGAGGAAGTCCATGCCTATCCTTTCACTGAGTTATGGTTTGATGTAGGTAGTATTGAGGTGTATGAATCACTTCAGCAGGCTTGAGAGGGTATTGACTATATTTGACCTTACCTTTGTCATATGAAGAATGTCCCGGAGGGCAAAACTGTGGTTGATTTAGATGATGCTCAGCTAGTTAGTCAACTCGATTCCCAGGGCATGCTAAAAGCTGTCCATGAAATGCCACGACAGTGCCAGCAAGCATGGCAAATGGCGATGGATTTTGACTTGCCCCAGGATTACTCTGAGGTCAATAAAGTGGTTATCGCAGGTATGGGTGGCTCAGCAATAGGCGGCAGCCTGATTAGCACTCTGGTAGTGCCTGAAGCCAAACTACCTATTTTTGTCCATAGAGACTATGATTTGCCTGCCTTTGTTGATGCTCAAACTCTGTTCATTGCCTCCAGCTATTCGGGGATGACCGAAGAAACCCTGTCTTCATTCCGGCAGGCCCAGGAGGCGGGGGCAAAGAGACTGGCAATTACTACCATTGGTAAGCTAAAAACCTTAGCTGAGAAAGGAAACGTCCCTGTTTTCGGTTATGACTATAAAGGACAACCCCGAGCTGCATTAGCCTATAGCTTCCTTCCTATGATTGGCTTTTTACAAAAACTTGGTATATTGAGTGATAAGTCGGCTGAGGTAGCCGAGACCATCCAGGTGTTGCAGCAACTGTCCCAAAGAATAGATGAAGGCGTGGTGCTATCCCGTAACCCAGCCAAGCAATTGGCACAGAGGTTATATGGTTGCCTGCCAGTGATATATGGGGCTGGTATTCTATCAGAGGTGGCACACCGCTGGAAGACTCAATTCAATGAGAATAGCAAGACCTGGGCTTTTTACGAGATCTTTCCTGAATTAAACCATAATGCTGTGGTTGGCTACCAGTTTCCCCAGGAGTTAGCCCGTAAAATAGTAGTTGTTCTGCTCCGGTCAGCCCATCTGTCAGAGCGGCTCGAGCTTCGCTACCGGGTAACCTGCCAGCTTCTAGACCAAGCTGGGGTTGACTACCGATTTGTGGATGGAGAGGGCGCCAGTCCTTTGAGCCAGATGATGAGCTTGGTGCTATTCGGAGATTACACTAGCTGCTACCTGGCGATATTAAATAAGGTTGACCCTACCCCGGCAAAAGCCATTGACTACTTGAAAGAGCAACTCGCCCAAACCAAAAGAGAATGAGTGGCAGACGTCACTGGAGAATAGTCTGCTGAATCATGATTACCACTTCTTGCTTCTTTTTGTCAAAAAACTGCTCCTGCTATGAGACGCCCTTCTGGAATATCCTTATTCTATAGGAACTGGGGTCCTTAAGATTAACACCGATTGCCTGTCTGTCCTTATAGGTATACCTATTGCTCAAATGCGCTTTCCTTAGCTCAAGGCAGGTTAGGGCAGTTACTAAGACATACCATATCCGCCTAAAATTCTAGAACAAAGCTCTAGAATAGCGCATCTTCCTTTCAGACCCTCAACTTGCTAGTATGGTGTTGGATCAATTTCATAGAATATTATTCATTTGGTCCATAGGAAATAAATAGAGAAGGGGGTGGTTACCAAGAGCAGAGATTTGAGCGAAGAGAGCAGACTGCCCGGTAGTCGCGCCGGGCGAAACAAAGTCCAAACTAGAGCCGTAGGCTCGACGTAGTAAAAAGCCCCAGGCAGCTGCCACTGCTGGGGCCGGTAGCACAGAGTGTGGGCACACCCAATGCTTGTTTTTATTATACCTCACCTGCGAAGTGTCCGTAAACTCTGGCTAACACTTGCCGAGGAAGGTTTCTAGGATGGACGGAAAACCCAAAATAAACGAAAAAGGAGGAAAAAAGGAATGAGTAAGAAAGTAAAACTATTTGGCTTGAAGGCGCTACCAATCTGGTTGCTAGTTGTGGCGCTGGTAGCTGGCGGTGCTGGAGCTGCCGTTGGTACTATCCTCGCTGGCAATGTAGTTGCTGAAATACCGGTAACCATCAGCCAGGCGCTGGAGGCTGGTAAGCCTGTCGCGTGGAGTGGCAGCAGTTTTGATAGCAGTGTAGTGGATAACATGCCTCAAGGTGTGGACGCACTTGATGGAGTGATTGAATCTACCCCGGATGTGGACACTGTCGTAGCACCGGACCGCAGCATTGGCGCCGTGAACGATACGCAGACCGCCTTCCAGTTTGCTGCCGAGATAGACCAGCACGACTTCTATATCTTCTGGGTGCCGTTGAAGAACGCCAGTAATCAGGACATGACAGTTCAGCTCAAGATGCAGGTACCTAATGGTCTGACTGTTGAGGTCATGGATGCCTATGGTTCCACTGTGGACAACATGACTCGCGTTGGTCTCAACACCTGGAAGTTTGACCTTGATGCAGAGGCCGATAAATCGGACGAAGCTGATGCCATCTATATTGTGGTGGCAGCCAGTGATACCGTTGCCCCTGGTTTCTACACCATCACGGGCGAACTACTCCAGATTAGCTACTAATAATTCTTAACAAAAAGGAGGAAAAAAGAAATGAGTAAGAAAGTAAAACTCTTTGGCTTGAAGGCGCTACCAATCTGGTTGCTAGTTGTGGCGCTGGTAGCTGGCGGTGCTGGAGCTGCCGTTGGTACTATCCTTGCTGGCAATGTAGTTGCTGAAATACCGGTGACCATCAGCCAGGCACTGGAGGCTGGTAAGCCAGTAGTGGTTCCCTCAGGTACCAACATAGCAGAGGCAGATGATGCGGGCGATACCGAGGATGACTGCATTGTCGATAACATACCACAGAGCGTAGACTGGCTCGACGGTAGTCCGACCAATGGTCCTAGCAGCTCTGAGTTTGTAGACAAAGATAATGTCTTCGGCCCGGACCGCAGCATTGGAGCCGTGAACGATACGCAAACCGCCTTCCAGTTTGCTGCTGAGATTGACCAGCATGACTGGTATGCGTTTGCTGTGCCCCTGAAGAATGCCAGTAATCAGGACATGGTCGTCCAGCTGACGCTGGTCTTCCCTGAGGGCATCACCGTTGAGGTCATGGATGGGGGTGGTGACGACTCTCTGGCCAATGACTACGTGGGCAATGTGACCCGTACCGGACTCTACACCTGGAAGTTTGACCTGGAAGCGGAAGCCGATAAGACTACTCCTGTTTTTGCTAGTGGTAGTGAAGACATGACCGACAGCATACTTATCGTGGTGGCGGCCAGTGACACCATTGCCCCCGGTTTCTACACCATCGAGGGCGAACTACTCCAGATTAGCTACTAGGCTAAATTAAGCTAGGGGGGCTCAAACTCCCCTAGCTTCTCCGGATGTGGTTGGCGGACGGTCTGCTCTCTCGCTGAAGTCGATGTTCTTGGTTGGCCATTACAGCTAACCGTCAGGATAGCATCTTACCGAGGATGCGCACAGTCTGGCTGGAAGAGCCTGACACTCTCTCGCAGGGTGCCGGGCTCTTCCTTTTTTGTTCTGAGTGCGATATCCTCCTCAAATCCTCTGCACTCCGCATATGCCTTTCCTGTGTGGTTTCTTTTTGAAATTTAATGACAGCGGTGGTGGTGGATGTGAATCAGCCACATTGTTGACATTCGTGAAAGAATAACCCCGGGGAAATATATTAGTATCTGAAAACAGTAGCTATCTTACGGTAGCAATATATAATATATAAAGGGGTTCCGTTCGGCAATGGTTGATTGAATTGTCATTGCGAGGCTTGTCCTGAACCGAAGCTCTGAGCGTAGCGAAGAGGCAGTGAAGGAACTCGACGAAGCAATGACATTACCAACTAAAATCAAACAGAGCCTATATATATAGAGTTGCGCGGAAGGTATGGTGTTGCTACAATCACACTAACCTATTTCAACGAGGTTTAACATAACTCTTATATGAGGTGGGGAGATGAGTGAGGAAAGGCTAGAGGCATCAGGGATGGAGATGGCGTTTTTGTTTTCAATGACCGAGGAAAGATGCTCATCCCGGCCAGGGTGACCAGGCGGATAATGCCGGGAGTGGTTTGTCTCTACTAAGGTAGTTGGTATGACCCTGATAAAAATGGTATTGACCGCGGTGGTTGTCCCAATGTCCTTACCAGGGATGAGCGCTCTCCTGGTGGAGCCACACCAATGAATACTGCCCTGGTTCAGATAGAACTTGCACCGCAGGACTAGCGGCACTTTATGCTTGAGGCAGAAACAAAGAAGAGTTAGCTGAGAGACTATATAGTATGCGTGTAACAGATTGTTGACTTATAGCGCTTGCTATATTACAGTGTAAGTGGGTCAAGTAAACCGGGTGACCGCTCACCTTAGGTGGGAGGAAAGTCCGAGCTCCACCGGGCAGGATGCTGGGTAACGCCCAGGAGGGGCGACCCTACGGAAAGTGCCACAGAAACATACCGCCAGCGGTTCTTCGGTTAGAAGGATGCGGGCAAGGGTGAAATGGTGAGGTAAGAGCTTACCAGCGACTGGATGACTAGTCGGCTGGGTAAACCCCATCCGGAGCAAGACCGAATAGAGGGACAAAAGGACGCCTGGCCTATCCCCGGGTTGGTCGCTTGACCCTGGTGGTAACATCAGGGCTAGATAGATGGTCACCGTCCTTTCATAGTGGAAGGATACAGAACTCGGCTTACAGGTTTACTTGGCCCACCTTTATTGTTCATAAGTTTTGTCGGCTGATATGCTCAATATTTGCCAATATGGAGTCTAATATGCCTGACCGCTCAGATGGAGCCCAGGTATTTCTTGATAAAAAGAGTTAAGGAGGGCAATCCTATGCCAAAGAGATTAAAGATTGCAGTCATAACCCTATTAATACTGGCTAGCTTGGTCATATCTTTTGGAGTTGGTTGTGCTTTGCGCAGCGAGGTCAATTCAGAGCAGAACTTAGATATCACGCTGGATATCGTGGAGGAGGCGTGGAGCATCATTTTCAGGGATTATGTAGATAGAGACAGACTTGATGTTGAGGCGCTGAGAGAAGGGGCTATCAGAGGTATGATAGAGGCATTGGATGACCCTCATAGCGCTTACCTGGATATTGAAGCCTACCACCTGAGTATGGAAGGCCTGGAGGGGAAATTTGAGGGTATCGGCGCGTATATCGGTGTTGATGAAGATGGGAAATTAATGATTATTGCGCCTATTGATGAGTCTCCGGCAGATAAAGCGGGTGTCAGGGCTGGGGATGCCGTCCTGGAAATTGATGGTGCATCCGCTGCGGAGATGAGCCTAGCAGAGGCTGTTCTTGCTATTCGTGGTCCCAAAGGAACTTCGGTTAGACTCCTTGTTCTCCACCAGGGTGAGATTGAACCTGAGGAGATTGAGATTATCAGGGAGGAAATTGAGCTATCCAGTGTCTATTTTGAGATGATGGAAGATATTGTTTACCTTCGTATTACTAATTTCACAGAGCGCACCGACGACGAGCTATTCCCATTGCTAGAGGAGATAAAGCAAGAGGGAGCTACGGGCATGGTGCTTGACCTGCGCAGTAATCCGGGTGGCTTACTGTCCACGGTGATAGATGTGGCTAGCCGTTTTCTAGATGATGGCGTAGTTGTCTATGTGGTGGATAATGAGGGTGAGAAGACTGCTTCGTCGGTTAGACGTAAAGGTGTAGTCACTGAATTGCCTTTGGTTGTTCTGGTGGATAGCTATAGTGCTAGTGGCAGTGAAGTACTGGCTGGTGCTTTACAGGACCATAATCGTGCTACGATTGCTGGATCCCAGACTTATGGTAAGGGTAGCATCAATATCCTGCGTCAACTCACAGACGGCTCAGGGATATATATTACCACCGGGCGTTGGCAAACTCCCAACGGACGTTTCATAGAAGGCGAAGGAATAAAACCAGATTATCTGCTGGAACCTGAGGAAGAGGATGCCATCCAGTGGGCTATAGACTATCTGAATAGCAATAAATGACGATCAATTAGCTCAAGGTAAAACAGTTTGCTTGCTCAACGTCTTGTTCTATAGTAGCATTGCTGCGGAAGTGAGCCTGTAAGTCAGATAATAAGGAGTGTGAACTATGGGGGTAGAGATACGGCCTGCCAAGCCCGAAGAAATGGAAGAATTTAGGCATGTCGTTAGCAGTGCCTTGGTCGAAGCGCCGGAAATTTATGGAGAAGCTCCCTATTTAGCGAGAACCGCTGAGTGGACAATGTGTGCCTTTGAGGATGGGAAACTGGCTACTGGCTACAGGTCTTTCCTTTTGACTATGCAATTCAATGGCGGGACCACTGCTGTTGCCGCCATTAACAGTGTAGGCACACTACCTATCTACCGCCGCCGTGGCTATCTGCGCAAGGTCACTACGGCCCACTTTGAGCTTCTTCATGAGCGTGGTGAGCAAGCCATTGCTATTGTCTGGCCTTCCCGGGCAGTTGTTTACCAGCGTTACGGCTATGCCTATGTTACTACAAATAATGCCTATAATGTCGACCCCCGGTATCTTGAATTCACACTTCCTCGACCAGTTGCTGGTACTTTTCGCGAGGTTGGTGACGACAAACTCCCACTGTTGGTAGACATCTATCGGAAATTCCGGGCTGAAAGGACCGGATACCTCGATCGTGGCCGTGACTGGAATAGTGATTTTTGCAGACTGGAACTTTGTGAATTGTTGCCATCTCCTCCTACTGGAGGACTGCTGACTAAAGTCGTTTATGAGGAGGCTGGTGAACCTCTCGGCTATGTGATATACACCGTGCAGGACGAGGTTGGAGCAGATCAGCGTATCCAGAGGGTCATCATCTGTGATCTTATCTGGCTTAAGTTCTCAGCCTACCAGGCAATATGGAACTACTTTGCTAACATGGACCTGGTAGGTAATATCATTTGGGAACGAGCTCCCAGTGATGACCCACTGCCACATCTGCTGCTCGAGCCTCGCAGGCTCAGTACTGCCTCACGCAATGGCATATTGGGTCGTATCGTTGATGTGGAAAAGGCTCTTCCCAAGCGGCGTTATGATGAGGAAGGCACCCTTACCTTCGAGGTAATTGATGACCTGTGCCCGTGGAATCATGGCCGATGGAAACTGAAGGCTTCCACTACTGAGAGCTCCATAAGTCGCACCAGCGATGAGCCACAAATGGTGATGCCAGTCAGTACCCTGGCCATGCTTGTATTTGGGCAAATCAGTGCTACTGAGGCAGGGCGGATGGAGCGCCTCGATGTCCTTGAGGATAGTGCTCTATCCATGTGGGACAGGGTGATGAAGACCAAGTATCGACCATGCTGTCCCGATAGGTTTTAGGTAAGGAAATTAATGATGTTACGGTGGGAGGAGCTAATCTAAAGCTGAATCTCCTGGGGCTTAATCTTGCGCAGCTTGTCCATACTCTCCAGATGGTCAATATAAAGCACCCCATTCAGGTGGTCTATTTCATGCTCCAGTGCTTGAGCCAGCAGTTCATCTGCCTTAATTCTTATCTCTTTGCCATGCTGGTCACGCCCCTTAACTCTAACCGACTCGGCGCGCTTAATCTTCCCGACGTACCCGGGAATGCTGAGGCAGCCTTCATTTACGAGGCGTTCTCCTGCCCGCCGTATTATTTCAGGATTGATTAAGGCTATATCTTCTTTCTCAGATATACCAATAACAATTACACGCAGGGGAACGCCCACCTGTGGAGCAGCTAGTCCTGCCCCCGAAGCTGCGTGCATCGTCTCCAGCATATTATCTATTAGCCTCTGGATTGAGCCATCAATGCTTCTGACTCGCTTTGACTTCTGCATTAGTACTGGGTCAGGTAATACACGGATTGGAATAACTGTCATCTAACCTTAGCCTTTCGAGAATCAAGGGAGTGCTTTCGTATCTCCTCCCTAATATTTACTATACCTCTATAGTCCCACGGGGTCAATATCTATTGACCAACCCTGGGGAATAGGTATTTGCGAGAGAAAAATGGACAACTCTGCCCCACGAATTATGAGTTGCCAGCGAAATCTGCCACGCAGCCGATGAATAAATGCTGGCGCCGGGCCAATTAGATTGAGGTCGGCTATTCCCTTGGCGTCTCTCTCCTCAAGAAGGAGCCGCTTCATTTTTTCGGCTTCTCTCTGACAAAGCACATCGTTAGTATGAGAGTAAGTCAGGCTAGCCAGTTGTGAGAAGGGAGGATTATGAAGCTGGCGTCGATAGGCGATTTCCTTATCGTAGAAAAGGGCATAGTCATGCTCGGCGGCTGCCTGAATGGCATAGTGCTCTGGAGAAAAGGTCTGAATGATGACCTCTCCGCCTGAAGGGCCACGCCCGGCTCTGCCGGCAACCTGACTTAGAAGTTGGAAGGTTCTCTCTCCAGCTCGGAAGTCAGGCAGGTACAGTCCAACATCGGCATTGACTACCCCTACAAGGGTGATCTGGGGCAAATCCAACCCTTTAGCGACCATCTGTGTGCCAATAAGAATATCAGCCTTGTAGTTACGGAACTTGTTTAGTATCTCCTGATGGGAATGTTTCTGCTTGGTAACATCACTGTCCCAGCGTAATAGCCTGGCTTGAGGAAAGGCGTGACTTGTTTCCTGCTCCAATTTCTGGGTACCAAGTCCTAGATACTTTATCCGTCGGCTCAAGCACTGAGGGCAAATCTGAGGTGCTGGTATCCGGTAGTTGCACCGGTGGCAGACCGCCATATCCTCAGCCGCATGGTAGGTAAGAGTGACCTCACAACGTTTGCAACGGAGAACAAAGCCACAGTTGCGGCACTGGATAGAGGTAGCCGCTCCCCTTCGGTTAAGAAATAGAATAGCCTGTTCCCTATTTGCTAAAACCTTGTCTATGGCCTGAGACAGAGAGCGACTGAAGATACTTCTGTTTCCCGCTTTGAGCTCATCTTTCAAATCTACTACCTCAACCTTAGGCAGTGGCGAGTTTTCACTGGGTACGACTCGTCCCGGAAGCTGAAGCAGGCGATAGTCCCCCTGCTGAGCGTGGTAATAAGTCTCCACATCAGAGGTGGCACTACCCAGAATGACTACGGCTCCGGTTAGCTCAGCCAGCTTTATGGCTACATTACGAGCGTGATAGCGGGGTGATTTGTCGTGCTGTTTGTAAGTCCATTCGTGCTCTTCATCTATAACTATCAGACCTAAATCAGGTTGGGGAGCAAAAATAGCGCT
>SDBT01016724.1_pt1 | contig 11603 bp, 24 predicted proteins | sample 2277101 | NCBI WGS metagenome assembly SDBT01 (sample SAMN10404973, study PRJNA504765) | marine sediment metagenome | isolation source: marine sediment core GS10_PC15, 103 cmbsf | place: Arctic Ocean: Southern Knipovich Ridge | collected 2010
TACCAGCGCTCGGCAAGCATTGCGCAGCCCGATCGCCTGGGCGGCGGAGTATGATCGACGGCAGGCGGCGTCCGAGCGGGTCGCCAAGCTCTCCGCGCCCGAGCACCTGGATCCGGGCGGCGGAGGGGAGATCGTCCACCTGGGAGACCGCCGAGGGAGGCCGAGGCGCTGAAGATCCCGGACCGCCAGCTCGACGACATCCGCAGCCGGGTCGATCTGGTCGCCTTCGTCGGCGCCCGAGGGGTCGATCTGAAGCGGAGGGGCTCCGAGTGGCTCGGGCTCTGCCCGCTCCACGACGAGAAGACGCCCAGCTTTTCGGTCTCGCCGACCCGCGGGACGTTCAAGTGCTATGGCTGCTCCGCCCAGGGAGACGTCTTCGGCTTCCTGATGAGTCTCGACGGGCTCCGTTTCCCAGATGCCGTCAGAGCGGTCGCTGCGGAGGTCGGGGTCGAGCTCGAGCAAGCGAGCGGAGGAGGAGGCCGTCCGGGTCCCCCCCAGACGGCCGCGGCTCCCCGCCGCAGTGCAGCCTCCTCCGCTCCGAGCTCGGAGGGCGCCGAGGTCCGCCCGATCGGGGATGCCAAGGGCGCCAAGGTCGTCGAGGTCTACGACTACACCGACCGCCGAGGGCGCCTCGTCTATCAGGTCTGCCGGATGGAGCCGAAGACGTTTCGCCAGCGCCGGCCGGACCCTCGGAGGGAGGGCGGCTGGATCTGGAAACTGAAGGCCGACCGGGCCTCGGGGCTCCGCGATCAGCCGACGATCCTCTACCGGATCCCGGAGCTGGCGGCCGCGATCTCCGCGGAGGACCCGATCTGGATCGCCGAGGGCGAGAAGGACGTGGAGGCTCTCAGGGACGCTCAGCAGGTCGCAACTACCAATTCGGGAGGCTCCGGGGCCTGGCGCCACGAGCTCGCTGGGCCGTTCTCTGGATACCGGGGCACGGTCAAGGTCGTCCAGGACCGCGACGAGCCAGGCGAGAAGCACGCCCGCGAGGTCTACGAAAGCCTGGCGAAGGTGATGGCCGAGGGAGCGCCGCTGATGATCGTCGAGGCGGCCGTCGGGAAAGACGCCGCCGACCACCTCGGGGCCGGGCGGAAGGTCGAGGAGTTCGTGCAGGTCTGGCCGCTCCCGGACAATCTCCTGGAGACGGACCCCAAGCGGTTCAAGCGCCTGATGCTCCGGAAGGCCCTCGAGAGCCCGAAGACGGTCCTCGACTATACGACCCACGCCGACTACAAGCTGGTGCGCAAACCGCTCTTCGTCGCCGGTCTCGCGAACCTCCGAGATACGGTCAATTGGCAGGGCTGCGTCGTCGTGTCCGGCGGTCCCTCGACGGGGAAGACCTATCTGGCGATCGCCACGCTGATCGACAACGCCCTGGCGGGCTGGGACTCGTGGTATTTCTCGTGCGAGATGAGCCAGGAGACGCTCCGCGACCGAGGCGCGCGCGCGGTCGCGTCCCGCGAGCTCACCGGGGCCGCCTGGACGCAGGGAGGAGTGGAGGTCGAGCGCGCGATCCAGGCAGCCGCGCGCGCGGACCTACCGGAGCGCTTCAATATCGTCGATGTCGGGATCGGCGTGACGATCGAAGACCTGATCGAGTTCCTAGCGGAGAAGGTCACCGAGCGGCCCACGCTCGTCTGCCTCGATTCGGTCTCGAGCTTCATCGACAACATGACGGCCGACCGCTCGGACGCCTTCGGGATGGCCCAGCTCCGAGAGGTCACGCGTTGGGTCACGGGGGTCGCCAAGCTCTCCCACGGCCAGGTCGCCTTCCTGATACTCTCCGAGCTGAACAAGGAAGGCCGCGCCAAGGGGCGGTCTCTGGATCACCGCTCGGACTGCGCGATCTCGATGACGCAAGCCTCCGAAGAAGACAACCAGGAGCACCTCAAGACGGTCCGCTGCTCCAAGAATTGGCACGGCCCCATCGGTCGCCTCGGGACCTTCGCGCTATGGCACCAGCTCGGCCGCCTCGAGCGGATCGACGAGGGCCCGCTGTGAGAACGACCCTGATCCATACCGCTGGCGAGCTTGAGCGAGAGAGGCGCGCGACCACCGAGCGCACTGCCATTGCCCACGTCGCCCGCCAGATCGATTACGTCTACGCGGTCATCCCGGGGCCGCCGCTCCCGATGCCGCGGCCGCTCGCGACGATCGTTCCAACGGCCTCCGCTCGAGCGACGCTCGCCCGCGCCCACCGAGCTCGGAGCCTCCGCGATCTCTACGGCTGCTTCCGGGCGCAGATCGTCTCCCAGCGGACCGCTGTGAAAGTCTGGAAACGCGCGGCCGAGGTCGCGCTCGAGGTCGCGAAGCGCCAGGCCGGCTACGGCCCGCGGCCGATCCTCCCGACCGGGGAGGCGCTCGACGTGCTCATCCTGATCGTCACGCCCCTGCCGAAGAGCGCCTGGCGGAAGACGGCTACGTACTGGCCCCAGCGGGTCTGGCTCGTCCGGGGAGGCCAGAGCGGAGGCGATTGGGATAACTACGCGAAGACGGTCTGCGACGCCGGCAACGGGATCCTGTGGCCCGACGACTGCCAGATCGCCCGAGGGATGGTCGAGACGATCCGCGCGCGGCAGGGCGAGCCTCCGCGCACCGAGCTCCTGGCGCGGCCGCTATGGGACAGCCCGGACGACACGATCTTCGAGAGAGAAATCGGGAAGTTGGAGGGATTAACGCGCGTCTAAGAGGAGGCAACACATGAGCAGCAGCAACGTCACACCGATCGACGGCCTGGACGAGCTACGCAAGGGCCTCACGCCCGGCCATCGCAAGATCGTCCGGGCCTACATCCGGCAGGTCGAGCGGGACTTCATCGAAGCGCTCCCGGAGCTCAACGAGGGGGTCAACACGAGCGCGGCCCAGGGCTCGTTCTCCGCCACGTTCGCGATCAAGAAAGCCAAGCACGGGCGGTTCTCTGGGACCCTCTCCTGCCGGGTCCGGACGCCGCGCGAGCCGACGGAATTCGACTTCTACGTCTCCGACGACCGCCAGCTCGAGCTCGGCCTGCCGCCCGGCTGGGATCCCAAGCCCGACGGATCGGAGTGAGGCGGCTGCTTCGCTGGCTCACGGCTACCGCCACGCCAGAGCTCGGAGGCTCCGGCGGAATCGACGTTGTGCCGGTGCTCGAGGCTCTCGGGATCAAGGGCTGTGCGGCCTGCAACGACCGGGAGGTCCCGACCGCCTGGAAGCTCCGGATCGGCTGGAAGCTCCGGATCGGCTGGCGCCACGATCGGGAACGCGGGCGGAGAACCCTCCGATGCAACGTCGAGATCCACCTCTGCGCGGACTGCCTCGACGAGCTCGGTGACGTCATCGCCACGGCGGAGAGCTCGAGCAACGCCGCGCGGGATAGCGCAACTCTCGCCCTACGCCCCTCTCCGCGTTAGCCTACCGCGCGGCACGGCGTGGGAGGGGGCCCCGCTTGGCGGCGTTTGGGCGTCTCTCTCGCGTCGCGGTCTCCGGCGCTCAGATCTCGGTTTCGTTCTGTCCCGAGCGACGAGCGCTGGAGACCTCGCCCTTCTTGCCGATCAGTTGCCGATTCGTTGCCGGTTACCTGCCGGTCCGTGATACAACACCAGCTCCCCTGGGCCGGCCGGTCGCGGAGCTACCTCGAGACGGCGGCCCCTTGTCGCGGAGGTCCGGCGGTATCGCTCGGGCGGGCTCGTCCCGCCTCCCGCTCGGCTTGGCGGCCGCGCGGATTTGTGGGGAGCGGGGGAAAGCCGGCCTGAGTCGTCTCCCGCCGAGCGAGCAAGTGAGGGGTGACCGAAAGCGACGGCCCCTCGAGACTCCCCTGGCGCATCCAGGGATCCGGGCCCAGGTGGTGGGTCCGGTTGCGTCGCTCGCCGATCCGACCGTGCGCGGCCGGCCCGGTGCGAAAGCGTCCGGCGAGGCTCTCCGAAGCCTGCCCCCTTTCGCGGAGGTCCCTCAAGCCGCGCGAGCCGCGGCTGCTGGGACCTCCGCTTCTACGAACCGGCCTAGGATCCAAAGCCAGACTGAGGGGGAGGTTGCCGTGGTAGTCTCGAGCCCTATGAGACGCGAGGCCGCCGCCGACGACGGAGACAACGTGCTGGTCGGATTCGACCGCGTGATGAGCGAGACGGAGAAGGCCAAGCTGCTCGCGATCAGCCCTGACGACGCGCAGGGAGTCTGGATCCCCTCGAGCCAGATCGCGTCGATCGATGCCGATGCTGGAGAAGTCTGGATCCCGCTGTGGCTGGCCGAGGCGAAGGGCCTCGAGTACCGCTAGCGGTTGGCCTCGTCGGAGTGTTCGCCGCGCTTGAAGAGGCGGTCCGTCAGCGCCGTGAGCGCGTCGTTGGTGCAGGCCAGGTCGCCTACGTCGCCCCAGTCGCAGCGGCCGTCCCAGAGTCCGTCTCGGCTGGTTGCCGTCGCGGCCTTGATCTCGTCGAGTGCCTTCTCGATAACCAGGATCTGCTGGATCGCCCTCTCGGTCGCGTGCCAGTTTCGCTTTCGGATTCTCACTCGTTTCTCCAGTCTCTCTGTCTAGGCTCCCCATCTGCATCGGCCAGACGGAGCGGATCTTGAGAGCTATCGGCTACGCGACCGGCTTGTGGCCGAGGATCCGGAGCTGGGTCTCCAGCCGGGCGATCCGGGCCTGGGCCGTCTCGAGCTCTCCGTCGGCCGCGTCTGCGTACATCTCGGCGGCCATTACCGCGTCGGGCTGGTAGTAGGCGGTCAGGACCGCCTGGACGCGATCGGGGATGTTCCGGCCGCGACCGCCGATGCTCCAGCGGAAGCCGTGCCAGTCGTAGATCGTGGCGATCGCTCCGTCGTCGAAGCGGATTCGCCACTCCATCGTCGTCTTCCCGTCTGAGGTCTCGCTGGTGTCTTCCGGCGCTCCGAAGACCTCGGTGAGCTCGACGACAGACCAGTTCAGACCGAGCTCGCCGACTTTGCCGGTGCCGATCGAGTCCCGCCATCCGATCCTCGTGAAGTGTCGTTCCGTCATCGTCTCTCTCCTCTCTCTCGTGGTCTCCCCACACGTATCGGTCGCCGGCCGACGATCTTGAGAGAAGGTGCCCGGCCGGAGCCGAAAAGGCCGGGTGGAGCTCGAGCGCCTCGCCCGACTATTTCCGATCGGCGCCGGCTCGGGTCTTCTTTCACCGGCAACTACAAGCGATTCGCCCTCGAGCTCCGCTCGAGCTCCGACCGGGCGCGCGCGCACACCGAAGCAAGATCGAGCGCTCGAGGCCGTGCACCTCCGCGTTATTGCTCAGCTTTGTTTCGGCCTTTCGTCTCCAGCCTCAGGGCAAGTGAGAATCCACCGGCCAGAATCCGAAAGGTGGAAAAGTATCTCCTGAACGGCCGCGCTCCGGAGCTCGAGGCCCAAACGACCGGGCTCGGCGGTCGATGTCACCTCGAGCAGCCTTCGCGCGAAAGTATCGAAACGCGGGCCCTGTCCAGAAAGCGCTGGACAGAGTTTTCGGACGAGCCAGGCGATTCCAGGTCGGCGGCTCGTCGCCTCGGCTTTCACCGGCAACTCTGAGCGAAGTGCGATCGGGCGCGCTTCGCTTCCCAATCGACTCGGCCTCGGTCGCATCCGAACGGTCCCTTGGGTAGCCCTGCAAGTAACCGAAAACGCTAGGCTTTGTTTAGTAGTTCCGCGTTGATGACTACACGAAACGCCGGTCTAGAAGCCTCGAGACGGAACGGCCGAAAGTATCAGCCAAGTGGCCGACCTCCGGAGCTCGAGGCCGGAACGCTCGAGGTCGCCGGCCGATGTCGCCTCGAGCGGCCGTCGCCTCGCAGGTATTGAGAGACCCGTCCAGGCTCGTCTGGACAGACTTTTCGGCTCCCTCGGGGGGCGAAGAAAGATCGATCTTTCTGCGGGAAGGGCTCAAGAGCTCGGGCCGAGAAGCCGAGGAGAGATATATGACGACGCAAACACTCTCGACGCTCTCCAACATCGACCGGATCGGCGGAGCCATCATGGACTCCCTGGACCGCGCCGGCCTGCTCGTCCTCGTCGGCCTCGTCGCCTGGGTGATCACCACCAGCCTGCTGGCTTAGGAGAGCCCCGATGACTACCCCCAACCCCACAGCCTTCTACCTCCGCCGCTGGAACCACGCCTTCGAGGCGCCCGAGTACGCCTCCAAGAACGGCGTCGACTGGACGCTCCACCTCGAGAAGGCCCAAGCCTTCGAGACCTTCGACCGGGCCTGCCGGTCGCTCGTCTGGTTCCCCGACGCGGGCGCCTGCGGCGGCGAGGAGGTCGCCCGACAGGAGCGGCTGGTCGCCGAGCAGGCCGCCCGATGACCAGCCACATCAGGCGCGCGATCCCGCGCCGGCGAGGAAACGACCGCTACCTGGACAGATCCGATCGGACGAGCTCGGCGGCGACGCTCTGCGGGGCCGAGGTCACCGACCAGGACGTCGATGCTCGGAGCGCCGAGGCAGCCGCGCGCAAGGGCTGGCCGGTCTGCGCCGATTGCCTCCGGATCGCGAGAAAGGGCTAACGCTCGAGGCCGGATCGACCGAGGAGAGAGGGGAGAGGAGACCTACAGATGACCTGCCAACGATGCGATCGAGATACGCGCGGCTCGCGCCGGCGCCGCTGCCACTGCTGCGACCGCCGCTGCTGCTCGCGGTGCGCGCAGAGCTGGGGGAACGGCTCGACTCGGACCGACCGCTGTACGGACTGCGATACCTATCGGCATCCCGGTCCGAGAGGCGGCCGCGGCGGCGGAGACCGCTGCTGGACCGGGCCCTGCCCCTGGAATCGAAAGGGCTCAAGTTCCAGAACGGATCGACCGATACACAAACCATGAAGCGACTCGACAACACGCCCAAGCACTTCACCCCGGACGCCGCCGACAAGGCGATCGCCGAGCTCACCGCCGGCGACCCGGACTGGACCTACACCGTAAACGCGGACCCCTCGGGCAAGAGCCCCTGGGTCCGCATCGAGATCACCGACGAGGATGGCGAGTTCGTCGCCTTCGTCAGCTAGGAGAGACCCGATGAGCCGACGACCCACCTACAGCGGATCGATGAGACGAGAGGCCGATGGCAGCTACGCCTACCGAGGCTTCCGGATCGAGAGCGTCACCGGCGGCTGGGAGATCCAGCACGGCCCGGGTCGAAGCCTCGGGATCGGAGCTCGCCACGCATACCGCGAGCGCGTCGCGGGATACAAAACCCGAAACCAGGCCGGCGCCTTCGTCGACCGCTACCTCGCCCGAAACGCCGGGCGATAGGAGAGAGACCGATGGGAAAGCCCAGGACCTTCATCGACATAGACTGGTACGGCTTCGCCGGCGCCGAGAGCTTCTCGGACGGGACCGAGCCGCTGATGGACGAGGCCGCCGACTTCGTCGTCATCATCGACCGCTCTGGCGTAGGCGCGATGCGATACGACGCAGAGAGCGACCGGAGCTTCGTGACCCGCCTGCGGATCGACGACAACCAGGCGGCCGCGACGATCCTGGCCGGGATGCTCACCGAGAGCCTCGAGCGCCTCGAGCGGGTCATCCCGATCAAGCTCGAGGGAGACCCGGGGCTGGCGCTGGTACTCAAGCGCCTCGGCTTCTCGGAGCTCGAGGAGCTCTAAAGGCCCCCGAGAGAGCCTGGAAAACTACAGCCCCAGCGGAATCTTTCTCGCTGGGGCTGTCGCTTTTCTCTCAAGAGCGGGGCCCGATCGTCCGAACAGTAGGGAGTAGGCAACGAGAGAGAGAGGAGAAAACAACATGATCCGAGCAGCCTTCCTGGTAGGACTCGCCACCTCAATCGCGTATTACGGCTTGCCCCTCCTGGCCCTCATCCCTGAGTAGAGGAGGGGGTCAACCCATATTCGCAGGGAGGCCGCGGCTTCGGGTATCGCTGTCTGGTCCGCGCCTCTCCTGCGCTCCATCCGGGGCTCTTGAGCTCCGGCCAACCGAGAGAGAGACGAGGAGAAGGCCAATGATCCGGGTCACCAGCTACACGGCCGCGGGGCTACACAGCTTCGCGGTCATCGTCTGCCGCGCGGGGGAGCTCAGCGAGCGCCACCGAACGGTCGATTTCGACAAACGAACGACCTACCGGCCGCCGGCCGACGAGCTCGAGGTCTACGACGAGACCTATCGGGGCAAAAAGGGCTTCCACCCGCAGCTCGGCCAGTTCGTCATCGCGTATCCGCTCGAGAGCGTCGCCGGGATCGGGCGCTGGGGCTGGACCGCGGACGATGGCGTCGGGATCAACCTCGACGGGGGAGAGCCCGCCTGGTCGCTCGACGCCTCCGCCAAGGTCGAGGTAATGCTCTTCGCCGCCCGGATGCTCAGGGACGAGATGACCTGCACGGTCTGCGGCCGCGAGGCCGGAGCCTTCTGCCTCGAGCTCGTCCCGCCTCCCGGCCCGCTGGACGATCAGATCCGGCCCTGCTGCCTCGCCTGCCACGACGAGGCCGAGGGGGAGCCAGGCCGGATCCCGGATCCGCTCCACCGTCGGGAGCTCTGGCCCATCCCGCTCGACGAGCACACGATGGGCGCGAGCCGCCATCTGCAGCCGGTCGCCATCTGCGACGACGAGGGGATCCGCCGCCGGTAGTCGCCCGAGGGGACTCACGAAAGGGGAGGGATTCGTGAGGCCCCTAGGGGGCTCGAGAAACTCTCGAGAATCGACCCGAAAGGGGTCAAGGGAATCCAGGCGATGCCGATCAGTATGGACATGAGGCCGACCGAAACCGCAACCCCCAACCGGGAGGACAGCCGAATGGCCGTCGCCACGCCTCGCTTCGCAATCACCTCCATCGCCGGTAGCCACGTCTTCGAGGTCGCGCGAGCGAGCTCGGGCAGCTTCATCGGCCTCGTCCGGGAGCTCCCGGACTGCTTCCGGGCCCACGGCCTCGACGGCTGGGAGAGCTTCCCGACGATGCTCTCAGCGGTCGCCGCGATCGTCCGCCGGTCCGAGGTCCTGGGCCGATGAGCGCCCACAGGATCTGCGACGCCTGCGGGCGCCCCTACTTCAACCGGGCCGCGCACCGATGCATCTGCGAGGAGCGACCGCGATCGCTCTTCGCGGCCGGCCGCAAGGCCGCGCGACGTTCCACGGGGAACGCGACCGCGAGGCGCTGCCTGAACGGCCACGCGGTCATCGTCCCGACCCTCGAGCTCGAGACGGAGCCGAACGAGGCCGGCAGCTACTCGGCCGACGCCTACACCCTGGTGCCGCTCTGCCCGACCTGCGGCGCCGATTACGAGGAGACGACCCGATGAGACAAAACCTGGGCGAGCTCGTCGGGAGACTCGAGCAAGAGCTCGATGGCTACCGCGAGGGCTATCTGGACATCGACGCCTTCAACGCTCCGGGCGAGTGTCACCAGCTCCTCGGGGCCGGCCACCGCCGCGACCTCGAGCGCTTCTTCCGAAAGCTCGGGATCGACCCGGTGGAATTCATCCGAGAGGTCGGTGAGCGGACGAGCCCGCGCTGGGCTTACTGGCGCGGCTTGCACGAGGTCTTCGAGATCCTGGAGCGCACGTGAGCGCCGCCGACCTCGACGCCAGAGCCGAGCGGCTCGCCGCGATCGCCGCCCAGGCTGCGGTCCGGGTCGCCTTCCGAGACCGAAAGGGCCACGGCGGGAGCAGCTCGGTCGTCTACCGGCAGATCACGCCCGACGAGCTCGAGGCGACGATCCAGGCCGCCTGTCTCGTCGCGATCGAGCTTGACCGGAAAGCAGCCAACGCGAAAGCCCACTAGCAGAGGAGACGCAGCAGATGAGCAAGAGCAAACAGACGACCGCGAAGGGTTTTCGGATCTTCGCGATGGACGAGGAGGGCCGGCGCCGCGTCCGCGTAGTCGAATCCAGCCTGGCTTGCCGCGGCGCTCACGCCTGGATCTTCACCGACCCGGCTCCGGGCTATCCGGTCGAGCAGCTCCACCTCGGAGTCGCCGATGCCCGGCTGATCATCTCCGGTCTCGAGCGCTTCGTGGCCGCGGCCGCGGCCGGAGAGCTCAGGGAGCCCGAGGCCAGAAAGCTTGACACCACCGCCCCCTCTCGGGGTACAACGAACGAGGAGAGATGAGATGAGCCGAGAGCCGAGATGGCTATCCAGAATGAGCTTGGCAGCGCGCCATCGGTTTGCCGCCGAGAAGCCGCCCGATGGGCCGAGGCCGAGCCGCGACGAGGTGCAGACGGAGCTCGCGGACCTCGGAAGGCTCGCGCAGAAAGCCGCGCTGCTCGCCGCCTCGGCTGAACGGATGGTGTTGGCCGCCGAGAGGCGAGAGGCTGAGATGCTCGGGATGCTCGAGCACCACCGATCGTCTCTCGAGCGGATCCGAGAGGTCCACAAGCAGGCCCAGATCGCCGAGGTCGCAGCCGCCACGAAGCTCCGCGATCGCGTCGCGAAGGCCCGATCGTGAGGGCGCTCGCCCTCGCTCTCGCGCTGCTGTTCGCCGGCTGCACGACGGTCCCGGACGCGGCCGACGGTCCGGAGCGCCGCCAGCATCGACGCCGCGCGCCCACGACGAACGAGCGGGCGATCGCCGCGACGATCACCGACGCCTGGCAGGCCCGGACCTTCGGCCAGAAGAATCGCCACACGCGCTCACGTCGAGTCTGTGCGGACAATCCGGAGGCGGCCGTCTGCTCGGCCCTCTCTCGGAAGCATCGAAAAGCAGAGAGGAGGGACCGCCGTGGACGCCACCGCTAGCAGGCACCGCCGGGACGAGATCGCCGACCCCATCGTGACCTTCGCCGGCCGCCGGGTCGAGGGAGACCGGGCCGAGGTCTGGATGGTCCGCCGGAGCCACCGGATCGATCCGCTCCCTCACATCGTCCGCCATAGCCCGACCGGCTTCGAGTGGGGTTTCGCAGGCTCCGGCCCGGCCGACCTCGCTCTGGCCCTCTGCGACGCCGCGACTGCCGGCCGGATCACGGACGCTGCGACCTACCAAGGCGTGAAGTCTGCTCTGGTCGCGACGATCGACGCAGACGAGTGGGATCTCCCGGCCACGAGGGTCCTGGATACGATCGCCCGGCTGGGAGAGGTCCGGGCCCACAGCCTCCGCAACCGCACCGTCCGGGCCCGGCCGAGCGACCCAAGCCTGGGGCCGGCCTGGCGCGGCTACGACGAGGACCTCTCGTGAGGGTCCACGGGATGCTCAAGCGGAGCGACGGGCAGAAGGTCCACGTGGACCTCCAGGTCGAGGGCCTCTCGGACGAGCTCGAGAAGGCCGCGCGCGCGCTGTTCACCGAATTCATCGGGCCCGCCGCGGCTTCAGAGGCGGAGGTGCTGAAACGCTTTCTCAAGACCCTCGGACTCGACCACGACGACTCGGCTCTGGCCGAGTTTCTCGGAGGCCGCCGGCGGTGACCGATTCCCAGAAAACGAAGGCCGAGCAGCTCGACCGGATCCTGTCCGCTGCCGATCACGTGCTCGCGGCCGTCACCGAGGTCTCGTGCATCGGGGCCAAGGGGATCGCCGCGCGAGCCAAGCTCGTCGTGGTCGCGCAGGACCTCGTGCTGCTCGGCTCCCGGATCGCGAGCTCGGACGAGGCGACTCTGGAAGCCTACGAGAGACGTCTGGGAGCTCTCGCGCGCCGGATTGGGGAGGCCGGCCAGTGAGAAAGCGGGACGCCTGGGCCGCCTACAAGGCCGCGGCCG
>SDBT01016725.1_pt1 | contig 11603 bp, 9 predicted proteins | sample 2277101 | NCBI WGS metagenome assembly SDBT01 (sample SAMN10404973, study PRJNA504765) | marine sediment metagenome | isolation source: marine sediment core GS10_PC15, 103 cmbsf | place: Arctic Ocean: Southern Knipovich Ridge | collected 2010
TAAAGTAGATATATTCCTGTGCAACACTTTACCCAAACGCTACAAACAACTTGGAATTGATTTCGAGACTTTAAAGAAAGCAAATCCTGATTTAATCTGGTGCGGTATTTCAGCTCTTGGACCTGATTATCCAGATAGAGCCGGGTATGATCCTGCTTTGCAAGCATTTTTAGGGTATATGTACATTACAGGTGAACCGGATAGGGAACCGATGCTTTGCGGACTTCCTATTATTGATTTAAAAGCAGGAGATGAAGCATTCAATCAAGTTTTACTGGCACTTTTGGAACAACAAACCCGTTCTAATGGAATTGAAGAAAAGCCAGGTGGAAAACAGATACATATATCAATGGCACAATGCGCTGCCTCCTGGCTCATTACAGCCCTACCACAGTTACAGTTTACTAATGATAAATCCAAACTATTTACTCGCAGTGGTAATGAACATCGAAGTTTTATCCCCTGTAATTGTTATCCTACTAAGGATGGGTATATTTATTTAGCGATTGGGAGTGATCAACAATGGCAGAAATTGACCCAAATAAAATGGTTTGAACATCTTGAAAAACCTGAACGGAAAACCAACAATGGTCGCAAAAAGGATAAAGAGAATATTTATGCAGATATACGAAAAGGGTTGCAACAATATACCACCCTTGAATTTATAAAGCTTTGTTTAGAACAAAATTTAGTTGTAGCTCCCATTAATTCTATTCAAGATGTTTCAAAACTTGATTTCGTTAAAAAAAATATGCTGAAAACAAGATTGCCTTCTGGTAAACAAGTTGCTTTGTTCCCGCCTCCTATTAGCTCAGAGTTTTTGTCTGAAAATAATAATAGGCTTAAATGTGCACCGAGACTGGGTGAACACAATGAAGCAATCCTCAGAGAAGCAGGTTTTAATAGTAATGAAATCAAGAAGTTGAAGAATGACGAAGTGATTTAAGAAAGAAATTAAAAAAACATGAATGATAATTACTGCAAAATTTTTTTCACAATTAATGGCAAACAAGAGAAGATAATAATACAATCATCATTATTATTGATTGACCTGATCCGAGAAGAACTTTCCCTGAAAGGAACTAAACCCGGTTGCCTTGAAGGAGAATGTGGTGCATGTACTGTTCTGGTTGATGGGAATGCAATCAATTCATGTTTATATCTTGCGGTCAACATTCATGGAAAAGAGGTAATAACTATTGAGGGTTTATCCGGGGATAATGAGGATGAATCCTTTGATCCAGTTCAAGAAGCTATGATACAATATGGAGCAGTTCAGTGTGGATTTTGTACACCGGGAATGATAATGGCAATTAAATCATTTCAAAACCAATGCCTTCTGAATAAGGTTGTTCCTGATAGAGAAGAAATAAAAAAAGCTCTTGAAGGGAATTTATGTCGCTGCACGGGTTACACTAAAATAATTGAGGCTGTCGAATCTTTATTCAGGAATTCTTAGATGAAAAAAAAATATAAAGTAATTGGTAAGCCGACACCAAAATTAGATGCAAACATCAGGGTAGACGGGCAAGCTGTTTATGGGCATGATATTACTTTACCGAACATGCTTTATGGAGCAATACTTCGCACCCAATATCCCGTCGCTGACATCGAGTCGATTGATACTGCAAAAGCAAAGCAGCTCCCCGGTGTCGCTTGTGTTATTACTGCCGACGATGTAGATGTAAATAACATCAGTTATAAGAGAGACCATCCTATTTTGAAAAAGGTGGAGGTTAATTGTATTCGTGATGAGATAGCTGCTGTAGCAGCTAAAACAAAAGAAATTGCACAGAAAGCTTTAAGCCTGATTGAAGTAAAATATCGAGTTAAAGAAGGCATTTTTGATCCTTTTGAAACATTAAAAGAAGATGCTCCGCAAATCAATAAATTTGCTTCGAATGATCAGAATAAAAATATTGCTCATTCATTTCATTATGAACATGGAAATCTTCAGAAACAGAAGGACAGGAGCGTCTGTATTGTAACAAGGCGTTATACTTTACCGCGTGTAACACACTGCTGCTTGGGAACATGCGCTATTACAGCCGATTATTCAAGAACGGAGAATAGACTTACATTATATAGTGTAACTCAAGTTCCCTTTCTCTACCAGAGAGATATGGCGTACGCTTTAAAAATGGAACCATCTAACATTCGAATTATTCAACCGGTCATAGGAGGTGCTTTTGGTAGCAAGTTAGACATGTATCCTTATGAACCCATCTGCGCTTTGCTCTCTATGAAAACCGGACAGCCTGTTCAAATTGTCTACAGCAGAGAAGAAGAATTTCTTGCTTCACCTACCAGACAGCCTATGGTGATAGATTTGACTACCGGAGCCGATGAGAAAAGCAGATTCACATTTAGAGAAGTGAAAATCATTAAAGATAACGGTGCTTATACTTCGTGGGGAGCCACTACTTCGTTTGTAATGATTTTAACTTTTTCATCATTATACCAAATTCCTGCCTGTGTTTATGATTCCTATGCAGTTTATACTAATAATCCATATGCCGGGGCATTTAGAGGATACGGAAACCCTCAAGCCACTTTTGCGATTGAACGGAATATCGACATTATGGCGGAAGAGCTGGGAATGGATAAAGCAGAAATCCGTTTAATTAATGCCAATTTTGAAGGAGAAATCACCGGACAGGGTCTTCAATACAAAACATGTGGGCATAAAGAAGCCTTGAAAACTGTAATAGATAAAAGTGGATACAACCATAGAAAAAATAATAGTAATTCGAGAAGATATAAAAGGGGAATCGGTCTGGCTTCCATGCTTCATGTGGGCGGTGGTGCTAAAATATATCGTTCAGATGGCTGTGGTACTATTGTAAAATTCGATAATTATGGATATCTGACTATTATTACCGGTTCCAGTGAAATTGGTCAGGGCTCAGAAACAGTCCTTGGTATGATTGCTTCAGAGGAATTAGGTATTGATATGAGAAAAATCAGAGTTATAAACTCAGATACGGATATTAAACCCTGGGATGTGGGAGTGCATGCATCTCGAACAAGTTTTATTGCTGGAAACTCACTTTTAGGAGCAGTCGATAAGTTGAAAAAAAATAAAATCTCTCCAAAAGCAGCGGATCTCCTGAAAACTAGTATTGAAGACCTTGAATATGAAAATGGACTCATCAAGTCGCGCAAAACCGGTGAGTCAATTAAACTTGACAAAGTGATTCGAGAGATTCACTTTAAAAAACCTTACGAATTATGTATAGAATCATATTATTATGAACCAGGCAGCGAGTATCAGGATAAAGGATATAAAGGAAATGTTTCAGCCACTTATGCTTTTGCTTCGCAGGCAATTGAAGTTGAAGTTGATACTAATACAGGGAGTGTTAAAGTTTTAGATGTTTATGTCGCTCAGGATGTTGGCAGAGTATTAAATCCTTTAGGTTTAACAGGCCAAATAGAAGGTGGCGTCGTTATGGGAATGGGCTATGCTTTAACTGAAGAATTAGTAATAGAAAAAGGTCGGGTGCTCAACCCAAGTTTTCATGATTACAAACTTCCTACAGCTTGTGATATACCCGATATTCATTTTTATCCCATTGAAACAATCGATAAAGAAGGACCATATGGTGCTAAAGGAGTAGGAGAAGCACCACTTATTCCTACCCCTCCTGCTATTGCGAATGCGATTTCAAATGCAATCGGCATTAAGATTGATTCTTTACCAATAACACCGCAGAAAGTTTTGAAAGCTCTGAAAAAAGAAAATAATCAATAATTGAGAATGCTTTATGAAGTTTAATGTAAGAAGTCCTAAAACAACCAAAGAATTATTTGAAGTTATTGTTGAAAACAAGAGCAAAAATTTCAGATTTGGAGCAGGATATACTGATTTAATATTGGAGTTTAAAAAACAGCCTGATGAAGACATAATAGTAATTAATTTAGCTCTCCTTAATGATGAAGAATTCACTTCTATAGAAAAAACTGAAAATGGAATTAGATTAGGAGCTCTTATAACCGCAAATAGAATTACTTCTGACAAGGAATTACAAAGACAGTTTCCTGTTTTATATGAAGCAGTAAATAAACTTGCATCAAGACAAATCCGTCAGGTAGCAACTGTAGGTGGAAATCTTTGTACTGCTTCACCAGCAGGTGATATTGCTTGTGCATTAATGGCTTTAAAAGCTCAGTGTGAAATATTATCAACCAGCGGAACTATCAGGGTTATTCCGATAAATAGTTTTTTTGTTGATGTTAAGAAAAACGACATGAAGAAAGATGAAGTTTTGCATAGTGTTCTAATTCCCTTAAATAATGAAAATAAGAAAATATATTCTGCTTTTATTAAGATAGGGACAAGACGTTCAATGGAAATTGCTGTGGTTTCCATAGCATACCATATTCAGGTAGATGAAAATGATAAAATTACCCATGCTGGTATAGCCATTGGATCTGTTGCACCAACTATTAAGTTTGTTCAGTCCGCTTGTGAATATCTGGAAGGCAAAAACTTTTCTTCAATGGGGTCACTAGAATCCCAAGAATTTGCAGCTAAAGTATTAGAATATGCATCGCCAATTTCCGATATACGGGCTTCGGCATGGTATCGCAAAGAAGTGCTTTATAACATTAGCAAAAGCATTTTTGAAAATTGATGATATCATGTACAAATAAACAAAATAAATTCCTGTTGTTATAAAATTATCACAAAACTTAAATCAGCTCTGCGGTTACTGTGTTAAAGGTAAGCCTCTCAACTTCCTGACTTTGTTATTTCATCTTTTTTCTTTTTTATGGCATTTAGAATTTTTTCAGATGTAATTGGCAAGTCAAAGATTCTGACACCAATTGCATCAGCGATTGCGTTGGCAATTGCACCAAAAACCGGCAGTGTTGCTCCTTCACCTACTTCTTTAGCTCCATAGGGACCTGCGGGTTCAAAGCTGTCAACGATTGTTGAGTCGATTATTGGCGCATCTGGTGCTGTTGCAATGAGATAATTATGCAAATCGGGATTTATTATTTTACCTCGCTGGTTGAATACCTCTTCTTCAAATATTATTTCGCTCATACCCATTACAATCGCACCTTCTATCTGACCTTCTACTGCCATCGGGTTTATTGCAGTACCGCAATCGTGTGCATCCCAAAAATTTAGCACCTTAACCTTACCGGTTTTCATATCAACTTCAACTTCACAGACCGATGCAGAAAATGAAAACGCGGGAGATGTGCCCACAGCGGCGCCTTTATATTTTCCTCCAAGACCTTCAGGAGGTGAATAATGTCCTTTTCCTACCAGTGGACCTTTGTTTGAAAAGAAAGCTTTGGCAGCTTCATCCCAGGAAACAAATCTTTTGGGATTATTTTTAACAAAGATAATGTTATCTTTGGCATCAAGCTGGCTGTCTTCGATCTTTAATATTTCTGACGCTGTTGAGATCACTTGTTTCCTGATTTCTTCACCAGCCATTTTAGCGGCATTGCCACCCATCAGAGTGACGCGACTTGAATACGCGCCAAAACCTAACGGCGTTAAATCACTGTCAGCGGAAACCACACTCATTCTGTCAAAAGTAATGCCCATTGCTTCCGCGGCAGCCTGCATAAGCACCGTATCAGATCCCTGGCCTATATCGGCTTCACCAGTGAATAGCACAGCTTTCGAGCCGTCTTCCTGAACCTTAATTATAGCATTTGAATGAGGAAATTTTGATCTGTATATCGGATATCCCGCACCGGAAACAAATCCGCCGCAGCCGATACCAATTCCTTTCCCTGCCGGGAGTTTCCCTTTTTTCTTATCCCAACCGGATTTCTTTTTCACTTTCTTAAGGCAGGCTTTAAACTCACATGAATGAATATCAAGATCGTTGCAGGTGCGTGTTTCAGGCTCCATTGCATTTTTCAGACGGATTTCAATCGGATCGATTCCTAAGTCATTAGCGATCATGGATAGCAGGGACTCAAATGCAAACCTTGGGTGAGGACAACCATGACCACGCATTGCTCCGCAGGGTGGAAGATTTGTGTTTACCCGGTAGCCGTCATACTTGTAGTTAGGTATTTTGTAGAGTGTAGGAAGCATGGAACCGGCATAATAGGTCGTAACAACTCCAAAGCTTGAATATGCACCTCCTTCCAGGATGGCTTTCTGCTTAACTGCTGTAATTGTGCCATTGTTTTTTACACCGATCTTCAAGTCGATATACTGTTTGTGCCGTCCTCTTCCATAGAGATACATTTCTTCCCGGTTAAAACGCATCTTTACCGGACAGCCGACCTTCTTAGCCAGGAAGATCGACAGAATCTCGAGCGTATTGGTTGCGGCTTTAGAACCAAAGCCACCTCCACAGTTAGTCATAATCACCCTGATGTTACCGAGGGGTAAACCGAGAATACGGGAGAGCTGATGATGCACATAATGAACCACCTGAGTTGATGTATGGACTGTAACTCTGCCATGTCTGTCCCACTCGGCTATTGCACAATGGGGTTCCATAGGATTCTGATAGGTTCTGTTTCCTTCGAAATGCTCTTCCCTAATGTAATCTGCTTCAGCAAATCCCTTTTCTATATCCCCAAAATGGTGGTCAACGCGGGTGTTGATGTTGTTTTCGTATTTATCGTCAAATAGTCGTGGGGCATTCTCCTTCATCGCTTCCATCGGATCAAAAACTGCAGGAAGTTCTTCATATTCAACTTCGATTAGCTTTAATGCCTTGTAACAGGTTTCTTCATCATCCGCTGCTACGACAGCCACCGGGTCACCTACATATCTCACTTTTTTTTGAGCAAGTATATTCTCGTCATAACGAGCCGGAGAAGTACCCCAGGTTATATCGGGAACATCAGCTCCTGTTAAAACAGTCTGCACCCCGGGAAGAGCTTCTGCAGCTTTGGTGTCAATTGATATGATATTGGCGTGTGGGACCGGACTAAGAAGTAATTTGCCGTAAATCATGTTTGGCAAGATAATATCATCAGTATATATTGCTCTTCCGGTAGCTTTGTCTGGGGCATCCTTTTTGGGCAGACGTTTCCCTATCACAAAGAGATTCATTGCTGATTTCTGTGGCTGGTATTGTATTCCTTTTGGCTTTTCACCTTTAAGATAGAGTTTTGCGGTCTCAACAGCTTCAAATATTTTTGTATAACCAGTACAACGGCATAGATTACCGCTCAAAGCCTTAATTATCTCATACTTGTTGGGATCAGAGTTTTCGTCCAGAAGTGCTTTTGTCCGCATAATCATACCGGGGGTACAATAACCGCACTGAATAGCGCCCTTTTCAACAAATGCCCGTTGAATCGGGTGAAGCTTTTCACCATCTGCAAGTCCTTCAATAGTGGTAATAGTTTTGCCATCAGTCTCAACAGCGAGTACAAGACAAGAATTAACCGGTTTACCTTCTAAAAGAACTGTGCAAGCACCACAGTCACCAAGCTCACACCCTTTCTTGGTGCCAGTTAGACGAAGTTCATCCCGGAGCAGATCGAGAAGTGTTGCTCCCGGTTTTACAGCTACTTCATGATTGCGGTCATTTACATTTATTTTAATCAGATGTTTCAATTATCTGCATTCCTTTCAAATATCTTACATAAATCTGTAAAATTAACATTAGAATTAATAAACTAACTCTATTCATAATATGCCTTTTATAATATTCCAGTAAACTTATAACAACATTATTTACTCGCACGAGAAATAGCTTTGATGACAGTGCGTTTAGTAAGTATTTTTATTAAGTGTTGCCTGTAATCAGCACTACCTCGAAGATCGTCAATAGGACATGTATCAGCAGAAGCAGCTTCACAGGCCAGTTTTAGTATTGCTGAATCCCCGGAGAGCTCTGAGAACTTTTTGCCTATTAATACATCGGACGCACCTGTACTGATCTTTGGAGTAGGAGCAACCGCACCAATGACAACTCGAGCATTTGAACAGATACCATCTTTCATTTTAATCGCCACAGCCACAGATGCAACTGAGATGGATGCAGCTTCTCTCAGACCGAATTTCTCAAAACATGCTCCTATACCTGCCTCGGGACGAGGTACAATTATCTTTGTCAGAATTTCAGCCTTTTGGATAAGTGTCTTTCTATGAGTGATAAAGAATTCGTCCAATGACTCATTACGAATCTTGGTGGAGCTATAAATTTCCACTTTGGCATTTAAGGCAATCAGAATGGGAGCCATATCACAGCATGATGCAGCGGTACAGAGATTCCCTCCAATCGTTCCAGTATTGCGTACCTGATCGGTACCAATGGTAGAAGCTGCTTCAGTAATAGCCGGGAAGGATTCCTTTATAAGAGGTGAAGCTATTATCTCGTTATGAGTCACTCCCGCCCCGATGAAGAAGTTGGATTCGTCTTGATGAATAGATTTTAATTCCTCAATTGCCGTCAGAGAAACGATATCTTGATGATGACGGAGTCCCTGTTTCATTTCGACCAGAAGGTCTGTTCCGCCAGCGATAGGAACTCCATTAATACTTTCTGATAAAATTCTGCACGCCTCTTGTATTGAAGATGGCTTGTGATAAGTAAAATCTGATATATACATTGTTAATCTCTTTAAATTAGATCGCTTTGAAGATTACATCCCTAACGGTTAGGTTTTCAACTGACAGCTGGAAAAAGGCTTATAGACATTCAAAAATTATTGTTTAGATCTTCGTCCAGGTAGTACCAGGTTTTTCTAGACTGTAATAGACTTTGATATCTTCCAGTTCCTCGAAAATCTGGGGAACCACCTGGAGTTCCATGCCAATCGTGATCTCTTCTTCTTTAATGGATTCGCCAAACCAAGCCAATGCACGACCGCCCTCTTCAAGATCCACTACCCCTACGATATAAGGGGCAACATCCTCAAAGCCGGTAGGTGCTGCCACGATCTTTGTAAAAGTCTGGAGACTGGCTTTCCCGCTCATCTCGAAAAACTCGAAATCTCCACTCATACAATTGCCACAATCAGCAATGGGAGGGAAAGAAGTACAACCACACTTTTTGCATCTCGATCCCATGAGGTGACCATCTTTTAAATAATGAGCAAAGTCGCTTACTTTTGTAAAAGGTGAATAGTTAACTTTTCCGAACCATTTAAACATTGTTCAATCCCTCCTTAGAATCTGGACAAAGCAATACTGGCCGATACCTCCCACATTGTGTGTGAGACCGACATCAGCGTTAGGAACCTGACGTTCCCCAGCTTCGTTCCGTAGTTGTTTGGCAATTTCATAGGTCATGGACACACCTGTGGCACCGATGGGATGCCCCTTTGCTTTTAACCCACCGTCCACATTAACAGCTACTTTACCGCCGATATAGCTTTGACGGTCAGCAATAAATTTTCCGCCTTCACCTTTCTTGCAAAAACCCAGGTCTTCATAAGCCATTATTTCAGCAATGGTGAAACAGTCGTGCACTTCAGCTACTTTAATATCTTCTGCTTTCACACCAGCCATCTGGTAAGCTTCGACCCCGGCAGCTTCTGCGCTGGGTAAACCCACCAAGCTGGGTCGTCTCAACACCGACATACTAGCAGTAGCACAGCCCATGCCGTCCAGCCAGATCGTCTTTTGGGAAATTTCCTTGACTCTCTCTTCGCAAGCTAGGATAACGCACGCAGCACCATCTGCATTAGCACAGCAATCATACACTTGCAGAGGTGTTGACACCTGGTCGGATGCTATGGCTTTCTCCATGGTGATCTCTTTGCGGAACAGAGCGTTGGGATTCATTGCACCGTAAAAATGATTCTTTATCGCCACTTCCAGCATTTGTTCGTGTGTAGTACCGAATTCATGCATGTGCCGTTGGGCAAAAAGAGCGTAATAAGCAGGAAAAGTTGTTCCAAATACAGACTCCCATTGCACTTCACCAACTCTGCCCATAAGAGCCAGGATTTCAGGTGTGGTCAGTTCCGTCATTTTTTGACACCCGATTACCGCGACAATATTGTGAACTCCTGCTTTAATGGACATCCAGGCAGTACGAATTGCTGCACTTCCGGAAGCACAAGCCACCTCAGTTAGCCATGTCGGTTTTGGAACAAGACCGAGGTATTCCTGAACAACACCGGGAAGGGAGCGTTGTTTATGATATTCAGGAACTGAACCGATAACCGATGCATCTATGTCTTTTCGTTCAATTCCAGCATCTTCCAATGCTGCTCTGAAGGCTTCAAAAGCCAGCTCCTGCACTGTGGCGTCACTGCGACGACCGAATACACCATGTCCAATACCGATAATACCTACTCTTCTTTTCATTTACATTCTCCTTATATGTATTGCCCGCCATCTACCTGAATCACTTCCCCAGTTATGTGACGGGACCTATCCGAGCAAAGGAAAACCACCACATCCGCACACTCTTCGGGAGAGGCAATCCTGCCCAGTACGGTTTCGTCCACCGCCTTGTTAAGGAACTCTGGAGGAATTTTTCGTGCCATCTCAGTCATCACCATACCGGGCGCTACCACATTGACATTCACATTGAACTTTCCCAGCTCCCTGGCAAGAGATTTGCTCATGGCTATTTCACCACCTTTAGAAGCGGAGTAATTGACCTGACCGAACTTACCCCTCAAACCGTTGATGGAAGAGATATTCACGATCTTTCCGCTCCTTTGATTCTTAAAGACAGCGGCAGCAGCTTTGTTATAGTTGAAATAACCTTTGAGGTTTACATTAATCACTGTGTCCCATTGTTCCTCCGACATTTTCCAGATGACCCCGTCCCAATTGATGCCGGCATTACAGACCATGATATCCAGCCGACCGAACTCCTTTACGACCGTATTTATCATATTTTGAGCGTCATTGTAGCTGGCTACATCCGCTTTTACAGCCAATCCTTTGCGACCCATTTCCTCGATCTTGGAGACCACCTCTTTGGCTTCAGCATCATGACGACGGTAGTTGATGGCAACATTACATCCCTCCTTTGCCAGCTCAAGGGCAATGGCTGTACCGATTCCCAGGCTACCACCCGTAACAATGGCACTTTTATTTTCCAAACCTAAATCCATAATTTATTCCTCCTTTTCGGGTCATATTTAGTTTTTACATCAAATATACTGTTAATCAAAACATGTTTGTGAAAATCTCTGTAAACTAAGGAAACTCAACTGCTATCTTCATGATTAACTCTTTTTCTTGTGTATATTGTTTTATATCTATCAGGTTGGACTTTCATACATTCGCTGCATTCGGTTTCATCATCAGGGTTGAAAGGCTCGATATGCACATCAAGGTCCATCTCCCTGTACATTTCAGCAATCTCACTGAGCTTAGGCTCATCATATATTGTTTGCTTTATCCAACCCTGTTTTTCTAAATCTTCTTTTTTCAATGAACTATTTTCTCCATTTTTTATATCAAACTCAAATGTCCAAAATTGGAAAAAATCATAGAATACATCATAAAAATTTTTGTTGTTTGTAATTTATAATTTTAGTTTTTGGCATTCGGATATTGTTAATATCAAAATAGATCATCGAGATCATCTTCTCCTCCACCTGGAAGTTCACCGTATTCCTGCAAGTACTTCTGGATAAGTTCGCTTTCACGCTTGGTATACATTGGTTCTTTCTCGAAAATGAAGAAGCGCGCC
>SDBT01016727.1_pt1 | contig 11602 bp, 10 predicted proteins | sample 2277101 | NCBI WGS metagenome assembly SDBT01 (sample SAMN10404973, study PRJNA504765) | marine sediment metagenome | isolation source: marine sediment core GS10_PC15, 103 cmbsf | place: Arctic Ocean: Southern Knipovich Ridge | collected 2010
ACATAATTAGTATTTGCGATAGTAATGGTGATGAAATTCTAAATGATAATCCTGCACAAGATATTATTGTAATTTCGGGTGATAACCCTGAGAACGATATACTTGAAGAAGGTAAAATATATGAGTATAAAGTTTGTCTTAATTTAGAAAAATTATCGTTGCACGATTTTTTTCGGTTTGAGTTAGTTTGTGATAGTGGATGTGTCCTATTCAAGAACTGTGCAACCTTAGATCATGGAATTACTCCTGAAACATTCGAGTGTAATAAGAACATGCCTATGGCTCAGTTGGGAGGACATATTGAATCTAAAACATATACAAAAGTACCATTCGATTGTACTGATCAACCAGATCCACCGCCACTGTTGAACAAACGTAGATATGCTCGTAAATATTAATAAGAAAAATTATAATATCTCTAGTTAAAGATATTATATTCATATATCTATGCGAACAAATATAGTTTCTACTTCTGGTATAAATCCGATAATAATATTAAATATCATTTCATCTGCCATATCATACGCTAACCCATCATTTTCTATTCTAATTTCTTCCTGATGTTTACTATATCTATCATTTATAGTTTCTTTATCTTTATCACTTAACAAACCTAAATCTAATCCAGAATGACAATATGGACACTTAGGCTTAATTAAGCCCCTCGTACATTCCTTATGTGCATGTATAGTACAGCCTTTGTCTGAACATTTAAGTTGAGCGTTGTTAACCGGTATAATGTCACATAAACAGATATAACATGCAGGATAATTTTTAATAGTTTTATGAAGATGACATCGTGTAGATGGAGATTTTACTAATTTTGAGCATAATCGCCCACACTTTAATGGGGCATTACATTTCATTATTATATTATATAATATTATATTATATTATATATATTATCTGTAACAATTTTATATTAAAACTATAGTATCAAAACTATCGAAAATGGAATATAATAAATGTCATAATATTTATGACATGGTAACCTTGACCGAATGGACTGAAAAATTACCGGATGTTCAAATCCTGTTTATCGAAAATGATGATGTAGAAAGAACAATGTGTTATGATTCAGAGTCATTACTAACATGGTTATCGGATGATAACAATGTATTCGCACGGTGGGATCCGTCAACTGGAGAAATGGATGAGATGGGATATTGGGGAGAGCCTAATATGGATTTTCTATACATGAAATTATATACGAATGAATATATAATAATGGACGAGGTGTTTGATAAATTGATAGCATTTATTAATGAAGAATTTATAAAGGTAACTGTCAAGTATACAGACACTGTAAGAATAGGTAATTTACGAGGGGATTATCATATAGGAGACTTGCATGGTCAATCACCTGGATATCGTGTGTATAAAATAACAAAAATAGAGATGCTAGATGTTAACGTATCGTTATTAGAATATTTTAGTCAATTTGGAATAAGAACATTGGATAAGTTAGTTAAAATTTTAGGGAGTGTTAATAACAAACGGGTATTAGGAAATATACCTAATCAAGATATAAAGATAGTTGGACGAAAAGTAAATGACACATATATTATAAGTGTAGAGCAAAGCGATTTAAGTACAGACATAATGGGATTTAATATAGAAGGTAGTGTTATTACGAATATACGAATATGGGATGATTTAATTATATATAAACGAGTTTTAGATAAAGGAAGAAAAGGTGCACATGACGTTGAAAATATAGGATTAGTTCCACAGAGATTAGCATTTAAAGATGATGTAGAATTGCTAGAAGAATTTCTTTCTCAATTTGATATTAAATCTACCGAGGATTTTATCGAATACTATGTGTTAGTAGAGCCTGAATATATTATGGCGGACGGTTTGCCTATATTTCCAAGAATAATATTACTACACAACGATGACATTTCTGTAGAAATGCTGTTACGAAAAATTACCAAAAAGGTATATGATATGAATATAGTGGAGATATATTCGGATAAGATTGAGTCGTATTTAGCTGCAGAATTTAAGATCACTGATGGTTATATAAATATCAAAAATATATACGAATTAAAACAATATTAAATGCTCTCACCAGAGGAGTCTTCAATGGAGTAATACATAGTGTCAGTTAACCAGTCTGTAATGTGTGTATGTTTATTTACCTCTGCAGTTATTAAACAAGTTTGTATATCTATAGGACATCCTTGTTCTTTTGCATATTGCAATATTTCTAATTTGCCATTCATTGCGGCTACACATGTAGTATCTTCATCCCATTTGCAACCATGTCCTCGCAACCATTTAAGTAAAATAATATTTCCAGATTTTGCAGCCATGGTACAATGTTCAGGGGTGAATATTTTAACTCGATCTTTATCTGTATCTTTATGTTTAATATTAGGTGGTAATAGTTCTAAAATAGATATATGTGATATAATCCATTCTATAATTTCAATATTTCCTCCTTCTATTGCCGCATCTAAAACTTCATGGTTACATGTATAGCCATGGTTAATTAACCACCTTAATACAGATAAATTCCCACCATTAGCAGCAGCGGCACATATAGTATCGGGTAATATTTTTAGTTGCTCATAAATCCATACTAACGACTCTAGGTACCCGTTACGCGCAGCTTCTAGTGCAGAATTACCCAAATCGAAGGTATTATTATGTAACCAAATTAATGTATTAAGATGCCCATGCTTTGCAGCTAATTGACATGCATTATTTGGTAAACTAGATTTATTATCGTATAGCCACTTAATTATATCTAATTTACCGAGTGCACAGGCAGTACGGCCTATAATATCAGACCATGGATATTTCCACTTTCTTAGTAGTTTTACCATGTCTAAATTACCAGATTTAACTGCTGCAACATTATGTCGAATTTCGGATAAACAATACTTAAGATAATGATCATGTAACCATATTACAATATCAACTTTACCATTACGGATCACTCCATTAAAAATAGTAGAATCGATTTTACATCCTTTAGATAATACCCATTTTAAGGTATCTAGGTGTCCTCCGTTAGCAGATGCTCTGGTTGTTTCTATATCCCATGAACAGCCTTTCTTTCTCAAATATTGAATTATATCCAAGTGTCCACCAGCAGCCGCGGCAGCATATGTATGATGATTCCACTCTTCATCATTATTTCTAGCTTGCATTAGTTCTTTAAGATTCCCCTCTTTAGCTGCTCGGTTCATATTTACACTACTAGGGGCAAGTTTTTCTAATGTGGATGCACTTCTCTTTCTTTTCCCAGTTGGAATTGATATCATACTTATGCGTCTTGCTCCAGAATATATTTTTCTCTTGGCAGTATATTTTGATTTATCTACATTGGATAAGCTCTTGCTTCTGATACCCATTTCGGGTGGCTTATTTGTAGATTTTTTCAACTTGAGTCCGGATGGTTTTTCTCCATGTGATATAGTAGTACTTCTAATACGTGTTCCTTCCATTTTTAATTTATACATAATCTATTAATACATATTAATAGATTATCAACCGATATTATCTTTAGTTGATTTTTGTAGACTAATAATGCAGTCCATGTCGTTTGGGAAGATATCGCATTATATCAAAAATATCTCGATCTTTGAGTAACATATTAGCTTGCGTCCATTTTTTATCTCGGAGGCTATTCGTATTTGTTGTCAAAAATAGCCGCACTGATTCGGTCGCAGGGCTATTCGGAGCTAATATTACCAACATATTCAACATATCTCCCATTAATAATAGTATATTCATAATATTAATAAGAATTGACTTATAATTTTCATGGTTTTTCTCTCGCCTGATACGAGCGCTAAACTGTAATATACTCCTATAATATTTCTTTATAGTTTTATCCAACTCATCGCTCGGTTGTTTACTGATCAAAGTTCGGATTTTGCTACCCGGTTTTGCATTTAGATATCTAAATTCATTATTACTTACTGGGATATTTATCATTATATTAATAGGCTTATTTGATTGTTCTATAACTTCTCCTGGTCGTGTATCTAAAATTGGAAACCCAGATACTATATCAGTGTCATTTATTAAATTCACTAATTTTTTAGTAGCTTCGCTTGGTGAAATAGTTGATCGTTTTAATTGCATAGTTTCATCTACAACCCCTATCAATACCATATATTTAATGATAAATATTATTAATTTAGATCTGTCACCAGAAAATCTGTCATCTCCTCTATATCTAGGTCCCATAAACTCTAATAATATAGCCAAATCATTATTAGTATTTAACTCACCTGGAGGCATCCAATGGCCCTTAACCTTGGATATATGTTTCTTTGTTGATGAGTAATCGAAATCTATTATAAATGCTAGAATTCCAGCGCTCTTAACGTAGTTATTTCCTATTCTTATCCAACTATCTTTGGGGATGCGTTTTAGTAGAATGTTACTAGGATTGAGATCACCATGTGTAAATTTTAATAATTTATGTGCACATTCTAGGGCTAATGTAATTTGCAATATGATAGATATAATTTCCGGTAGTGTCCAGTCCATATCTGTATAATATTCGAATAAACTAATATCATGTTCTACATATGACTGTATGATATGCTGTACACCTGTTGAATGTGTAGATGGCCATATATATGCATTTTCATTTATATAATGGGGTATAGTCGAGTTGAAACTACCATACGTATATGGGAAGTTAATGCAGTGTTCTCTAAGTTTGTTAAGTTCTGTAGCTACATTATATTCATTTTCCAAGGTATCTTCTCCAGAGCGTATATATTTTATTATAACTATTCCTGTTGAATTTAATAGACCAACCTTAAGAATTCTATCACTTATTTTCAGGACATTATGGAATACATATCTTAACCGCTCTTGGGTAGTTTCTTCGTATATAGGCGGAGATAAGAGTTCACCTATAAGGGAGCGTATAGTATTCACTAAATTAGTATTGAATGGATCAGATATATGTGTATCTGATAATTTAGTATAGTCAATATGTGGTAGTAATTCCATCTAGATTTTTAATAGTGTATTTACTAATTTTGAATAAAAATGATATTGGATGTACAACTTATAATCGCTATATATAATATATTTTAGATATGGAACAAAATAATACTCGCAAAAAGGGTTACTTTTACTCATGGAAATTCGTAGTATCCACTCGTGAAAACTCCCATACTATTACTGTATTTGCTGCAGATGAAGAAAGAGCTAAATCTCGTATTCGAGCACTTTGGAAACGCGCGTTATCTCATCTAGAAAATCAAAAAGAATATAAGAGTAGAGATGACACACGCACGAATACCAATAAAAACATTAATCCATTTGTACATTTTTTGAGAGGTGAGTATTGTGAGCCATTGCCTGAAGTTTTGACTGCCGATATTGAAGCAGTTCTTCAAAAACCACCGTTTAGATATAAACATTCAAATAGTGTAATCATTTCTTCTTCAAAGAGGATGTAAATTATTATAGCATAGTTATATGCTATACTAAAGATAACATGACACAAAATATATCTAAAATATATCTAGCTGCTAGAACCGGAAATCACCGTGAACTACTTGCAGGACTAGCTCTAGGTGAAAAATTAACAGTTAATACATTTAATACTGCTTCACAATATGGACATATCCATATATTAGAATATTTACATGAACATAAATGTCCATATGACATTCAAGCAGTATATTTAGCTGCACAAGAAGGACGAGAGAATGTTATAAAGTGGTTCATAGAACATAAATATAAATTAGATGAACGTGTACTACACTATATAATAATAAATGGAAATGTTAAAATACTAGAATGGTGGAAAGGTATATACCCTCAATTATGTATTATACATCCATCGTTATGTACATTGGCAGTGAGATGTGGTAGTTTATACGTATTCGATAAATTAGTAGAATGGAAATGTGGTTATGATGATCAGCTTAGTCTAGCAATTATTGAACTAGGAGATTTAGAATTGGCTAAGAGATTATATGAGGAAAGATGTATTTTTCATAATGATAGTCATCTAGTAGCGATAAGAAATATGCATACTGACATAGTGGAATGGTTGATTACATTAGGTTGGAGATTAACCGTAGAGTGTGCTTCTGAAGCTTCTCGTGATGGAAATATTGATATGTTAATGTGGTTATATTCTAAAGGATGTCCGTTAGATAATTATTGTATAAATAGTGCTGCTAGTGGTGGTAGTATAGAAATTATTAAGTGGCTCTTATCTAAAAATTTAGTATGGGATAATAAAGTTATATGTGATGCTGCGACCGGTGGAAATTTAGACTTAATACAGTGGGCTGTTGAAAACGGATGTCCAACAAATAATAAAATATGTGAATATGCTGCAAAAGGTGGACATTTATGTGTAATACAATGGGCTGTTTTCAACGGTTATAAATTAACTAATAATGTTATCGATATTTCAATAAAGAAAGGATATCTAGATATTGTGAAATTCTATATTCACTCCACCGGCTCTATGGATACTAAATATACATGGCAAGCCGCTAAATATGGTCATTTTACTATTCTTAAATGGTTAAGGGCACCGGATAAATATGTACCATGTCCATGGGATGAAGATACTCCTATTGCCGCAGCTATTAATGGTCACTTTGATATATTAAAATGGGTAATAGAAGAGGGTTGTCCAGTTGATACAGAGACTTGTCTTACTATGGCTATAAATAAACAGCACCGTCATATAATAGAATGGCTTACAGAATTAACGATGGGTTATTCGAAGTGAATTATAAAATATAGTATGATAAAAGAAAAGATGATATGATAAAACAGATGGCGTCTAATGAACATTTATTCAAGATATTAGTTATTGGCGATATTAGTGTCGGTAAGACTTCTATAATAAAACGATATGTACATGATATTTTTTCTGAGAATTATAAAAGCACAATAGGTGTAGATTTTGCTCTAAAAGTATTGCCATTTAAAAATGATGTTGTGGTTAGAATACAATTATGGGACATTGCTGGGCAAGAACGCTTTGGTAATATGACAAAAGTATATTATAAAGAAGCATTGGGGGCAGTTATAGTATATGATGCAACGCGGCCTAGTACATATAATGCTGCTTCTAAATGGAAAACTGATTTAGACTCTAAAATTTTTATACCAGGGACACAAACACCTTTGCCTACTATTTTGCTTAGAAATAAAGTTGATATTCTATCAGATGATACTAGCACAGAAGGATTAGATTCATATTGTAAAGAACATGGATTCGAAGGATGGTTCAATACATCGGCTAAAACTAATGTTGGTATCGATGCAGCATTTGAAAAGCTTGTTTCTAGTATTTTAAAAGTAATACCTGATAAATATGGTACAAGACCTACTGATGTGGTTAGCTTATATGATGATGATTATAACAACGAGTGTGCATGTGAAATTTTATAATACAAAACTGATATAATATTACTAATTCTGTAATATTATAAATACTATGTCTAATATAGCCGTTACGTTCGATGATATTTCATCGGTGTGTCAACATATACTCGATAATATTACAGTACATATTGGATTAGATACTGAAACTACTATATATGGTTCTCCTCCGATAGCACCCGAACCTAGCGTTGATGTACTATCTATATCTACCGAAAATGATGTTTATATATTTTGTATAGGAGATTTGTGGAGACAAACCAGACCGAACTATAATTATCCTTCTTTTTGGCCAAATAGTTTACTGACTCTTCTTAAATCTGGAAAGGTAGTAAAAACAGGAGTAGATATTAGGACTGATGCTAAACGGTTACTGTCTATGGGATTATTGTTAGAAAATTATATAGATATTCAACACCAAGCAATGGCATTGTCTATACCTATCCGATCATTAGAATCGTTGGCTAATAAATATATTGAAGGATATCCTGGTAAAGGAAACGGTGTAAAACATATAGGAAATTGGTCTTATAATAATTTGACACCAGCACATGTAGAATATAGTATTAGAGATACCGTCGTCTCTAGACAACTATTTTTAGCCTTATCAGGCATTAACCAAGTATTTAGATATCCTAATAACAGAAATTCACTGTTATCGATTACTCAATATATTAAATCACCTGATACACATGTGGTACATGAGGTAGATACATATATCATGAATAATAATACTAAGTATGGTTATATATTTGATATTCTTAAGTTCATCGCAATTTATATATGCGACAAACCTAAGAACATTAACATACATAAACATTCTAAATATCTTTATAATTCCTATTCTAAATGGAGAACTATGTATAGCGAACAACTTCGAATGACTAAAATATGTGAAGCACTTGATTATATTAAGGCTAATTATATCTTACCTATGGATAGGTCTCGAGAAGTATTTATAGTACCGGCAAATCAAATTACATGTCCACCCGCTTCTGCCTATGATATACTCGAATTATTAAATCATAGTAGACCATTAAACGCAACACATCTTATTGACGATGCCAACTTTTGGAAACATATTTACGAGGGGCGTGACAGTGAAATACTTAGATTATGTGAAATACTCAATCGTTAATAATTCCATATAACTATTATTATAGTTATATAATATCAATTCAGTAGGAGTTCTTACTACTTTATCCAGTTTATTATCTAATTATAGCCCCAGTTCAGGAGGACCGATTAATAGTTATGAAGGAAATCCTTACTGAATGAAAATGCTAAAATAGTCTGAAGACATCTTCCTACGGAAATACTATATATTTTGGCAATATTATCAAAAATATGACGATTTTCGATTTAGAAAAATTGATAGTTTGTAAAAAATATCAATTCAGAAGGAGTTCTTACTAAGTTATCAATTTTATTAGCTAATTATAGCCCCAGTTCAGGAGGACTGATTAATAGTTATGAAGGAAATTCTTACTGAACGAAAATGCCAAAAACGTCTGAAGACATCTTCCTACGGAAATACTATATATTTTGGAAATAATATTAAAATATTACCTATTCTCGATCTTGATGAACTATTAGTGATAGACCAGACAGATAAAAATATGGATGAGAAGCAAGAACCGTGTGTAATAATATTATATAGTTGGATATATATGGGAATAATAAGTATAGTATTACTAATATTTGGATTGGCTATAGATGTAGCATTCAAATTAGAAAATGCTAACTGGAGCCCATTATTTATATATATATTACCTATATCAGGGTTTATATTATATGGAATTGTGTTAATAACAACACTGCGGTGGTCATGCAAACGTAGTGTACATATCATCGATATTAATGAAGATACCAAACTATTAAATCCCACTATTATAAGTTCACAAGTATTATAAAACTAACTATGTTAAAATTACATGTTATTGTAATTATCTCTATATTAATGGTAGTACCCATAATAGGATTAAGTATAGATTATTATATTGTATTTAATAATATAGATAGCGTACCGCCATTATTTGGTATAGTATTAATGATGGCTGATGGAATTATATATATAATTACTTTGATCATCGTACCTAAAATATGTAAATCACATAACAGTGAGACTGAACCATTAATATAAGAGCATTAGCTCTTATATTTTTAACTTTATTAATTTATAGCAACTCTATCTTCGCTAATGATAAATTTGACTGTAGCATTTATATCAAATTTACCTATTTGAGTTTTATGCTTAAAACTATTATCGGTTCTACTTGTAAATTCATCAAACCATTTCTTTGCTAATATTACTGCAAATTTATTTTCTTGTATAGTTGTCTTAATAGTACGAACTTCCTTCGTCTTTTTCTCTAACATATCGGAAACATCTGATTCAGAAACTTCCAACATTTCTTCCATTATTTGCTCCACTAACGTCAGTCTCTTATTTGCGTTTATCTTATCCGTAACTGCTGAAACTTTTGGTAAAGCCGACATGCCAGATACTTTAATTGCAAATGATTTTGCAATGTAATAATCAGTAGGTTTTCCTAACGGAACAGTCGGTGGAGAAAATGACCCATTATTCTTTATTCCATTATCTAACAAGAATTTTTCACGAATTTCACTTTGTGTCTTGGGAGGATCCACCTCCATTTTTAACCTATCCTTCAGAACTTTGATATGTGCATTCAAGTATAGCTTCATTATATATAAATCCGCTAATGCGGTCGCACTGGTCTTATTATGTGACATCCGCCTATTAATAATCGGCAATGTAGATAGATCGAGGATATATACTCCATCTTGAGTATTTGGATTTGATATAACACCTAGTTTAGAGAGATATACATAACTATTAACACCCAATTTTACTGGTACTTGCTTTACATTTATAACCCCATCTTTAACGAATGCATAATTTCTCCATACAAATGTAGGAAAATCTGCGATGAAACCTAATGAGTCTGGAGTGACATTTTCTCTCGGAAGTAACTGTACTTTTCCAGGTATTTTTGCTAACACAGATAAATTTAATCTAGTATCATGCCATGTCAGGGAACTAAATGATACTGCCACCTCATCGGCTACAAATGGAGAATATCCTTCTTTTTGTGGATGGGGTCTACCTATACGTTTATATTCAAATGCTTTATGTTTAGGATAGAAATATGACTCTGGATCTTCCATTAACATTGATAAAACTTCAAATACACAAAATGCATTAGGATCAGGGAGATACGTGATATCTCTACCGGTCTTGAATCTATTTGCAGGCTCTGTGATAGCATTCATAATAGCTTGTTCAGCACGACCATATTCTTCGTTGGTATATGAATTACTGAGTAAATCAATGAGATACTTGTCTCCGAGTTTCCCCATAATATCTAATGAAATATCTGTTTGTGCATTTTGACTTAATATTAAGGAAGCGCCTAAGCAACCACGCAGCATATTTTCATTTAGTTCCGTTACATTTCCATATTGATTTTGAGATAATATATATAATACATCAGATGTAATATAAAACTTGTCTGATTTATTATATAGCGTAACTACTCCCGTGTTCACTACCGTAAATACCTTTCTCATATCTGACATAGGAATTTTCGGAATTACACAGCGTTTTGGTTTAGAATTACTATCAATAAATCGTGTGATGCTCATACCCCACTCCTTAAGATCATTATTATGTAAACAAGAGCCATTGACGCGGTTAGCCATATCAAGCATCAATTCTCGATTATAGTGGTCTCCATATCCTATTAATAACATGGATACCGATGCATTCTTCATAGCATCAAGGGCTGTATTTATGTTATCTAATTCGGTTTTCAGATTATTCACAACAGGATAACCATCTGTGAATAATGTAACGATGCATCTATTAGAATTTTTCGACAAATCTTTGATAATGGGGACTAATTCAGTCAAAGTCTCGCTGAAACAGGTGAGCCCTACGGTTGTATTATTAGAATCAATAGCTGAGTCAATAGATACCAAATCATCCGTTGTAGTTAGTGGATATTTCTTAAGAATCGTCCAATGTTGTCCTTGTCCAGAAAACCACATTAACGTAAGTGTATCTTGCTTTGGAAGATGTCGTACTAACACTTTCATATGCATGCAAAGTTCCGGAAGAGTATCATACATAGATCCAGATCTATCGTAAAGCCATATGTGATTGATTTGACTAGTATCACTC
>SDBT01016728.1_pt1 | contig 11602 bp, 12 predicted proteins | sample 2277101 | NCBI WGS metagenome assembly SDBT01 (sample SAMN10404973, study PRJNA504765) | marine sediment metagenome | isolation source: marine sediment core GS10_PC15, 103 cmbsf | place: Arctic Ocean: Southern Knipovich Ridge | collected 2010
ACCTATTGAAGTCATCGTCGTTGACGATGGCAGCACTGACGGCACCGTACCCTTGGTAAAGAGTTTTTGCAGCGGGTTAAAGCACGGTTTTCTTGAGCTTGTGAGGTTGGATCAGAATTATGGTCCAGGTTATGCGCGTAATGCTGGATGGAATATGGCTTCGGGAGAATTCCTGGCATTCTTAGATTCCGATGACTCGTGGCACCGGCGCAAGCTGGAAATACAGGTTGGTTATATGGTCAAGCACAAAGACATCACATTGACAGGCCACAAATGCGTACGTGTGTCACGAAACGAGGATTCTCCGGCTTTACCGAAGAATTGGCGTGTGGAACGTTTTTCTGCCTGGCAATTACTAATGTTTGGTAGTTTTCTTCTTACACCTTCAGTAATAATGCGGTGCCAAGTCCCTTATCGATTCGATCCTTACAAGCGTTATGGTCAAGACCGCTTGTTGTGGCTACAGATAGTGTTGAATGGTTACAAAGCTGCGAGATTAGAACTGCCGCTTGCTTACACGTACAAAGCGCCTTATGGGGAGGCGGGCCAAAGTGGCAATCTTTGGGGACTGGAGAAAGGCGAGTTGGACATATTCCTCCAATTAAGGCAGATGGGCTTTTTGAACCGATGCCAGGAAATCGCATTAAAAGGCTGGTCTCTTCTTAAGTATATGCGAAGAATCTGCGTATCCTGGAGGCGATAACGTGTTGCGCAACCACCTCGGGTTTGTGTTATTTATGTCACTGCTTCTAATTGCGCCAAAGATCCCTTTAAAAATACCTGGCGGTGCCGCAGGAAGCTCCGTATCTCTGGGACTGGCAGGGCTTGTGCTCTGGTATCTGGCTTATCCCGAGAAATTGTTCTATTTTCCCAGACTCAATTTTTCCCATCCATTGTCTTGGCTGATAATATTTGCGATATATGCCTTCGTTGTTTCATTGCTTTCAGGAAGAATGGTGTCCATCGCGTATTCGGTTCAGTTTCTGCTCTATGTGGTCATTGGTTCTATTTTAACGAGACGATACAGATATAATTTTGCCAACACGAACCATAACCGTGCACGCTCAATCTTCTTCGCAATTGCAATTGCATTTAGTGTGGGAATCCTTATCTCGGTCTTAACCGGACCGATATATCCACATCAAGTACGAACGACACAACGGCAATGGGCCGGGCTCGCGATTCAACAAGGTGTGGGATTCAGCGAAGGTTACAGCATGGCAGCACCGGTGGTCATATTCTTTGCAGCCGCGTGTATTTATCTGTATCGCGGCAAAACTTGGAAGAAGTGGATTTTGCTGAGTCTGCTTTTGTTTGCGCTGTTAGCGACCTTGTCGAGAGGTGCGATATTTTCGTTTGCACTGGCCTTAGGCTTTGTATATTGCCTCGATAGTGTAGAGCCGCTTGTTCGAAGAGTCAGTATCAAAGTTTCGGCTTTAAAAAATATCGGTTTTGTTATATCAGCTTTAAGTTTCTTGATTATTCTCATCGGTTTGGGAATTTATTCAGTTAATAAGTCGGTTCTGATTGCAATCCTTTCCGGTTTCGGCCTGGGCCATCAGCACGGTGTAGTTTCAAGAGACATGGCTGCCAGATTCAACCTCTGGGCTTGGGGGATGGATGTGTGGACATCAGGAGGCTTATTGAAAATGATATTTGGTGGTGGTTTTCGCAGTAGTATGACAGTTGGAGCTGCGTGGAAGGACGCGCACAACGTATATATAACCATCTTGGGTGATTTTGGCATTGTTGGACTTGCATTATTTTTAGCTGCATTATTCGTAGCATTTTTCCGCTATACTAATTTGCTCCTAACAGATAAGGCAGGAAGAATCGAAAGGTTTGGATTGATGGCTGTGTTGGCCCTAAGTATTCATAATATGACAGGCCCGTATTTCTATTCGCCCGTATGCCTTTCCCTCTTAATCTTTACTTTTGCGGTAACCTTATAAGCTCACAACTTCGTTGGAAAGAATGCCGATGATATTAGTTCTCACGACAGATATGAAAAGGAATTGAAATGTCTGGAGGACAACCCCGATGTTCGGAGTGATTAAGTAGGCTCTTAGGATGATGAAGTGGAAAGAATTGCGGATAGAGTACGGCAAGTGCTCCATGTGTGGTAATACCTTTTTTTTAAAACTCCGTAACGATAATAAATCTGCGATAAGATGCGTTCGTTGTAGAGCGTCCGTAACATCAATGGCCATCGCCAGTGTTTTAGAAAAGCTGGCGCTTAATTGGGAAGATAAGAAAATATACGAGCTTTCCTCACGAGGACCATTCTTTAACTTTCTTCACAAAAGAGCATGCCATCTTACATATTCAGAATATTTTGATGACGTTACACCCGGAGCTTATAGAGGAGCGGTTCAGTGTCAGGACGTGCAAGAATTAACTTATGGCAATGAGAGTTTTGATATCTGTACAAGTACAGAAGTTTTTGAGCATGTTCCGAATGATCTTAAGGGATTTCGCGAGATATATCGGGTATTGAAATCGGGAGGTTTCTTTCTGTTTACGGTACCGCTTTCAGATCGTAAGAAAACTGTTGAACGTGTTCGTCTAAATGAAGGGAAGCATATATATCTTGAAAAGGCTGAGTACCATGATGACCATATTCGTGGAGCTGGAACTGTTCTTTGTTATAGGAACTACGGACTTGATATTGTCGAGAAACTGAGCCAAGCTAATTTCAAAAATATTGAAATAATATCGGTGAAAGCACCGACCCGATGGGGACATGATAGTCGGATTGTAGTGGCTCGCAAGTAATTGCCGTAAATAAACAAATGGAATTACGGCATCATTTATTTCTTAAACTAATAAGTGCTAATGCTATGGTGGATAAAAGTAAAACCTTGTTATCAATGATAATCGTAAACTACAACGCTAAGAGTTACTTAGAGAACTGTCTGGAATCCATATATGCAAATCTTTCAGCAAAGGAAACAACTTTTGAGGTTATTGTAGTGGACAATAACTCTACCGATGCTAGTACCCAGATGGTAAGAGAGAAATTCCCAAACGTAAAATTAATCGAAAATGAACGTAATGAGGGTTTTATCAAAGCCAACAACAAGGGCATTATGGCAAGTAAGGGGGAATATGTACTTTCATTGAATAATGATACTTTTGTTTTGCCAGGTGCCTTGGAAACGCTAACGCGTTTTATGGATTGTCATCCTGATGCTGGGGCTTGTGGCGCTAAGGTGCTAAACAGCGATGGGTCGATTCAGCATCAGTGCAAACGAGGGTTCCCTACAATTTCTTCGGCACTTTCATATTTTTTAGGTTTGCATAAAGTCTTTCCCAAAAGCAAATTCTTTGGCCATTATTTAATGACTTATCTCGATCCTAACCAAATAAATGAGGTTGATTCTCTTTCAGGGGCTTGCCTAATGGTAAGACGGGAGGTGATAAGCCACATTGGTATTATGGATGAAGATTACATTATGTATGGTGATGATCTAGACTGGTGCTATCGTATTAAAAAGGCGGGGTGGAAGATATATTATGTGCCTGATGCTCATATCATCCATTACGGAGGTATGGGAGGCAGTCGGGCACTACCATACAGAAACATCTGGGAATTTCACCGATCGATGGTTATATTTTATAAGAAACACTTTTCCAAGAATCACTGTTTATTTCTAAACTGGCTTGTATACGGTGTTATATGGTTTAAGGCAATCACAAATCTTGTTATTAACTTTTTGAGAAAAGAAAAAATCGTTGGTTCCAGAAAACCTCGAGCTACGAGTCAACCTGTTCAATTTGGAGACTGCAAATGAAAATAGTTGAAGTCAAAACCTTATCTATCGAGGCGGTAAAAATAATCCGTTTTGCACAATTCTGCGACCACAGAGGATATTTTACGGAGCAATATCGAAAAAGCGACTTCGAACAGCATACTGCTATGGATTTTATGCGAGGCATAGAGTTTGTGCAGGCCAATGAGAGTTTTTCGATAAAGGGAACTGTCAGGGGACTTCATTTTCAGTGGAACCCGTACATGGGCAAGCTTGTGCGGACATTGTCTGGCAAGATGGTTGATATGGTTCTTGATATTCGAAAAGGATCTCCAACATTCGGCAAAATTATATGTTACGATATGCCCGCGACGCCTGACAGGGACTACAGTGAGTGGATTTGGGTGCCCCCGGGCTTTGCGCATGGTAATTTCTTTACTGAGAACACGATGATTGAGTACTTCTGTACCGGCGAGTATAGTCCTGGTTGTGAGGCAGGCATCTCTCCTTTGGCACCCGATGTTGGTTGGTCTTTGTGTGACCCTAAGTTGAAGAAGATGTTTGATCAGATTGCGCCATCTTCAGACTTGATAACTGATAAGGACAGGAATGGTTTTAGTGTTTCCGACTGGGAGTCGGATGAACGCTCAGAGAATTTTATCTATGGTGAACTCTAAGGTGTTACAGAGGGAAGGTGGTAATTATGATTGACAGATGCAAAATCCTCTTTACGGGCGGCACCGGCTTGCTGGGTTCAACGTTTAAGAAAATCGAACCGGATATTCGGTATCCGGCTTCCAACGAATTCAATGTCACCGACTATGCCCAAATGAAACAATACATAAAAAACAATGCTTTCGAACTGATAATACATGCTGCTGCTTTTACATCTCCACCGTTGGTTGACAAGGAGCCTGCGAAAGCGGTTGATGTAAATATTATAGGAACCTGTAACGTTGTTAAACTCTGCGTTGAGTATGGTTTTAGGCTCATCTATATTTCAACCGATTACGTGTTCAAAGGAGACAAAGGTAATTATAAAGAAGATGACCCCGTCTATCCAGTGAATAGGTATGCATGGTCTAAGCTGGGTGGCGAATGTGCTGTAAGGTTGTACGACAAATCTCTGATTGTAAGAACTACATTTGGCCCTGACGTTTTCCCATACGACAAGGCTTTTGTAGATCAATGGACAAGTCGGCAGAGCGTGTCGGTTATAGCCCGGAAAATCAGTAAGCTAATTGATACCAATCTTATTGGAACAATCCATGTAGGTGGAAAACGCCGGACCGTCCTGGAATATGCAAAGAGTTTGGATGGCCGTAGGCAAATTGGTGAGTTATCGATTCATGAGGTCAGTTTCACTGTTTCGGTGGATACGTCACTTGAATGCAGCAACTATGAAGAATTGATAGGATAGATTGATTAAGGAGATATTAAGGATGAGACTTTTAGTTGCAGGAGGTGCCGGTTATATAGGATCAGCATTGGTACCTGTTCTACTTGAACATGGCCACGATGTAAGTGTAGTCGATTTAATGTGGTTCGGCAATAATCTGCCTGAAGAGATACATGTTGAAAACAGAGATTTGTTTCAGTGTGATGTGGATGATCTCGGAAGATACGACCAGATTATTTTTTTAGCTGGTCTGTCAAATGACCCTATGGCGGAATACAGCCCTTCGCAGAACTTTATATTCAACGGAGCATTACCATCATATCTCGCCTTTACAGCCAAGAAAGCAGGTGTCAAACGATTTATTTATGGTTCCTCCTGTTCCGTATATGGTTATACCGCCAACGAATTTTACGATGAAAACTGTCCTGTAGTCTGTGGATATCCTTATGGGATATCGAAGCTCCAGGGAGAAAAAGGTGTCTTGCAACTACAAGACGAGGATTTTTCGGTGATTGCTCTTCGAAAGGGAACGGTTTGTGGACATAGTCCGAGAATGAGGATGGATCTGATAGTTAACACTATGTTCAAGTTTGCTATGACCCAACGAAAAATAACCATAAACAATCCCTCCATTTGGCGACCTATTCTTGATATCCGAGATGTCATAACCGCTTATTTGAGGGCAATACAGGCAGACTACTCCATAAGCGGTGTCTACAATATCGCCTCAGACAATTACACAGTTGGCCAGGTAGGTGATATGGTGAAGTATGAAGTAGAAAAGCTTTCTGGCCATAAGGTTGATGTGGAGATCAAGAACATTGAAGATTATCGCAACTATAAAGTCAGTATAGACAAGGCAAAGACGTTTCTGGGATATCAACCACAACACACTGTAAGAGATATTATTGATGATCTGTATAATCACAGAGATTGCTATGGTGACTATGAAAATGACGCGTTCTACAATATTAGAGTCTTCCGTAAAATGTTAGAGCAGGCAAGACCACAGGCGCCGCGTCATATCGACATACTTGGTTTACCCGCCAAGTCAAACATCGCACAAAAAAGAGTACTAAAAAGATAGTAATCGAAGGGGCTTATGTTCATTCGCATAATCTTAATACTAGCAAATGCTCTTCTAATAAACCTTGGCTTTCTTTTTGCTTTCCTCATCAGATATGGCCTTCCATTTCCTGAATATAACTTCATTCTTTACAAAAAGAGTTTTGTATTTCTGACGCTGATTGAGCAGGTTCAAGTCTTCGTGGACTTGTTCAAGAGGGTTTTTTGTGGTCTGTTTCTGGGGACTTTATTGAGTGTAGCTTTTGTCTATGCTTTCAGATCCCAATGGAGTGCTTTCCCCACGAGTATCTTTATTCTTTCATTTTTTATTAATCTGCTTGTGATTTTTAAAGCAAATCAGCAAGATTGGAGAGTCGATTGTTTTCATTGCTTGGAGCTAACGGATCAATCTTTGCGATAAGAAAAGAGCTGTATTTTCCGATGGCCCAGGATCGTGGGGACGATTTCGAACTACCTATAAGGATAAGCCAAAAAGGCTATGGCGTTGTACTCGAACCGCAAGCAATTTCGTGGGAGAAAAATCCATCCACCGCAAATGAAGAGTTTAAGCGAAAAGTACGAATCATAGCATGGAATATGAAGAGTTGCTTGCTATTGCTCAAGGAATGTTTTCTCCAAAAGAAAGTGCTTCTTGTTTTTCAACTTATATCTCATAAGTTCCTGAGATGGCTGTTTCCAATATTTGCAATGGAGATATTAGTGATCAACATTTTCCTCTATGGGATATTCTTCAGAACTTTGTTATCGATACAAGTCCTTTTTTACACGTGTGCGGTCATTGGCTATGGGCTTGATATGAAAAGAAGTAAAGTGCCGAGAATGCTGATAGTTCCTTATTATTCCTGCCTGATTAATTGTGCTGCAATAGTTGGCTTGTATCGTCTGATGTGTGGTGGGCAAAAAACTATTTGGCAAAAAGTCAAAAGTTAGGAGGAAAAAATGCAGGTTGTAATTCTTTCCGGCGGTAAGGGGATGCGACTAAGGCCTTTGACATTCTCAGTGCCAAAGCCAATGGTCGTTGTCTGCGGTAAGCCTTTCCTTGAGCATCAACTCGAGATGGTAAAATCATTTGGGCTCACTGATGTGCTCATCCTCGCAAGCTATCTGGGAGAGCAGATTGCGGACTACTTCGATGACGGTTCAAGTTTGGGAATGGAGATAAAATTCTCTTATGATGAAACCCCTATGGGGACCGGCGGAGCGCTAAAACTTGCAGAATCGATGCTTGATGACAGTTTTATGCTTCTAAATGGTGACACACTGCTGCCGATAGACTATGATAGCCTGGTCAGGCGATTTAACGATTGTGGCAGAGCGGGATTGATTGTGGCTTACAGCAATAATGATAACATTGCTCCAAACAATTTGAATATTTCAGATGAAGATATGGTATTAGCCTACAATAAACAAAACGATACCGGAATGACATACCTTGATGCTGGCGTAATAGTATTGAAAAAGAAGGTTTTGGAGTTGATTCCTGAGGGACGTAGCTGTTCATTAGAGAAGGAGATTTTCAATCAACTGATAGAGAATTACCAGCTTCAGGCATTTAGAACCGATAAGAGATTCTACGATATGGGTAGCATTGAAGGATTAAGGCACATTGAGCAGGTTTTAGGTTGATAACTGTACGAACTCCATTCAGAATAAGTTTCGCCGGTGGTGGTAGTGATTTGCATTCTTTTTACAAGAAAAGCCATGGTGCTGTTATTAGCACAACTATTAATAAGTTTATGTATATTATGATTCACCCATATTTTCATAATAAGATAAGGGTGAAATATTCCAGAACAGAGGATGTTATTTCCATAAGCCAAATACAGCACCCTCTTGTACGGGAGTGCCTCAAACTAATGAGAATAGGTAAAGGCGTTGAAATCACAAGCATTGCTGATGTCCCAGCCGGTACAGGACTCGGCTCATCCAGCGCCTTTACTGTGGGGCTGCTGTATGCACTTTCTGGTTTTAAGCGAAGAATGAGAACCAAGGAATGGTTAGCCAAGACGGCATGTAGGATAGAAATTGAGAAGGTTAAAGAACCTATCGGCAAGCAGGATCAGTATGCGGTCAGTTTCGGAGGGCTGAATTATATTCGTTTTAATCCGGATGGTAGTGTCTGGATAGAACCCATTATTCTAAAGTCCGAGATAAAGAATCAGTTGGAAAACAACTTATTGATGTTCTACGTGGGAAATGAGCGAAAATCACGTAATATCCTCAGCAAGCAGAAAAAGGCTATGGGAGATCAGAAAAAATATGAAACTGTTTGCAAAATAGCGAAGCTTGCGGAGAATATGAAAGATATTTTAACTCAAGGTGAACTGGAGAAGTTCGGTGAATTACTGCATCAAGGATGGGTGCTGAAGAAGAGTCTTACGGAAGATATTAGTTGCAGTCAGTTGGATAATTACTATCAGAAAGCCTTAAGAGCCGGTGCTGCTGGCGGAAAAATCCTCGGAGCAGGTGGCGGAGGGTTTTTCCTTTTCTATTGTGAACCTCAATGTCAGGATAAACTGAGAAGAGCTCTGAAGTTGCGCGAGTTGGCTTTTAAGTTTGACAATGAGGGCGTCAAAACTGTATATTTCGATGAGCAATAAAGGAGTGGTTTGTGATGGGGAAAACTACCCGAAATTATCTGTCCGGCCTTAAGGAGGCTATAGATAATCTGCCTTTGGGAAAAATTGACGAGGTAATTGATTTAATGCTAAAAGCCTATGACGGAAACCGGCAGATTTTTATATTTGGCAATGGTGGAAGTGGCAGTACTGCTTCCCACTTTGCCTGTGATATTAACAAAGGCGTGAGCTTACATCTGAAAAAAAGATTCAGGGTAATATGCCTGAATAATAATCTTCCTGTTGTTCTTGCTTATGCCAACGACCTTTCTTATGAAGACATATTTGTGGAACAGTTAAAGAATTTTTTGAATCCATCAGATGTGGTAATAGGGATTTCCGGCAGCGGCAATTCTGCAAATGTCATAAAAGCGATCCGATACTCGAACGAAAATGACGCAACATCCGTTGCTTTTACCGGTTTTGATGGTGGAAAACTTGCCGGCATTGCGTGCACCTCACTTATTATCCCATCGAACGATATGCAAAAGGTCGAGGATCTTCACCTTGTTCTGGTCCATATAATTATGCAAATACTTGATAGCAAACTGAGTAACAACACCAGATAATATAGCCTCACAAAATCAGCTATTGATCTAAAAAAGGCGAATTTAATATGAAAATTCATTTCGTTCTTTCTATTGTAGATATAATTTTAATAAATGCTTCTTTCCTTTTATCCTTTTTGATCAGATATGGTCTTCCATTTCCTGAGAATAACTTTCTGCCTTACAAAAGTAGCTTTTTGTATTTGACGCTGATATACATATCGGCTCTATCCTTCTTCAGAGTTTATAAAAGAAGATTCAAGTCTTCATGGGACTTGTTCAGGAGAGTTTTTTTGGGCCTGTTTTTCGGTACATTGCTGAGCGTAGCTTTTGTTTATGTCTTCAGGGCCAAATGGGGTGCCTTTCCAACAAGTGTTTTTGCTATTTCCTTTCTTGTCAATCTTTTCCTGATTTTCAAGGTCAACCAGTTTATTCTGAAAGCGAAAAAGAAAATAAAAAAGCAGGTCATTATACTCGGCGAGGGCAAAGTAGATGATATTGTTGGTAAAAAGGCAAATGTGGAAAGAAAACGAATTGACCAGATTCGGGAATTGCTTAAATACACGAATGTTGACGAAATAGTAGTGAGTGAGAAAATCACTAATGCAAAAGATTTGAATTTATTGCTCTATCTGGAGCAAAGGTTAAAGACTGAAATTCTATTCAGTCCTTCAGTTTACCTGCAACTTTTGTCTGAAAATATAAACGGAAACTCTTCAGTTACTGTGTTGAATACTTTCGTCGGAAGGCAATCCGACCTTGACGAGTTTTTTATTGCGCTTCTAGATATATCAACCTCATTGATATTGCTGATTTTAGTTGCGGTGCCGATGTCGATTATTTCTATTTTAATCAAGCTTACATCAAGGGGCACGGTAGTCTATAAGCAGGAAAGGGTTGGCAAAGGTGGCAAAACATTTACATTGTATAAATTCAGGACAATGGTAAAAGATGCAGAAAAGATGGTCGGCCCAGTATTGGCCAAACAAGATGACCCTCGTGTCACAAAAATAGGTAAAGTTCTGCGAAGGACGCGAATGGACGAATTGCCACAGCTATTCAATGTACTGTGCGGCCAGATGTCTCTTGTAGGACCCCGGCCAGAACGGCTCCATTTTGTAAAACTTCATAAGCCCTTGCGAGAGCTGAGATTAGCTGTAAAGCCCGGTCTGACCGGCTTGGCACAGATTAGGAATTTTTATGACTTAAAGCCAAAGCACAAAATAAGATACGATTATCTGTACATACAACAAAGATCTTTGCTGCTAAACCTTTACATCTTGGCAAAAACTCTCCCTATCGTTTTTTTAAGAAAAGGCTGGTAAAGTCAAAGCACCTCATAAATAATGACTCTTTTTCTTTTTTCCCGCCTATCTACCCACACTGAATATTTTTCTTGCACGGTTCTGTCAAATTTTGGCTTTTTATCTTCATCCTTCACAATTCTAACTACATATTTAGCTTGCTTTGGAACCGCCTTGTTATATATCAAACCTTTCCGCTCCGCATAAAAAGCTATGCGCGTGTCCGGCACAGCAATCATATCCACGGGGGCAGTATTTTCCCTTAGCCAATTAGCAGCCTCCTTGTAGCCTTGTTTTTCTATACGAATGGGCCTAAACAATTTCGGTATACAGATGCTTATACCGATTAGAAGTAAGACCGAAAACCAGGGGGACCTTTCCTCTTTTAAGATGTCGGTTTTTTGCTTATTCATTGGGAATTTGTTCTCTAACCAGTTTCCGACAACGTGCAAACCAACAGGGATGTAAAAAATAGTGAACGTTATCAAAGGCAGGCTCCATCTTTTGCTGACAGTCAATTCGATATAACAATACCGCAGAACCATCATTGTCACATTTACCAATACGAAAGCTGTTATTAGAAACCATTCTTCACGTTCAGCATTGCCTCGAAACCGATAGTACAACCCTATCATCAATGCCGGCATAAAAAGCCACATCAGGTTCTCGCCGATTGTTTTGAATATCTCACCAAGAGCTTTCAAAACATTGCGAGGCACAATTTCTGCGGTATTATAATTTGAACTAACAGTGTTTACTTTTGGCACGTCCATTTTATCTGGCAAAGCATTAAAAGAAAAAGATTTCATAATACGGTTTACTTTAGGGGGAATAATTTTACCTGCACACTTCATATAGGGCACAACCGGTGTAGCAAAACCAATAAACAATAACG
>SDBT01016729.1_pt1 | contig 11602 bp, 11 predicted proteins | sample 2277101 | NCBI WGS metagenome assembly SDBT01 (sample SAMN10404973, study PRJNA504765) | marine sediment metagenome | isolation source: marine sediment core GS10_PC15, 103 cmbsf | place: Arctic Ocean: Southern Knipovich Ridge | collected 2010
AATGGGGCCAGGTTGTTGACGCCATTCGCATCACGGGAGCCGACCCAGCCGATCGGCCGGGGCACGATGAGCCCGGACATCAGCTTGTACCGGTCGGTGGCGTCGAGCTCCTCAGCGTCGAAAACCCGCTTACGCATCGCGGGCCATGAGACCGATGAAATCACTAACCGGAGTCGACTTGATCGCTTCCCCTATCAGCTCCAAAGGCAGATCATCGATCTGCTTGAAGCGCACACACGACTTTCCCATGTCGAGCCGCTTGCCGGTGGCCTGGTAGGCAGCTTTGAACGCAGCAGCGCCTCGCTCATCGGCGTACACCGAAGTCAGGTACACGGACATGTAGTTCTTGTGCGAGGCCAACGCGGCGTACATGAGCGGCCGGCCGTTGTAGGTGTCGGGGTAGGTCTCGAGCGGCACCTCATACGAGATCATCCCCCAGTTCATGACTTCCACGTAGCCATCGGGGAGGTTGGCGAGGATCGTCTCGCGAACCTGCTCGATCGCAAAGCGGCGATCCTCCGGGAGGGACTTCAAGTAGTCATCGACCGTCGTGGCGTCACTGCGCATGGGCGCAGCCTAAGAGGCCGCGCCGTAGAGCCATCAAATCAGCGCCGCGCCGACAGGCGCGGACTCGGTGGCTGGGGCTGGATACCGACTCAACGGAGGTACCCAGTTACGCTCCCCAACGCATGAGAATTCTCCGCCTGCACACACTCGCGCTCACGTTTGTTCTCATTGCAAGTGCCTGTGTCGGTGGTTCCGACTCGACGCCGATTGTGACCGGAACTTCGCCGGATGGAAGCATCGTCGTTGGAGACACCGCCCCGCCCAACACCCCTCCTCCACCTCCGGTGTGCGCTGCAGACACGCCCGTGGTGCGCGCCGGGACTCCCAACCCGAGCACCGAGTTCTTCAATGAGGGACCGGGGCTGGCCTCGGTGCACATCTCACAAGCCACCTTCGAGTGCGCCACACAGGTGGTGATCGTCAGCGACCTCGACCTCAACCGGGTCGCGATTGCAGCCGTCCTGGCGGCAGCGCTCAAAGCCCCGCTGCTGGTCGGATCCGCCAACGCCGCCGGGATCATCGGATTCGAAATAGAGCGCCTGGCCCCCGGACAGATCATCGCCGTCGGAGACGACGTCACTTTCACCGCGCCCGAGTGGACCGAGATCGTCACCCTCAGCGGTGACACCTCAAGCCTCGCCGGACAGATCAACGCACTTGCCGGGTTCGGTTCGACGACCCCACTGCCCGCGGTGCCCGGAGCTGCGACGCTCATCACCGCCGTCAACGCCATCGAGGCGCGTACCGGATTGATCCCGCCTGTAGTACCGGCGACGACCACCACGACGCAGAGCAGCGACCAAACGACGGTGACCACAGTTCCCCCGGCCCCGGTGGAGGTCGAATTCGAGGTTCCGAGCCTCACCGCGGGAACCGGCGTAACCGGGGTCGCCATCCTGGTCGACGGAAACCAGGCCGCGACCGCCCTGGCGGCCTTCGCCACAGCCACAGCCTCGGGAGCCATCGCCTCACTCATCGACAGCGCGGACCTGCGAGCAGTGCCGGGCGCCGGCCGTGCACTCCAGTCGATTCCTGGTGGAGTCGGATCGATCCAGATCTTTGGCGAAGTCACCACCGACAGCCACTGGCAACTCGATGTAATTCGATCTGCTGAGGAACTCCCGGGAGGCGGTTTTCTGGTGCTGCCGCGACTCTTTGTGGCGCTGTACGGAAGCCCGCTCGCAGCAAGGCTGGGGGCTCTCGGCGAACAAGGAGCGATAGAAGCCGCGATCAGGGCCAAGCAAGTAGCTACGCAGTTCTCGGGAGCCGACGCCCCAGTCGTTCCCACGTTTGAGATGATCACTACAAATGCCCACGCGAGTCCGGGTCCTGACGGCAACTGGTCCACCGAACACGATGCCAGTGTCTTTCAACCGTGGATCGACCTGGCCGCCCAGGAGGACATCTATGTCATCCTGGATCTTCAGCCCGGCTCCTCCGACTTCATTAACCAAGCCATCCTGTACGAGGATCTGCTATTGAACCCACATGTAGGGTTGGCCCTCGATCCCGAGTGGCGTTTCAAACATCCGGATCAGCTGATCAACGGCCACGATCGCCGCGGCGCCGCATCGGCAGCGGAGGTCAACGCGGTCATCGAGTGGCTCGCCGATCTCGTACAGCAGCATGATCTACCGCAGAAGGTCCTTTTGCTCCACCAATTCCGAAGGGACATGCTCCCTGATCGGGAGAACATCGTCCCGCGGCCCGAACTGCAGCTCATTATCCAGATGGATGGCTTCGGGAGCTTTGCGGCGAAGATGGACACCTGGGAGGGATGGGACAACATCAACGATCGACCATTCGGCGTAACCCTCGGCCCCGATGCTCGCTCCGACTTCAAGAACAGAGCACCCGCTTGGTTCAGCTGGGGTTGGAAGAACTTCTATGACGAGGACACACCGGGGGGAGGCCAAAGCTGGGCCGAGCTCTCCCAATTGGATCCCGAAGTTGTGTACGTCAGTTACCAGTAGGCGCTGAGTGATCAGCAAGTGATAGCCCGGCCTTCTCTTCTCCTCCGGGTGGGGGCGGAGCGACCCGCCAACCCACCTCCTACCCTTATCCCATGGAACCAGTCTCCGTACTTGGTGCGGTGTCGTCGCTCACGCTGATAGGCCTGGCGGTGGCGATCTCGCTCCGAATGCGGTTGGGAATCGAACGGTCGATCATTTGGGCCGCTGCACGTGCTGCAGTGCAGTTGCTCGCAGTTGGAGCCGTGTTTCGGCTCATCTTCGAGAGTGCTCAAGCACCGCTCTACAGCGGGCTGTGGGTCGCAGGGATGATCGTGGTGGCGGCGTTCGTGGCCGACCGCCGAGCGAGGGGAATTCCCGGCTTGTGGAAGTCCGCCCTTTTCTCGCTCGCCGCCTCGGTAGGTGTCGCGCTGGCCGTCGTGTTCGGATTCGGGATCATCGAGGCGTCACCCGTCAACGTCGTGGTCATCGCCGGCATCACGATCGGCAACACGATGCCGGCAACTGTGCTCGCGGTGAACCGTGCGATGGCCTACTTCACCGATGATCCGGGGCGCATCGAGACTCTGCTTGCTCTCGGATTCGACCGGCGCCAGGTTTCCCGTTTCGTGGCCCCCCTGACCGCCAAGACGGCGCTCATTCCGCAAATCGAGAGGACCAAGGTCGTCGGACTCATAGCCCTCCCGGGGGCCATGACCGGCCTGCTCCTCGCCGGGGTCGAACCGGTCGACGCCGTCGTCGTCCAGTTGATCGTGATGTACCTGATCCTGGGAGCGGTATCGCTATCTGTTGCTGTGGTCACCACCGCCACCGTGACGAGTGCTTTCAGTGCCGGGCTTCGAATCCCCGACTGGGCTCGTGCCGGAAGCGGTTAAGCCGAGCCGGCGAGGCGTGCCGTTCGTCGCTCAAAGATCTCGGCCCCCTTCAGAACGCGATCCGGGATCTCCATGATCTTCTCCTGCAAATCACGGGCTTTGGCCGAGAGGCCAGTCAGGTGCTCGATTCCCCAGTCTCGCAGCAGGGGTTCGAGGACCCGATCATGGTGGATGCGGAGGTTGTAGACACCGACCCGGGCCATGTCGACTGCCCGTCGAACGAAACCGGGGATCACCGTGCCCGGCATCTTGAAGTTGTCGAAGACCCGAAAGATCGGCTCGAGCATTGTCTCCGGGCTCTGCTCGAGCATCTCGGCGGCCACTCCCCGATAAAACATGAAATGATGGTTCTCGTCGGTGGCGATCCGAGCCATGAGGGCGTATGCCGTCTCATCATCGGCCAATCGGCCGGCATTGCGATGACTGACACGAGTCGCCAATTCCTGCGCCGCGGTGTAGATGAACAGGGCTGCCGGGTCCTCGTATCCGGAGAAGTGTCCGGCTTCCATCGTGGCCATCCGATCCTCTTCCAGCGACACCGGATCGCAGTTACGTGAGGTCAATAGATAGGACCGCAGTGCGATCGCATGCTGCCCCTCCTCGGCCGTCCACAAGTTGGCCCACTCGGCATAGGCGCCGTCCTTCGGGAGCCGACCGGCAATCTCCGCGTGGTAATAGGGCAGGTTGTCTTCTGTGAGAAGGTTGAGAACGAGCGAAGTCCGAACCTCTGGCGAAACGGTCGCCTGGCTGGGGTCCCAGGGCTCGTCTACAAAGCTCCGGCCCTTCTCCCATGGGACGAACTCGTGGGCAAACCAACCCTCGCGCCGCTCTCGATGCTCTGCGGTGAGGCGCGCCACCGTCGGTTCGACGGCTTGGAGTAGCTCCAACTGCTCGGTGTTCACGGGGACCCCCTCAGGTCATTGCAGCCGACGATGGGCGGCACCGCGACCACAATAGGCCTTCTCCAGATCGAAGGCATGGCAGGCTGCAGACTGCAGGCTCCAGGCTCCGGAAGTCAGCGCTTGCGACGGCGGGTCCGAAAACGCTTCGAGATGTCCACGTCGCTGGTCCGCTTGAACTCGACACGGTCCGGTTCGAATCCGGCGAGGTCCTCGAGCCGTTCATCATTCGAATACATCTTGACGATCTCGTAGTTGAGACCTGAAGCTCGCTGCAGACGTTCGACGTCCTCCACCTGATCCCACTCGACGAGCGAGACGACAAGCCCCGTCTCTCCGGCGCGGGCCGTTCGGCCCGAACGATGGACAAAGCTCTTGTAATCCTGCGGTGGGTCGTAGTGCATCACGATGTCGACGTCATCGATGTGGAGGCCTCGAGCCGCCACGTTGGTCGCAACGAGCGCCGGGAGCCGACCGTCCATGAAATCCGCCAACGCTCGTTCGCGCTCACTCTGACGTTTGTCGCCGTGGATGGCACGAGCCTTGACACCCTCGTCGCGCAACTGCGTAGTCACCCGATCGGCGTTGCGTTTGGTGCCGACGAAGATGAGGGTCCGGTCGACGCTGCCGATGATGGTGGCAGCAACCTTCGCCTTGTCCATGTGGTGAACCGCCACGAATCGATGGGTCTGCTCGTCGACGATATCGCCCGAGGTTTCCACTTCGTGACGTACCGGGTCCGACAGATAGGCGTTGACGAGCGATCTCACCGCACCGTCGAGCGTCGCAGAGAAGAGCATCACCTGTGGCGTGCCCTGGATCTCACGCATGATGGCGTGGACCTGCGGCAGGAAACCCATATCTGCCATCTGGTCTGCCTCGTCGAGCACGGCACACTCGACAGACTCCACACTCACGACCTTGCGGTCGACAAGATCTATCAGCCTTCCCGGCGTGGCGACGACGATGTCTGCGCCGTTCTTGATCTTGTCGATCTGGGCTCCCATCGGGGCGCCGCCGTAGACCGATACCAGGCTGAGCCCTTGAGCATCGGCCAACGGACTGAGTTCCTCCGAAACCTGGCGACAGAGCTCCCTAGTCGGAACCAGCACCAGCGATCGGGGGTACTTCGGCCGAGACTTGACCGTCCGCTCGATCATGGGGATCCCGAAGGCGAGCGTCTTGCCGGAGCCGGTCTGCGCCTTCCCGCACACGTCACGACCGGCCATGGCGTCGGGGATGGTCATCACTTGTACCGGGAAAGGCTCAAGGATGCCCCTGCCGGTCAGAACCTCGATGATTTCTCCCGAGACCCCGAGAGCGGTGAAGGAGGTGGCGGCCACCTGGTCCGCCGCAGTGTTAGGCAATGTGTCTCATTCCGTCGCGTTGGCGGTGCCTGCAACGGCTCGATGAAGTGGACGAGCGGCTGGGCACCGAGTCATCGCTGTCGGCGACGACCTGACCACGGTACCAGGGCCCGATCTGCAGCCGGTCAACCTCCCTGCGACGGCTGGCGGCGCTCGGCACGGTCGGTGACCAGCACACCGACGAGAATCAAGATCCCGCCAACGATGATGCCCGGCTGCAGTTGCTCATCGAGCAGTATCACCCCGGCAGTGATCGCGACGACAGGGTCTGGATTTCGCCGCAGTCGAGACCGAGATCTCCACGACCCTCTGTGCAACACCCGTCACCACTCCGATCCCGCCGGATAGGTACTGCGGGCGCCGGAACCGCCCGCAGTACCCACCGCGGGCGGTTCAACGCGACCGGCGTAACATTCCCGGATGGAATCCGCAGACGCCAACCGCGCCGACGCGGCAAGGCGGATTCACGCCACACTCCCGGTGGTCGATGGACACAACGACTTGCCGTGGGAGATCCGGGTCAGGGCCGAGGGCTCCTTGGTCGCCGCCGATCCCCGCACCCGGCTCGACGGCTACCACACCGACCTCCCTCGAATGATCGAAGGGGGCGTCGGAGTCCAGTTCTGGTCGGTGTTCGTCCCAAGCTGGGTCACGGAACCTCTCGCCGCCACTCATCGCCAGATCGATCTCGTGACGGAGCTGTCCGACCTTGCTCCCGATCTCACGGCTCTTGCCGGCACGGCCGCCGAGGCGCGGCAAATCCGCGCCGGTGGCCGAATCGCCGGTTTCATGGGTGCGGAGGGCGGCCACTCGATCGAGAACGAGCTCGCCGCCTTGGGCGAGCTGTACGGACGTGGCGTGCGTTACATGACTCTGACCCATGCAGACACGAACGACTGGGCCGATTCCGCCACCGACGAAGCTCGCCATGGCGGTCTCACGGAGTTCGGATACGAGGTGGTGCGGGAGATGAACCGGATCGGAATGCTCGTCGACGTCTCCCACGTGTCGACCGACACGATGCGCCAAGCAATAGAGACGAGCCGCGCACCGGTCATCGCGTCACACTCGTCGGCATTCACCCTGGCCCCTCATCCCCGCAACATCCCTGATGACGTGATCAAGATGATTGCCACAAACCGCGGAGTGATCATGGTGACGTTCGTCCCCGCATTCCTCGTCCACGACACCGCCGTTGCCGCTCTCGACATGTTCGAAGAGATGCGCAAACTGCGTGAGCATTTCGACCCGGAAGACGAGGTCGCATACTCGGCTGCATCCCGGGCGGTTCAGCAAGGCCTCGACGAAGAAAACGGCTCCGTCGCCGATGTCGCAGACCACATCGAACACATCGCCCGAGTCGCTGGAGTCGAACACGTCGGAATCGGCTCCGACTTCGACGGCGTAGAACAGCTCCCCGATGGGCTCGAAGACGTGTCGTGCTACCCCGCAATCACCGAAGAGCTCCTAGATCGGGGCTGGGCGGAGTCCGATATCCGTCAAGTGCTCGGCGAGAACGCGTTACGGGTACTCGAGGAGGCGGAAGAGAGGGCGTTGGCAAGGTATTAGGCATTAGGCGGGTTCGCCTCACTGGGTTCGGCGGCAATCGTGACCGGCTCCGCCGGCCCCGGGCAATCGCCGACTCGGCGGGCGATCCGCACCGGTTGCCCCACTCGTGGATTGCCCCGCCGAGCGAAGCGAGGCGGTTGTGGAGGCGGCGCAGCCGCCGACCCTCAACGACTAATTGACTTCCAATCGATCGCAACTGCGTGATCGTCGTCCCGGTCCACCGCCACATCGACCCGCGATCTCGGGCCGACTCGCCCCAGGAGTCGTTCCGGGACACGGTGGGCGACCCGCACGTCGTAGGGGGACATCCCCGCCTGCTTCACCTCAAGCCCGATGATGAACAGCCGATCATCGTCGCCCGGAGCGCCCACCTCGACCAGCCCCAGTTCGGACATGTCGCCGGCATCCTCCATCGAGGTGATGAGCGCTGTGGCGTGTCGACCGTTGCGCAACAACTCCTCGGCATCGCGCACGTCCGCCGTCGGCGGGATCGTGGCCGTCGAGGCGGTCGGGCGTGACTCGACCTCGGCGGCCACCTCCCAGTCGATGGCCAGGTGCTCACGATTGGTCGGATCCACCCGGATGGCGACGGTGGCCCCGGGCCGGAACGCCCCCAGCGCAAGACGCGGGGTTCGCTGTCGGATCGTGGTTGCGTACGGAGCATGCGCAGTCGTGTCCACGTCGAGGCCGAACTCGATGATCGGACTGCCGTTGACGGTCACGCCGGTCTCACCGAGTGACGTGATTGTTGCCGTTCCGGCCACGCCGGTGGCTCGCAGGTTCTTGTCGAACCCGGAGACGTGGCCCAGCCGGCTCCCAATGCCGACGAATACCAGTCCGGTGACTCCGATCGACAGCGCCACCACCAGCAGGGCCGTCCGAGCATCACCACCGAACGGAACCGCGGCCGCGCCGCTCACAAGGGCCGCAGAGACCAAGAAGCGGCCCAACGCACTGAAGGCGTTGACGAAACTCATCCCGTCACAGCCTATCCGGGAGTTGCCACCCGTGGTTGGGTAGGGTCGCCGGATGCCAGATGCCGCCAGATCGGTCCAGAGGACCTACCTGCTGATCACGCTGCTGTCGACATTGTCGGCCTCATTCATCTGGGGAATCAACACGCTGTTCCTGCTCGATGCCGGACTCAGCAACGCTCAGGCATTCGGTGCCAACGCCTTCTTCACCGCGGGCATGGTCCTCTTCGAGGTTCCCACTGGTGTGGTCGCCGACACCTGGGGCAGGCGTGCGTCGTACCTTCTTGGGGCGTTGACTCTGCTGATCTCAACGGTGGTCTACATCCTCATGTGGGAGACGGGAGCACCGTTCTGGGCGTGGGCTGCCGGGTCGGCATTCATCGGTCTTGGCTTCACATTCTTCTCGGGAGCGGTCGAGGCGTGGCTGGTCGACGCCCTCAATGCGAGTGGGTTCACCGACGACCTCGAATCGGTATTCGCTCGCGGGCAGGCCGTCGCCGGTGCAGCAATGCTCACCGGTTCGGTGGCCGGCGGATTCATCGCCCAACACTGGAATCTGGGAGTTCCCTACGTCTTGCGAGCGATCATGCTCGGCTTCACCTTCCTGGCGGCGCTCGTTCTGATGAAAGACATCGGTTTCGAACCCAAGCATGGCGCCGGTCCCATCAAAGAGATGAAAAAGATTGTGCGCGCCTCGATCGACGGCGGCTGGCGCAACCGGCCGGTTCGCTGGCTGATGCTCGCCGCACCGTTTACGGCCGGAGTCGGAATCTTTGCCTTCTACGCCATGCAGCCTTACCTGCTCGAATTGTACGGCGACGAGACCGCCTTCGGCGTGGCCGGGATCGCCGCCGCCATCGTCGCCGCCGCCCAAATCGGGGGCGGTCTGTTGGTTCCCGTCATCCGACGCTTCTTCGCCCGCCGAACCCACGCACTTCTGTTCTTCGGGGCAACGAGCACATTGGCAATGGTGCTGGTCGGCCTCACCAACTCGTTCTACGTAGCGATCGCCGCCATCGTGATCTGGGCCCTCTCTTTCGCCGCAGCCGGCCCAATGAGGCAGGCCTACATCAACGGACTAATTCCGTCGGAGCAGCGTGCCACCGTGCTCTCATTCGATTCCCTGATGGGGTCGACGGGAGGGGTCGTGTTCCAACCGGCCCTGGGACGAGCTGCTGACGTCTGGTCCTACTCGACCTCATACGTCGTCGGCGCGGCGATTCAGGTGGTGGCGATCCCCTTCTACCTTGCGTCCCGGGCTGAAGACGCAGAGTCAGACTCGATCAATGCCTGAGCCGGGTCACGGAACAGAACTGTTCGAACTGCTGCGGTCGATGGCGCTACCGACAGGCCACTACGCCGTCTTCGGCAGCGGTCCCCTTCTCGCGAGGGGAATCATCGAGTCCGTCAGTGATCTCGACGTCATCTGCCGAGGCCCGGCGTGGAGTCGAGCCTGCGAACTCGGACAGCTCATCGATCTCGCCGAAGAGGGAGTACAGATCGTGAGCACTCACGGCGGAGCAATTACTTTCGGGAAGACTTGGGGATACGGATCGTTCGATCTCGCCGATCTAATCGATACCGCCGACGTCATCCTCGACCTTCCGTTCGTGCGATTGCGACATGTCATCGAGTTCAAGCGGGTCGCCAACCGGCCGAAGGACCAGGCCCATCTCGATCTCATCGAGCAATTCCTGGACGCCGAGAAGTGAGTCGAGAGCGCCCACCGGCGCGCCCTCCTAACCTCGCCCTGTGAAGAAGTTCCTCCTTGGCGTCATCGCCGCGTTTGGCCTGATGCGCCTTCTGCCTGAGATGCTCAAGCGGCATATGGCACCGCCTCAACGCCCCCAACCGCACACACCGGCGGACCTGGGCCTGCCCGAGGTGCCGATCACGCTACAAAGTGTCAACGGGACCGACCTCCACGGCTGGTTCATCCCGGCGGGAGGCACCGCACCAGCTGTGGTGGTGCTCCATGGGTGGGGGGCCAATGCATCGCTCATGCTTCCGCTCGCACCTCATCTGCATCGAGCCGGGCTCCACGCCCTGTTTCTCGATGCGCGCAACCACGGTCGCAGCGAGCACGACGACTTCGTGTCGATGCCCCGGTTCGCCGAAGACCTCGACGTCGCCATCGACTGGCTCCACGAACTTGACGATGTCTCCGACATCGGCGTCATCGGTCATTCGGTCGGCGCCGGAGCCGCCCTGCTGGTGGGATCACGTCGAAACGATCTCAGCGCCATCGTCTCCGTCTCGGCCTTTGCCCATCCCGGCGAGATCATGGCAAGCGCCCCACCCATGAGCCGAATGCCGGCTCGGGTCCGCACCGGAGTATTCCGCACGATGGAGAAGACGATCGGAGCCCGCTTCAACGACATTGCACCACGCTCGACGGTCGCTCGTGTCAAGGCACCGCTGATTCTCGTTCACGGCGACGCCGACGATGTCGTACCGATCTCGAACCTCTACGAGTTGGCAGAGCGAGCACCAGAGGCGCGGACTCTTGTCGTGCCGGGCGCGAATCATGCGTCTCTAAAGGAATTCGAGCCCTACATGGGGACGATCCTCGGATTTCTGTCCGAGCACCTCGCCTGATCGAGACCTTAGAAATGCTCTCTCACGGCGTGGGTCGCTAGCCGGCGGACTCCACAACGGCCAAGGCCTTCAGCAAACGCTGTCGGGCTTCGGCGGCGATCGCATTGATCGCGTCACCTTCAACGAACTGCGACATGATCGCCGGTTCTAGAACCTCGACGTTGGAGCCGCGGTCCGTTTCATACACAATGACATTGCACGGGAGCAGAAGACCAATGTGCTCATCCACTCCGAGTGCTTGGTTGGCCAGCATCGGGTTGCAGGCTCCGAGAATCCGATAGGCCGACCGATCGACGTCGAGCTTCGCCTTCAAAATGGCGGCGACGTCGATTTCGGTGAGGATCCCAAAGCCCTCCTCGGCCAGAGCAGCCCTGACCGCCGCCTCGGCCTCGGCGACACTCATATCGGTCTCGATCCCGATCCCATATTTGAATTCGTTCATCTCCAGCTCCGTTGGCGTCGGCAAGAGATTACGCCCGTATCTCAGCATGGCCGAGAGACCTCAGAAACCGGGGCGGCCCGTCACCGATGTGACGGGCCGCGTGGTGCCAACCAGAGGGGGAGGAACCCTCGTATGCGTGTCACAGGGTCAACGCTTGTGCACACCTGGCATTCCCTCGATTGTCGGAGAAGCGACCGAATCGGACATCCCAGTCGGGCGCGTACCGGAAACCAATGTGACCAGCGTGCCGATGGCAACCCCTAACCCGGCTCCCCCGATGACGTCCAGCGGAAGATGGGCGCCGACATGAACCCTCGTCATCGCGACCAGTACGGCAACCG
>SDBT01016731.1_pt1 | contig 11600 bp, 11 predicted proteins | sample 2277101 | NCBI WGS metagenome assembly SDBT01 (sample SAMN10404973, study PRJNA504765) | marine sediment metagenome | isolation source: marine sediment core GS10_PC15, 103 cmbsf | place: Arctic Ocean: Southern Knipovich Ridge | collected 2010
CAGGACAGCGACTACCCTCTTACACAGGCCTGGTCGGCATGCTCCGGACAGAGTGGTCGGCATGGCCCGGAATGGGTGGTCGGCATCGACCGGACTGGGTGGTCGGCATCACCGGAATACGCACTGAAACTGCTATCCCCGGTTCGCGGAAATGTCAGGAGCTTGGACTTCAAGTGGGTTGTGATGACATCTGCCGTGAAACCATCCTTCGTAACACGAAGCCTCAGAGCTCCACGTCCCATACGTGTGTAAGGTGGAGTTTCGCCTTGAGCGTTCAGCCCGTGTATATCGAGCGCTGGTCCATCAGGGAAATCCACTATGTCTTCCCGCTCGTCAACGGCAAGTTTAGATATAAATCCGACCCTAATCCCGCGTCCATCTGGCGCATCTGATGCAGCATGGTGCGGGTAATTATTACCAAGCACCTGCTGGAGATCCTGGAGCTCCTCCGCACCACCGATCTCCTGAAAAGCTACCACATCCGAATCTACCTGGGTGATCACCTGAGCCAATAAGTCGAGTTTATTATGATACCTCTGTCGGTCCTCAGCTGTGGTTTCATCTGTTGGCTCAAAGAGGTTCTCAACGTTCCAAGTCATAACCTTGAATCGGGGCATGGGGCTACCCTCGGCGAGAGTTGTGGGTTACCTGTTATTTAACCACGATAGAGCTTGGGCCAGCGGGTCCATTGATCCCTATAGAGGACCCTATCCTTGCTGACACCTCAGCATATCATACTCGATGTAAACTTGGGAACAGAATCTGGCCGGTTACACATTAGGTCAAACCGCACCTGTCCAGGGTACATTCTGGGGTACAGGCCCCTGAAGATTCAAAAGGGTAGAACCGATATCTGAGTAAAATTCAATGGCTTAGCTGGGGGCTGGTTCAAGGGACGCCTGGAACGAGATGTCCGGGGTGTTCTATCTGCTGATTTAACCATGACTTTGTGAAGGGCTACTACTGGTTGAAGAACATCTAGATGATCTGACTAAGTCAATCATGGTAAAATATGCTGAGTGTAGAACCTTCCTTCACTTGCATAGTGAGAGACAATACAGTAGAAGGAAAGTTAGAAAAACGAAAAATAATGGCTTTCAGTCTTACAATGTAAACAGATTGTTGAACCCGAATGAAGAGATGCACCTGGGGTATGGAAGGAATTAACCCAACTCCTCCAAGGCCTATCATCTCTGATTATTCCAAGAGCTGAATAATGCTATGGCAATGAGCAATGAACTGAGTCTTAATGAAGTATGTGCTCGATGTCCCGATAACTGTTGTACTTGGGGCGGACCAATGATTACACTACAAGAGAAGGACCTGATTGTTAAGTCCGGGTATGATCCCGCATTCGATATAGCAGGCCAATTCTTTCAAATTTGGCAAAAGGCTAGTGGAGAATGTTACTATCTGAGTATAGATAATAAATGCACAATTCAGGGGGTGAAGCCAGGGGGATGCAGGACTTTCCCGATCACGAAGTTTTATTCACAAACGGATGGGCAAGTGTGCACCGGAATATGTATAAGGTGCTCCAATATCTATTCACTCCCAAAGAGCTTCGTTGATGCTTCCTTGGAAGAACTAAAAAGGATTGACGATCAATTGGCACGAGTATGGAACGATCAGGATAGATATCCGATCCGTCCATTCCACACTAAACCTCTGCAAGATATCTAGGAGGCATTACACTTTTTAGTAATCATTAAATAATCTCCTAAGGGAGCTAATAAGTGGATCGATTACCGATTAAAATACGATACTTAGATCTTAAATCTATATCTCCTAGTAATGCTGATGATGCACAACCAGTAGGACAGTATACAACACCCGTTACTGTCTGGTGGTTTTATAGCACTTTATATGCGGTCATCCTAACTTCTAGTTTCATAGCTTTTTCCGGCTCAATTACATTACGATCTTTGTATGATATTTCAGTTTTATTACCAGTTAGCATGTTCTTATTATCTCTGGTGCTTATCATCATTGATTGGGTTTGGGCAACAATGGTACTAGCTGATTATCCACGAGGATATGAATACTTCACGAACTTTGAAAGAATACGGGCTTCTGGCAAGACCATATTACTGATACTGCATGGTGGCTTCATCATCACGTATGGACTGAGTATTACTCAAATCGCAGTTTATCGCTGGTACTCCTCATTACATGCAGCTTGGGACAATCCTCTTTTTTGGTTCCTTGTGTCTCTAATATTTGCAATTCTATGGGATTTATTTGCCTATCATTATCGGCTAATAATTCCAAAGCGCACAACATATTATGAGCTATATTGGCTTCTTCGCATCGCAAGTGCATTGGTGCTCTTCATTGCTGTATTTGGGATTCCCAACATTGTTCCTGAGTTGATAGTCACCAATCAGAAGTATTTATTCTTAGCTATTCTTCTCTCTGAATCAGGATTAAGGTTAATAGGTATAAGATTAGCACAATCTACCTGGAGGCCGTAAGATGGTACCTCGATATTCTCGAATGATCATCTGCGTAGTATGGCTTCTGTTTGCTATAACTTCTGTTGCATGCGAAAATGGGAGTCCAAGCGCTGAGAACCAAGTTCAATATGTTATCAGTTGGGATATTACAAACTGGGATCCATCGAGCAGTTACGATAATTCTAGTCTGGCTTTGAGTAATATCTACGAACCCCTTCTTTGGTATCGTTCCAGAGGTGACTCGGTATGGTTTGAACCTGCGCTAGCTACTAATTATGACATAAGCGAAGACGGTTTGATTTGGACCTTTAAATTACGTCAGAACGTTCGATTTCACGATGGATCTCAGTTAACAGCTCAAGTGGTGAAGAAATCAATTGAGCGTACTCAACAGATTGGGCAAGGGGCGTCATGGATTTGGGGGCCAGTTGATAGCCTTAAGGTTTTAAATGCTGATGAAATCCAATTCAAGTTGTCGTATCCAGCCCCATTGGATTTAATCGTATCATCAGGATTTGCAGCGTGGATTATGTGTGATAATCATTCTTCTGTGAATGATATCGAATGGTACGAACAAGGTAATGCTTGTGGCACTGGCCCTTACAGACTCGAAAGTTGGTCTCCTGGAGACTTTGTTGTACTACGAGCTTATGAAGATTATTGGGGCGGTTGGGAGGATGAACAACCAAGGGTCGCAATAATTCGGACGGTTCCAGAATCGACAACTCAATTGCTGATGATTCGCAACGGACAGGCAGATATTGTTCGACAACCACCATACGATATGATAGACATGCTTTCCAATGCTCCAGATGTCAGAATTATCTCAACACCCAGTTTTGAAACAATTGTTGCTTTAATCAATACCGAACTGCCTCCCACAAACTCCCAATCAGTTAGAGAGTCTGTATCCTACAGTGTCCCATATCAGCAAATACTTGACAGTGTTCTTGCTGGATATGCTAAAAAACCGCATGGACCAGTTGCATATCAGCTATGGGGAGCACTCCCAACTGAGATTCCCTTCACCTATGATCCTGACAAAGCAAATCGGTTGATTTCAGAGACTGGTATTAGCGGTGATGACAAGAGATTCCGTATTAGTATTACATCTGGTGATATTCTACTAAGCGATATTGCTCTTATTATTCAAGAATCTCTTAGAAAGCTTGGAATACGGTCAGAAATTGAGGTTTATCCCTGGTCTGTACAATGGGCGCGTGCCAGAGCCCAAGAAACTGCACCCCACCTGTTTCTTTTTTACTGGTGGCCGACTTATCCTACCCCATATGATCCACTTTTAGGCATGTTCCATACGGAACAGGCACCAGTTTACAATCTTTCCCGATACTCGAATACCAAGCTAGATAGCCTTATCGATTTAGCCCACCGTATAACAGGTAGTGATCGAGAAGCAGCAGCAGAGTTGTTCAGAGAAGCACAAACACTAGTATTGAATGATGTTCCAGCTCTATTTCTTGCGGATCTTAATCGAATATATTTAGTGAGGAATAGAATTTCAGAACTCCATCCTAATCCTGCTTACCCCAATGTCATTTTCTTTAAAAGCTTGATATTGAATCAGTAGGCTGAGCTATCTATGGCCTTGCTAATCTATATATCTAGGAGGATAGCTGGGGCAATAATTGTTATTGCAGTCGCTTGGATACTAATATTCCTAATGATACAAATGGTGCCAGGTGATCCAGCTGCTATTTGGGTCGGCCCAAGACCAACAGTAGAGCAGCTTGAGGAGGCACGTGAACAACTTCGTTTAGATGAACCAATTTATTCCCAGTTTTTACATCACACATGGAGACTGCTAACAGGTCAGTGCGTGTCAATCCGCACGAAGCGTCCTGTATTATCTGATTTATCTAGTCGGCTACCTGCAAGCCTCGAATTGGTTCTGGTCAGCTTCATGTTATCAGCAATTCTAGGTGTTCTCATCGGCCGCTTCACTGCCCTTAATCGTGGAGAACCTTCAGGAGAAATAAGTAGACTACTGGGAATCCTAGGTGTTTCAATACCCATCCTTGTGGCTGCACTGCTGGTCCAGATTATTCTGAGCGGGAAACTCGGGCTAATACCATTGGGAGGTCGGATAGATGATTCAATCGCTTTTTCCGGCAGTTTAAAGCAATATACAGGCTTTTTGACAATTGACTGTATCCTCAACAAGAACATACCTGCATTCATAAATAGCCTCTTTCATCTAATTGGCCCTTCTTTCTGTTTTATACTTACATCAACTACCCTCATTATCAGGATGACTAGGTCATCAATATTAGACGAAGAAGAGCAATACTATTTCCATTCCCTTCAAGGTCTTGGGCTTGAGAAAAAGGTAATCATAAATCGCATTGCATTACGGCCTGCATTGATTCCAGTTGTAACGGTGTTAGGACTCTCATTCGGATTCATGCTCGGAAACACGATCATTATTGAATCGATTTTTCATTGGCCTGGAATCGGTCAGTATATGTATCAGAGTGCTCTTACCAAAGACTACCCGGCCCTGATGGTAACAGCCATGATGTTCGGTCTTTGTTACATTTCGGCCAATCTTATTGTTGATATTTTGTATGGAATTATTGACCCAAGAATGGTTGTGTTCAAAAGAGATCGATCAATAAATGACAGGACTAATCGGCTATGAGAGTTGATTTGATGGATCATATTAGTCCTCAAATGAAAACCAGCATAGTATTGCTACTTATTCTTGGATTTGTAGTATTATTTGGTCCACTCATTGCCCCTCATCCTGAGGTTCAGACTGGTGGTCTCAATCTTAGTAACAGATTTCAAGCGCCCAATTTCAAATTTGTGTTCGGGACTGACCAGCTCGGGAGAGATATTTTTAGCCAAGTCTTGTTTGCTTTTCGTAATGACGTCTTTGCCTCGTTTGCAGCGGTCCTATTAAGTGTTCTCATCGGCGTGCCCATTGGAATCATTAGTGGATATTTCGGTACCGTTGTGGACGGTCTTCTCATGAGGTTTACAGATTCTGTTCTATCTATCCCTCATCTTGTATTTCCTCTCTTCATAGCCAGTATCTTCGGGGCAGGACTGTTATCTGCTGTATTTGCCATTGGAATAACCTGGTGGCCATGGTATGCTCGACTTGCGCGGAGCGTGACTATGTCTGTCAAAGAATCCGAGTATGTTCACCATAGTCGAGCGATGGGCGCAAGTCGACTACGCATCATGTGGCTTCATGTTCTTCCAGCCACAAAATCTTCAATTATTATCCAGAGTTCATTGGATATTGGATACGCTGTACTTACAATTGCCACACTGAGTTACCTAGGTGTTGGGGCAAAAGCTCCAACACCCGAATTCGGGTTAATGCTTTCATCATATCAGCAGTATGCACTAACGCATTCTTGGCTTATCATTTTTCCTGCGGTTGCAACAATTTATTTAGTCTTCACACTTAATTATGCCGGAGATGCTCTAAGAGATGTACTTGGATCCGAGCGTTAGAAAAACAAATGCCTTTCCCTAACAATAATCCCCAGATTGAAATACATAATCTATCGGTCCGTTACTGTACTACTCCCGAAACAAAGGCGTTGGAAAACATAACTCTAGCAATAGCAGCGAATGAATCCGTGGGACTTCTTGGACCAAATGGATGTGGTAAAACAACACTAGCTTTGGTGATATCAGGCCTCTTGGACTCAAGTAAAGCTCAGATATCAGGTGAAGTTGATATATCAACCCATTTAGGCGTGCAACCAATGCAGAATGTTGTGGTTACTAGTGGATTAAGAATCACCTATGTAAGCCAGAACTCAAGCGAAGCCATGTCTGACGTCTGGAAAATAGGTGACCATTTTAAATTTCTCAGCCAAGCAAGAGCACGAGTGAATACTCAAGTGGGTTATATAACTGCTTCACATCGCATCCTTTCAGATATCGGCTTCGATGATCCCATGCAGATTATGAATTGTTATCCTTTCGAACTTAGTGGCGGGATGGCAAAGCTCGTTCACCTTTCACTGGCAGTCTTTTCTCAACCTGACATCCTTATTCTTGATGAACCAGCATGGGGAGTTGACCTAATCGCTCAAAACCTAATTGCAGATGCGCTATTTTCCATTAGATATAAACACATAAATACACTTATTGTTATTGGCCATGATTATCAGGCCATTGAGCATTTAATAGATAGAGTAATCTTTATGAATAATGGATGCATCATTGAAGATGTATCTGCAGACAATATACCAGAAGTATTAAAACATTCACTTGCGATTGAGTTGTACGAATCCTCACGATCCTTAGATATATAATGTGCTCATCAGTCAAGAAACCTGATTCGCTCGTACTTCTTAAGGCAGAAAATGTCTGTTATAGCTATTCAACAAAATCTTGGAGGTCAGTTAGGTTCACAATAGCACTAAATGGAGTCTCAATTAATATCAATCGAGGAGACTCCATAGGTATTGCAGGTAGATCTGGCAGTGGAAAGACAACATTTATTAGAGTCCTAGCTGGATTACTAGAACCCTCTTGCGGACGAGTATGGCTGGATGGCCACAACATTTATAATGGTTCACCGTTATGCAATCAGGCACTGCTGCGGGGTATACTCTTTCAAGATAACAGATCTAGTATGAATCCTCATTTTTCTGTGGAAAGCGTGATTGGTGAACCCTTGAGAGGATTGAGGCAACCTTCAGAGACTACACACTCTGCAATCGCATTGGTAATGGAAGAACTTGGAATTCCCCTTGACTATCTTAAGAGAAACGCCAGGAGCTTAAGCAGTGGAGAAATCCAGTTAGTCTGCTTGGCAAGGGCCCTCGTAACTCAACCTGATATCCTGCTACTAGATGAGCCCACTTCAACTCTAGATGTCCTTTACATAAATCGCGTACTTCAGTTATTGAATAATCTTAAAAAAACTAAGGCACTTACTCTTGTTGTTGCTAGTCATCATCTTGGAGTGCTCCGCCAAATCTGTGACACTCTGGCAATATTGGATAATGGTGAGCTAGTGACTACGACAAGGTTCAATGATTTCTTAGCTAATCCATCCCATCCTGCCTCTCGTCGACTTCTTCATGCAGCAACACGAAAGGCAATTGAATTATAAGAGCCCCCTCAATCTTTTTCAGATAGAATAATGAGGTTTCTTAATTAGAGTCTGGCAGGAGTTTAAGGGATAACGCCCCCTCTCGATCATAAATCCGCGCTAGGCCTACATTTGCGAGCGATACATCTGTAAGACCCCTCTTGTTGTCACTTACATTTCCCACCCCGGACAGGTCTGATTCATGTATTTTTATAATCCTGTAAGGTCTTCTGTCAGTTACAGATAGCTCTCATTCAGCTTCCCTCTGTTTCTTCGCTTCCTCCTGTCGGTCAGATACCTTGCTGCGCCTGAACCTCGCGAGCTCGATTTCAAGTTTGATCCATCTTCTGGTGAGATCGCGGAACTTCCGGTAGTTCTCAAGCTCCCTGGTGACATCAGCGACATCCTCGGCCCTGACATAGATGGTATATATATTCGGCTCCGGAGGACCCACTTCCAGGTGTCTATATGGGGTTGAATGGAGGATTAACTTACAACAGTGCTTTGATCATACGATCCTGTCAGACAGATGGACTGCAAGGTTGGATGAGTGCATTGATCCAATATCTGCCTAACGTCAGTCGTGAGCCGCGCGCGTTACCGTGTCGGTGCCACGACCTTATTCCGCTTTCATTGGTTTTAGTTTCAGTTGATGGGAACATCTGCCAGCCGACTCATCAGGCGCAATCAGTCGGCAATCAAGTCGTACTGCTTCATTTCACCGTGAACTTCGTGAATCTCCCGGTTAAGCTGCTTGATGTACTCACTCGCCACCTGAGAGAACAAATCTTCACCGACCTCCTCCAACTTGATCTGAAACTCCCCGTCGCTAATTCGAACAATTAGCTTGTTGAACGCACTCTTAACCTCGTTCGGCTTATCCTCTGACATTGGAATAGTAATTGTGTGGTCTTCGTCCTCGATATTGATGAAGTGCTTCTCATCAACTTGAACGACAGTTGCTTTAAGCGTTTCCATAGATCTGTCCTCGCTCTCCAAATGCTTCTTCTCCGCCTTCAAGGGTTTTCATGCTGACCTTCTTCCAATCACGCTGATCGTCCGGATCGTCCGGGTTCACCAAATTGTTCGAGAAAGGATTGCCTAGATAGGTGCTATATCCCCCTTGCCCGTGGCACCTGTAAATCGAGCTGTAAGGGAGGGTTCGTACGGCTATATTCGCATCGTGCGTTGCAATGAACACCTTCTTGCCTGCCCGCGCACGTTCCTTTACTAGCGGCACAATAAAATCGTTGATGTACTCGTTTCCCAGACTCCTCTCCGGCTCGTCTAGAATGTAGACCTCCTTGTCTGTCTCAAGTTCCTTCTGCAACATGACCATTGATTCCTCGCCACTCGACGGTGAGTACTCAACTCCGTCTAGTGCAAAATACCTCTTAAAGAGCAACAGTTCGTTGACGGTCTTGATCTCTTCAACATCTTCAATCTCATTGATTTCGGAGATGTGCTGAAACAAATCGTCGGCGTAGGTGTGCTTTAGAATCTTTCGGACAGATTGAACAAACTTCTTCTGCGTTCCCTTCTTCGCCTTGGCTAGACTCAATAGCGAACTGTCCGTTACATCCCCTGTTTGGAATACGAGCTCTGTCCGAAAATCTAGTCTCCCCTTGTTCATTCCAAGGCTACCAACAGGCTCTTTGAGCAGCGGGATCTTTGTATCAACGCCTTTCACGATCTCCGCGGCGTCACGCTCGATCTTGATGCGATTCATCGCGTAGCCTCGAAGACCTGTCGTGGTAGGTTTCGCAGGCGAACCCGTCTTGCGCCCTACCTCTCTGCGGAAGGCTTCAATCGCTGAGTTCAGAAAACAGATTTCTTTCCATTCAGAAAAGCTCACCCTCTTCCGGTTGCGCAGCCGCTTAAGCAAATCCGATAGGACTCGGGTGACCTGTCTTTGCTCATCTGCGGTGAGCTCCTTCTTCACGGAAGCATTCTCGGCCAAGAACTTCAAGAATTCTGCCGTTGTTTTCACCGCACCACTAAAGTCGTCAAACTCACGTTTGGCGCCACTCTCTTCCTCGGGCTCGATATCCTTGAGCAGAATTTTCTTAGCGTTCTTATTCGTGCTTTTTGCCGCGAAGTGGGCTTTATAATTGCCGAGGCTCGTAATGCCAACTTCACCGGCAGCGCGCAGGGCTTTTATCTCGTCGGAGCAATAGTTAATGTCGTAGTCCTTCAGATTGATTATCAGGTCTCTGCCTTTGATATCGAAAATCTCACCCAGCTGATCGCTCGCTGACACATAGACGCTCGCATCTATTCCATTCTCCGCGTAATGCTTAGCAATGGCCTTCAAAATGCAGGATTTCCCTGTTCCCTTCGGGCCAAACAAGATGTTGATGTCGTTGTATACCCTGACTTCTAGAATCGAATCGTCCTCAAACGGAACCAGGACGAGATCTTCGGCAGTCTTTTTTTCGAGGGCGGTGTTGATTGTTTTCGGATCTTTTTCCAGTAGCAGGCAGAAATGCTCGAAGCTATCGACAGGAAGTCGAAGATCCGGAAGCTCACGAGAAAGCTCTTCATAGTCTGCCCAATCGTGGACATCAGAGCCGTAAAGCGAAGCGTAGCCGTGCGAAATGTAAATTCCCGCCGAGATTGAGTTGGTGACCTCCTTGATCACACGGTCTGGATTCTTTGTTCCTGTCATAAGCTTCTCAAGAACATCGTCAGAGAGATTGGGTTTCTTCTGCTTGTAATGGGCCACGTAGAGTGGCTCGAAAGTATCGAACTTCTCCAGAACCTCTTTAATTGTAGCTGTGAAGCTGTCTGGACTGAAACCTTTGGTGAATTCAACCACAGCTTCAGAGAAATTCTTTGCCAGCGTCGGCGAAACAATCACCAGTAAATGCCCTTTCGATTCCTCCTCAAGGATATCGAGCTCGATTCCAGGCCAGACTTGCGCTTCTTTATCCAAGATGGTTTCAATCCCCGTGTACTGGTCCAAGTCGAATAAATTGTGATTGGTAATAGCAATTATCCCGACTTCCGTAGAAAGAATTGCTTCACAGAAATTCTCTGGGGAGATCTCTCTTGTAGGAGCGTCACCTGACTTACACACTTTGGTATGCGTATGGATGTCGATTTTCATGTTCACGAGAAATCCTTCAGCAGAGCGGTGGAAATAGGACGATTAACGAACGACCAGCTTGAGTTGATGTGGCAAGCTCTAGCAGCTAGTCGGTCAATATTCAAAGCAGAACAATGAGTATGCGTTTCCTTGGTATTCTGTATGCGTGTTATAGATGACAGCATATCAAACCAAGAATCAGAGCATTGACAGACAAATAACCTGTATGAACTTGCCAACTATGCAGTCTATCCATTGTTAGCTTATAAACAACGAAGAGGAATGTCAAAGCAAGATGTTTTATCTCAATCAGTTATATATTTCCAAGATATGTGACCTGCCCCCGGTGATTGATACAACTCCAGAGTTAGGATGCCACTGTCAGGGGTAACCTGTTGCACTATTAACACTTACACCTTGTCCTTTCGTGGTTATCAACCAGTGGCTGTTACTATACACTTGCAAGCCCACCCTGGAGGTTGCCCAAATGAAACTGCGTAGCCCGCAAGGCAGACGTATGCTCTTGTGGATCCTTTTTATGGTCAACGTATTCGTATTGGTAGGACTCATGCTCGCTGGATTCAACACTAGTAACTCTCTTACCTGCATTCTGGGATTAGCTGCACTTCTGCTAGCTAGTTCCCATCCGGAAACTCGTAACATCTTGTCATAGAAAAGGTTAGGCGGCGCAAACAGCCCGCAAAATGTCACCGCCTGGGGATACATTAGGGTTGCTGAAACTCTTCAATAACCCCAGAGGAGGTAGGCTTTATGCGCCGCCAGAACCCACAACTCTCTCTGAACTGCTTCGGGATCGACCACGATCATGCCAAAGAACTGGCAATGATCAGCCGTATCCTCGACGACAATCCTCGCATCAAAGAGCTCGTGGAGCAAGACCTTTTCCGAGGTCTCTCCAATCCCGAGACAGGTGCTCCAGGCATGACCGGAGACCAGGTCCTCAGGGCCCTCA
>SDBT01016732.1_pt1 | contig 11600 bp, 13 predicted proteins | sample 2277101 | NCBI WGS metagenome assembly SDBT01 (sample SAMN10404973, study PRJNA504765) | marine sediment metagenome | isolation source: marine sediment core GS10_PC15, 103 cmbsf | place: Arctic Ocean: Southern Knipovich Ridge | collected 2010
CATTAGCTGCACAGCGCTTTATCCAAAGCGTAATGACAGAATCGGGCACGATATTGAAACTGGTGAGAGACTTGCTTCGAATCAGGGCTGCCAAGGGAGTCTTTGGCATCGCCTCTGCAAGCAGTCGAATCCTCTCCCAAGGATCTTCACGCAGATAACGGAGGCAGGCGTCAAAATGAACCGTACCCATCAAGTCTACAGCTCTGAATCCCGCCTCATCCAATATCGGGGCGATTGAAAGCATATGGGCTGTTTTCATTCGTGTCGCCCATAGACTCTGATGACCGTCTCTTAATGTTGTATCAACGAAGGAAATTTCTTTCATTTTTCGTACTCCTCAAGCAAAATATCTTCTACCCACTTGGTGTTTACCTTTCCATCTAGATAATCAGGGTTTTTCAGGATAACCTGATGAAAGGGGATTGTGGTATCTATGCCAGAAACTATAAAGCTCTCCAGCGCATACTGCATGCGCTCAATAGCTTCACGGCGGTCGCTCCCTTTGGTAATGAGCTTTGCGAGCAGGGAGTCATAGTAGGGGGGGACAAAGTATCCCGCGTAGCAGTGGCTGTCTACTCGGATGCCGGGGCCTTCTGGCGGAACCCACCGGGTGATCCGACCGGGACAGGGCCGAAAATCCGCTTTGGGCGACTCGGCATTGATGCGGCACTCGATGGCGTGTCCGTTCAGCTGTACCTCCTCCTGAGAGAAGCTGAGAGCATCACCGGCGGCGACCCTGAGTTGCTCTTTGCCCATCTTTCGGGCCCATAGCTTATCACCCATTTTCCTGATGTTATCTGCTGTGGGCCCGATAAAGGTTAACCCGTACTCAGTGCACGCCTCGGGGAGATCAGGTTGCTCTGCAAGAAACCCGTATCCGGGATGGATCGCATCTGCACCGGTTCCAAGGGCATCTGTGATGATGGTGCCCACTTTCAGGTAACTCTCTGTCGGGGGTGGAGGACCGATACATACAGTTCTGTCGGCCATCTTTGCCGGCAGACTCTCCCGATCTGCCTCCGAAACTGCCGCAACTGACTCGATTCCCATCTCCCGACACGCCCGGATGACCCTGAGGGCAATCTCACTGCGGTTAGCGATCAGGACCCGGGAGATCCCCTTCATTGAGCCTGCTCCTCCTTGGGGTTTTCTCCCTCAGCAACCTCTTCCACCAGGAAGAGGGTCTGTTGGAACTCAACCATTTGAGCATTTTCCGCACAGATCTTGGCAATACGGCCTTCCAATCCTGCCTTAACGGTATTAAAGAGCTTCATTACTTCAATAATGCAGACCGTATCATCTTCACTCACCACCTGACCTACTTCTACAAAGGGGGGAGCTCCCGGTTTGGGAGCCCGGTAGAAGGTCCCCAACATGGGGGCCTTGATCGGGATAAGTCCTTCCTCCTCGAGGGGAACCATCGGCTCTTCTCTTCGCCCAGGGCTCTCAGACGGAATCGCTCCCGTGGTCCCGACCTCTTGCTCCCGTGCTGCTTGCAGCGGTTTTTCAAGCACTGCTGGCCCGATCGGTTCTTGACGGCTAACCTCCACCTCATGAACAGATCCTGCCTTGGCATGCTTCTTTACAATCAACTTCAGGTCACCTGTTTCCAGGTGTAGTTCATCAAAGTTCGATTCATCGAGGAGCTTTAAAATCAGAAGGACATCATCTTGGTTTATTGTTTCTATAAGCATAGTCCTCTTAAATCATTTTTGTGATTGAAGACTGGGCGCTCTGCCCCCAGATAGAAGCTAGAATCAAGGCAGGAAAACATTCTCAAAACCGTTCGCTGGCGCTGATCAATTCCCCACCGAGAAGTGCTGCCTCATTTATGTCAATCTAGCGCGATGCTAAAAATGAGTCAGGGAATGAAGCTGCTAACGCAATACATGGCCCAGCAATCTTTTGTGCCTCCATGAAGGGACCACTTCAGAATGCTCAAATTGAGAATCCCCCGTCCAGAGCCACCACCTCCCCTGTGATGAAGTCCGCCCGATCCGAGACCAGGAATAGCACCAGCTCCACCACGTCCTCTGGTCTACCCAATCGACCTCGTGGTATCATCCTCGCTATCTCATCTGGCGCGGAATTTTTCAGTAAATCCCGAGTCATATCCGTCTCAATGACCGCTGGGGAAATGGCGTTTACATTGATGCCCCGTGAAGCTACTTCTTTGGCCAACCCTCTGGTTAGGGCGATTACCCCTGCCTTCGAGGTGGCATAAATGGTATTAGCCACTCCACCTCTCCGGTGTGCTGAGATGGAAGCCAGGTTCACAATCTTACCACTGCCTTGAGGTAACATAACCTTCAGGGCAGCCTTGCAAGTATGGAAGACTCCCTTGAGGTTGATGTCCATGACCCGTTCCCACTCTTCGGGGTTCACCTCCTCGATGAGTGCCGTAGAAATGACCCCGGCGTTGTTGACCACTATGTCTAATCTGCCCAACCTCTCGATGACATCTTGCACCATTGCCTCTACCGCATGGTATCTTCGCACGTCAGCAAAGGCATCTAAAGCCTCCATGCCTAAGTTCCGCACTTGGTCGGCTGTGGCGCGAATAGAGGTGGCGTCTATGTCGTTGACCACTACTGCGCTTCCATGCCGCGCAAGTCCCATGGCAATGGCCCGACCGATGCCGCGCCCTGCGCCAGTCACTAAAGACACTTTGTTCTTCAAAAACATGGCTGCTTTTTTTCATCAGGGATTAGGATCAGGGACGGCATTCGAAATGTTTGATCACCTGATAAAGCTAAAAGTTTAAGTAATGATATGGAATGTATTATACTTTTATGTGACATCATTATAAATCAAACAAAGATTATGTATGCACTACGCATTTGTTAGCGGCTATTTTAAGCATACTGGCGCATGAGAGATTTCCCTCCGCGTGCCGTTCGCTCGGCTGTCCATAGCCTCGCCACTTGGGCTGATCTTCGTCTTTTGCTATCTTGCATCGGCGATGATCATCCAACCACTACCGGAAACGCCTCATGCGCCCTAGTAAATTGACAATGAGGCGAGGTAAGTCCACATTACCTCACCTTCTGATTAACAAACGCATGATGCGTTTAAGTTTATTTTCGCTGTATAGGTAGTAAATTGTTTTTCTAAACTTTTATAGGTTTATTTAGCTGTCCATCCTCCATCAACAAAAAGAACTGTGCCGGTAACAAAGCTAGAGGCCTCTGAAGCTAAAAATACCGATGGCCCAATTATTTCCCAAGGCTCTGCGAATCTCCCTTGAGGACTTATTTTAAGCATCTCTTGATAAAGATTTGGCTCTTTCGTTGACCATTCGGTGAGAGGTGTCCTGAAAAATCCTGGAGCCAAAGTATTAACTTGTACATTATAGGGTGCCCATTCCAAGGCCAAAACTCTCGTTAGCTGAATCACACCACCCTTACTGGATGCATAGCCTGCCTGTCTTTCCATCGCTACATGGCCAAAAATAGATGACATGTTGATCATTTTCCCTTTTTTTTGCTTGACCATGACTTCTCCAGCCGCTTTAGCGCATAAGAAAATCCCTTTGAGGTTTATCTGAATAATTCTATCATATTCTTCCGGAGTAAGCTCTAATGCATTCTTTCGTATATTTATGCCTGGAATATTAAAACTAATATCAATCCGATCGAAATTGTCTGTTATATTTTCTACCATCTGCTTTACTTCAGCCCAATTAGTGACATTAACCTTAATAGCTAATGCTTTTCTTCCTATATTTTTTATCATTTCTAGAGTATTTTGTGCCCCTTGCAAATTAATATCAGCTACCATAACATCCGCGCCAAATTTTGCTACTCCCAATGCAATCATCCTGCCTAGACCAGAGGCTGCACCTGTGACTAAAGCAACCTTACCAGTGAGATCAAAGATCTTTCCTGCGAAGTCAGGAAATTCTATGCTATCATGGACTCGTGATTTGTTTTCCATAATTTTCCTTCTAAAATGCAAACATTCAAATTAAGACTCGGTCATACCCCGCACTGCCTCCCGCTATGATCAGGAGGTCGATATCGATCGTTCTCGCCCGTAACCCCATTGTCCTTCCTCAAATATCCCCTCTTTTCACCGACTTGCAATTAGGTAATAACCCCACGTACATATTTTAGGATAAAAAATAAACAAAACAATAACGGCACAAATTACAAGAATAAACTGAATGACTCCTTTGCTTATATCTTCTATAGTGAGCTTAGATAATGCAGAAGCGACATATAGATTTACTCCTAAAGGAGGCGTAAGAAAACCTACTTCAGATAACAAAACAAATAGAATTCCAAAATGAACAGGATCAACATTTATTATTTCTAGCACTGGTAGAAATATGGGAGTTAAAAGGACGATAGTGCTTAAGGTTTCCATAAAAGTTCCGACAAAAATAAGAAACAGAGAGATCATCATTAAGATGGCAATCTTGTTGGTAGAAAGAGCTACAATAAATTGAGCAATCTGACCAGGAATCCCATACATAGTTAGAAGTTTCCCAAATGCCATCGCTGGCCCCATGATGATCAAAACCGAACCTGTTAACTGCCCAGCATTAATTATAGATTCATAGATATTCTTTAATGTTAGTTTTCTATATATAATCACTCCCAGAATCAGGGCATAAATTGCGGCAAGCATAGAGGCTTCAGTGGGGGTTGCAAATCCACCATAGATACTCCCTAAGACAATGACGGGCATAAACAAGGCAAATGCTCCATCATATATACTCCTGAGAAGCCTGCGAATTGAGAACTTTTGTCCACTGGCAAGATATCCTTTAATTTTTCCAACAATGAGACATTGTAATGCTAATATAGAGCCTAAAATGATTCCTGGTAAGAAACCAGCCAAGAAGAGCCCAGCAACGGAAATATTGGCAACCACCCCATACATAATCATGGGATTACTTGGAGGAATCAGGATCCCTAACGTCCCTCCAGTTGAAGAAACCGCTGCTGCAAATCTAGGGGGATACCCTGCTTCCTTCATAGCAGGGATCATGATTGAACCTATTGCTGCCGTCGTCGCTGGCCCTGAACCGGAAAGAGCAGCAAAAAACATACAGGAAAGGATGGTTACAACGGCTAACCCTCCGGGCACATTCCCCGCTATCTCGTTTATTACTCTGATTATCTTGTCCGTAACCCCGCTTCTCTCCATCAGGTTTCCTGCTAGGAAAAAGCCCGGGATCGCCATCAAGGGAAAAACATCAGCACCTGAGAAGAAGGTCTCAGCCATGTAAACCAGGGGAATTCTTGTCAGAAGTAGCCCAAGGATTGTCGAAATACCCAAAGAAAAACCGATGGGGATGCCCATAATGAGGCACATAATGAGGCTTCCAAATATTACTTGGGTCATGGAAAGTTCAGGCATTATGATCAGCCCTTTGATTTTGCTTTGGCTTAAAGAATTTATAGTTATGCTGAACTAGGCGGAACACGATAAAAAGAAAGGATAAAGGAATGATGCTGTAAACATATTTCATTGGGATCTCTAGTGATAAACTCGTTTCTTGTGAGGATTGAAGAAGTACCCACCCCAATTTGATTATCGCTAAATTGAAGAGAAGCCAGATAATATCCCCGGGCAAAAGGCCATACTTCTTCAACCTATTCGGTAACAGCCCAAACTGTGCTGTGACCCTAAAGTGTCCTCCATTTTTTGTGGCGAGTGCAGCACCCCAATAGAGTAACCAGATAAAGGAGAATGAGGCTACCTCTTCTGCCCAATGGGAGGCCATGCTAAGTATAGCGAAAGGTGATGCATATCGGACTATTACGACAAATGTTAAAGATAGAACGAGGATAGAACATAGGATAGCAATGATGATCTCTTCAATTCTTCTGTCGAGAAAAATGACAATAGCTTCACCGTAACGCAAAATCCTTTTAAGCATCTTTACCCACCCACGGTTAAACTAAAATAGCTCTCTTGTTGATGAATCTGGTCGAGACAGGAGCCACCAGACCAACTGTCCCGGCCAGATTTGTTTGTTCTCCTACTTAGCCCCAAGAACGGCGTCAAACCATTTTGCCCCTATCTTCTTCCTATATTTATCCCAAACCCATTGAATTTTATCGATAAAGGCTTGGCGATCTTCGACCTTATTCACTTTAACCCCAAGTTTCTCCATCAGTTCTAAACCATAGACGTGCTCATTTGTAGATACCCAGCGTTGATAATCTCCTGCTTCTCTCCCGGCTCTGAGTATCGCTTCCTGATTTTCTTTGGATAAGCCCTGGAACAGTTTCTCATTCATGATCACATCAGACAGGCCATACCAGATATTGATATAGGAGTAATACTTGAGAAAGTCGTGGAATTTCATGTCAAGCAGCCCTTTGGGTGGTCCTTCGAGGCCATCTGCTAGCCCTTGCGCGAGGGCAGTGTAGAGTTCCCCCCAGTCGATTGCCGTAGCAGTTGCTCCTAAAGCATTGTAGGTATCGACCATCACAGGGTTTTTGGGCACTCTGATTTTGATACCCCTCAGGTCTTCTGGCTTGTAAATGGGCCGCTTATTATTAAAAATGGAACGATCTCCCCATTCAAACCAGCTAACTACTCTCATTCCACTGGCTTTGATATAATTCTCCTCGATCTCCTTTCCAACTGGGCCAAAGAGGACTTTGTTAGCATGCTCTCGATTGCGGAAGATAAATGGCATTATATAGATATCCATTGGGCGGTACCACATTGTTGAATTGTTAACGGCTTGAAGTGAGATATCTAAGGTTCCAAGCTGGCACATCTTAGCCGTTACCTGCTCATTCCCCAGTTGAGCATTGGGGAAAATTTTTATCTTGATCTCCCCACGGCTGTATATCTCCACTAATTCCGCAAACCTCAAACACCCTTTATGGTAAGACATTTTTTCTGTTACCGCATGGGCGAGCCGAAATTCATACTTTGTAGGTTTTATGTAAGGGATTTTTACCTTTAACTCTTGGGCATTTGCAAGAAAAGGGCACAAAATCAAAGAGCCCAATACAAGGCATAAAACCGACCAAGACCAAATTGTTAGATCCTTTTTCATTTCTCTCTCCTTTCTAACATGATTGTTGAAAAGCACTTACCTAATATACATTTCCCCTAGCCTATTATTTCATCACCTCCTTTCTGAAAATTACAACTGTATCATAAAGCAGCCTTTAAAGTATCCTCAATTCCTCTCAAGTCGATCTTCCTTGGTGTAGAAAGCTGAATCCCCGTTTCCACTGCGTTTTTAGCAATCTGAGGGATATCTTCAGCCTTAACACCCAGTTGCTTAAGATCTTGCGGTAAATCTACATCCTTCGATAGGGCCTTGACTGCCTCAACTGCCTTTTTTGCCGATTCCATTGAGGGTAATCCTCCTGTCTTTTCCCCCATGACCTGAGCAATCCTCGCAAATTTTTCAGGATTTGAGATTAAGCTATATTCCATGGCGTAGGGGAGAAGAACAGCGCACGTCAACCCATGGGCAGTGTTGTAATAGCCACCCAAGGCATGGGCTATTGCGTGGATGTAACCCAAGCGGGCATTTGCAAAAGATATCCCTGCCATTGTACTTGCGACGAGCATCTTGCTTGCTGCCTCTATGTTTTCTGGATTAGCGTAGAAGGCTCTGAGATTCTCTGCAACTAATTTTATTGACTCTAGGGCCAATCCTTCAGTTATGGGGGACGCCATTATAGAGACATAGGACTCTATGGCATGTACTAATGCATCCATTCCGGTTTGAGCAATAACCCCCTGAGGTAAGGAACGAAGTAGTGAAGGATCGAGAATTGCTATACTTGGTACAAGAAAGGTGCTCCTTATTGACAGCTTGTACTTTCGAGATTTATCTGTTAAAACCGTAGAACCATTAACTTCGCTCCCAGTACCAGCTGTCGTAGGAATGGCAATGATTGGTAGTACGGGATTGGGTACTTTGTTAGCTCCTTCATATTGTTTAAGTGGCTCTGGGTTTGCTGTCAAAATTCCTACCGCTTTTGCCGTGTCCATAGAGCTGCCACCACCAACACCTACAAGAAAATCACATTTTTTCTCGTCAAAGACACCTATCCCTTTCTCTACTATCTCGATACTTGGATTGGGTTCTATTTCATCGTATATGGTGTATTTCAAACCTTCCTTCTCTAAGGAAGCAATCATTCCATTTATTAAGTTTGAACTCAAGACTCCTTTATCCGTTGAAATAAAGACATTTTTCCCACCAAGAGCTTTTATTTCCTCTCCTATTTTATTCGATCCCCCCAATTCAAATCGTACTTTACCCGGTACCAAGAATTCGAATATTTTGTTTGATATCATGACGACCCCCTTTTATTAAAATTATTGAACAATAAAGCCGATCCTATCACCATTGTCTCATCTTCACAGATTATAAGGAATCTTCCAATTGGAGTTCTCATAGACGACAAATGCTTCTGTTTTTCGATACCTCGTGTGTACAGAATTCATTCAAGCCGAACTTGTTATTCAATAATACAGCCAGGATGAGGTCAAAACGGCCCCTAACCACGGCTACTGAAATCACTCCCTTCAATTTGCTATACTCCTCACCTTTCTGCACTAAACTCATTGTTTTCAACTTAACGCTGACCCTCTACCTTTGTCTTCATCGCATAAAGTGGCTGGACTAAGCATAGTTATATTCCTTTAGAATCAAAGTATATGAATAAGCTGTTTGTGAGGATGTAGTCCAAGTGTCACAGTTACCGATTTATTTTGATCTACAGAACGTAAATTACCATAATGTGAGCGCATTGACGAGTTGCTCGGCCTCCAAAGCCGATCTTGCTCCCCAATCTCTTGGGGTTCTCCATGCCTTCAAGCTTTGGAAGGCTCTTGGGCTTTCAAGGGTGCCTTGTTTTTAACCCTGGCTAATAATAGCACCAATTTTTAACTTCCAGAATCTCTTTTAGCCAATTCACGAATCTCTTTAAGTGAACTTTACACAAATTCATGTTAATCTCCTTAAATAATATTTGTAAAATTGATTCTATTTTTGGTATTATTGAAATAATCGATAGGGTATAAGGCATGATTGAAGAAATGGGAGGAGACTTTCTGCAGTGGCTTCGGGGCTTCTTTTTTGTAGCTAAAACCGGTAGCGTTTCCCTGGCAGCTTTGGAGATGGGGCGAAACCAGTCAACCATAAGCCATCAGATTAAATGCATCGAAAATGAGTTTGGTGTAATGTTATTTGACCGCTCTAAAGGTATGGAACTGACGTCTGAAGGGAAAATACTTTTGCAAAAGGCAATCTCAATCTTCGAACTCATAAAGGAGATGAAGGGCATAGGCAGGGAGGGCATTATGCATCTTGAGGGGAAAGTCACGATTGCCACCAATCATGCGATCATCCTCTACTTTCTGCCGAAATTCATCAACGATTTTAAGAATAGAGATCCAAATATAATTCTTGAGATCGAAGGAGGTCTGCGGGAGATAGTTTTAGACAGAGTGGAGTCGGCAGAGGCGGACTTCGGCATTGGTAGCTTCGATACGCTTCCTGATGGACTTGTTTATCATGATCTATTCGAGGCCAGACTCAAGCTCCTTGCTCCAAAAAACAATCCCTTTTCCATGGAAAAGCAGCCAACATTGGAACAGATTTCCGAGGCCCCTTTTATTTTTTTCCCACGCTCCAGCACGATAACGCCTATGGTTGAGAGGAAATTCTCTGAAAGTGGCTTGAAGCTAAACGTGGTTCTGGTAATTAACAACTTTGAAATGGTTAAGAAATATGTGGAATTGGGCATGGGCGTTTCAATTCTTCCCGACTATATGCTCACCGAAGAAGATAAGGAGAGGCTCGATATCTTTTCACTGGATCGCTTTTTTAGTACAAGGAAATACGGCTTCATCATGCGCAAGAGGAAATATCTCTCTCCACCTGCTAAGGCATTTATCCGCAATATCAAACCAGATATTCGATTCAAGATAGGAACTTAGGGTCAGACTCTTCATGTATACTTCTCTTTACAGACGTCGAGGATTCTTTTAAGTGGTACTATGGAAATGTTCCTCATGACCCCTCTCTGACGAGTCGCTAGACCCTCTGCATCATGACATTTCTTATGAAGGCCTTGCCGGTGTCATTGATAAACAGCCGCAGTTCTGCAAAGGTGGCCTGGGGAGGGACCCTGGCGTCAAACATATGGTGGGTCCAATCACTGGTTCCGGTAAGGTACTCGCTTGAGAGCATTTCTCTGATTACATGGTAGAAGATTCCACCCAGGGTGTCAAAGAAATGCATAAGGAGGGAGGCAGTTCCCTTCACCTCCACTGTCTTGATCTCGGCACCCAGCCGATAGGTTGTCCCTGGTTCCACGGCAATGCTCTGTTGAAGGAAGAGGGCGCCGGGCCTGTCATACTCCAATCCAGGACATGGATGCGGCTTGTTATCAATCATAGCCCCAGATGACCTTTCCCCCGCGTTCTGAAAGCGGTGTGGCCAGGACCCAGTGCTCTGGCATCCCGTCCGGGCCGATTTCCTTAAAGAATCCATACATGGATTGGATACCCGCTTTCACACCTTCGAGGGTATTGTCAATGCCGTGGATGGATTGGACCGAGAGGCCTTGCGCGGCGAGACGCTGGGGCTCGTCGGCAAGAGCGGCTGCGGCAAGACCGTAACCGCCCTCTCAATCCTCCAGCTTTTGCGCTGTCCTCCGCCCGAGATTCAGGGGCGCATCCTCTTCGAGGCCATCAACCTCTTGGATGGACCGGGATAGGATCAGGAAGATCAGGGGGAAGGCCATCTTGATGATCTTCCAGCTTATCTGATGGATAAGGTCGGACTCCATTCTAATCAGATGAGTCGCTGCCCCCACGAATTCTGAAGTGGCCAGCGGCAGCGGATTGGAATCGCCCGCGCCCTGGCCCTGTACCCGATGCCCATCGTCTGCGACGAGCCGGTCTCGGCCCTGGACGTCTCCATCCAGGCCCAGGTCATAAACCTCCTTGTCCAGCCCCAGGAGGAGATGAACTTCTCCTACCTCTTCATCGCTCATGACCTAAGCGTCGTGGAGCATATCAGCGACCGGGTGGCGTCATGCATTCGGGGCGCATCGTGAAGCTGGCCACAGATCGGGAACTCTATCAGAATCCCGAGCATCCTTATACCGAGGCGCTGCTGTCGGCCGTTCCCGTACCAGATCCGGATATTTGCAAACGGAGAACCCTCTCCATTCAACAACTCAGGAGGTCCCTTACTTCCGTTTTCAAAGAGCACTGGAGGAGAAGTCTCTGTTTCGGCAGTTTCACGTGAGACCACCGTTTCAATCGGTGAAGGATATCTTTTGCCTGCGCGTGGAGCGAACCGTTGATCCCTACAGAAGAATATCCATTCACAACCTACAGCTCAAGGTAAACAACGCAACCCCAAGAAAACGGGTAATGCTTCGTATTTACTTAAATGTTGCGTGAAAATTTCATTAGTCAGCCTCTATGCCTTAATTGATAAGGATTTCAGGTCCACATAAACCCTGAAAAGCCCTTCGTAGTTCATCTTTAAGACGCTGCACCCCGTTTATTTGCGTTAACAACTGGATCTCACGAGATATCTCTCTGCTATCAATTATCTCTTTTATCCTGCACTGTTTATCCGCTATGGA
>SDBT01016733.1_pt1 | contig 11600 bp, 11 predicted proteins | sample 2277101 | NCBI WGS metagenome assembly SDBT01 (sample SAMN10404973, study PRJNA504765) | marine sediment metagenome | isolation source: marine sediment core GS10_PC15, 103 cmbsf | place: Arctic Ocean: Southern Knipovich Ridge | collected 2010
GAAGCGCGACCGAGCCTTCGGGTCCTCCAGCAGGCCCCCGAGCCGCTCGATGGCCAGCGGCAGGTAGCTCTGGATCGCCATCTCCACCGAACCCACCAGCCCCAGCGGGAGGATCTCCTCGAATGTCCTCCCGGGCTCCAGGAGCCTCCGGGCCGCACGATCCAGGTAGTCGTCGATGGCTCTCTGGAACCCGTCGGCCTCCACGGCGCCGGCGAGCCATTCGTCCACCGCACTGGCCAGGGCCTCCTCACGAGCGGGTGTCAGGATGCCCGCGACCGGCTCGTCTTCCACGGCCGAGAGGAGGTCTCCGGCGCGCCTCGACATGAACTCCTCGAAGGCGTCGGATTGGAGCCACTCCTGAAAGCGCTCCAGTACCCGTTCCTCCACATCCCCCAGAACGGACTCCACCTCGACCAGGACGGTCGCCGGCAGCATCTCAGCGAGAGAGCCTCGCTCGGGCTGCAGTAGGGTCTGGAAGAAGGTGGCGAAGCGCTCGTCGAAGGCCGTGCGAAACTCGACGTCCGCGAAGGTCCGGGTGAGGTCCTCCTCCGTGAGGAGGCGCTTGCCGACGGTGCGCCCGATGGCCGAGGCGAGACGGGCTTGGTTCTTTGGCACCGCGCCCTGGAAGAAGCTCAAGGTCCAACGAAGAAAGCGGGGCGGCTCGTAGGGGTGGAACAACATCCAGATTGCCACTGAATTGGTGAGCCCCCCTGCCAGGGCCCCGAAGCCAATGGTCACAAGTGCTCGAATCAGGTTTTCGTTCACCTTGCAGGCCCGCTGGGAGTTGGGAGTGAGTCAGCGCTGGATATGCCGAACGAGTCCGCGGACGGGGTACTCGCCCCCCTCCACACGAATGCTGCCTTCCACCTCGAAGAAGGCGTCCACTGGTAGAATCGGTCCCTCACCCGAGCCGACCTCCATGTTGGAGCTCTGAATCACCAGCGTTCCCTCCATTTCACCGTCCGTCGAAGCGATGGACCATCGGACGGGCACGTCGCGGCGTGCGGGCTCGAACGCCCGAACCTCCTCCCACTCCACGAGGATTTGCGGCCACTGGAACTGACGGAGGTCGAGCTGTGCCCACCCTCGATACGAGGCTGAGGCCCCTGTGGTTCCACCGTCGGGACTATCCACGAAGAGATGAAGGGAGTCTCCGGAGACCAGAAAGAGCCAATCTCCGGGAACAGGATCGCCTGCGGCCCGAGCCCGGGCCAGATCCATAATCACTCCATCGACTCGCTGATTCGACAGGAGCGCCACACCCTCCTGAGCACGGTAGGTCTCACCCCTCTGGCCGCGCCACTCAACCAACAGCTCACCGGGAAGGACCTCCAGTAGCCTGGATCCCGATTCGTAGATGACGCCGTCCAGTGCATTCCCCGGACCAACGATCAGGCGCACGGGCCCATGTGGCAGAATCCTCCAAGGTGCCCGGCTCGGCGAGGTCTCCCAGGCATCCGAGTGGAACGGCTCCCAAGAGCCTCCCCTGGCCAGCCAGCCCCGGGTTTCCCTCTGGACGACGCCCGGGAGCGCCTGTGAGGAGAAGAGCCAGGGCACCACCAGAGTGCTGTCACCCCGGCTGGTCATGAAGACCACGTACCGCTCGTATTCCCGGCCATGGAGGACCGTGGCATCGGTCGCTTCCGCCCCGAGGCTCTCAGTGCCCTCAGACTCCGGGGGTGTATCGGCGGTGCAGGCGGCCCCTGTTAGACCGGCCACGAGCAAGAGGCTCAACAGCGTCCAGGTCGTCTTTGTGGGATCCAGGACCTCCGGGGGCGTCGCATCCAGCCTTCGGTCCAGCATCTTGAGGAAGCGCCTCACCCGACGGGCATTCCTGCCGAGATCGCCGCTGCTCACCCGAGAGGAGGATACGAGATCCACGCGGGTCTGGCCGTTCTCGTCAAGGGTCACGTCGATCTGTATTTCGTCTATGAGCCCCATAAACAGCGTCTTCGCCTCGGCCTGGATTACTCCGCTCTCGTCGTCCTCGAGGGTCACCGTCCAGCCGCGAAGGTCGGTGGCCACCAGCTCGAGCGCGATCTTCCAGACTCTGTCGAAGGGGATCGCATAAGTCCGCCCGCGGAGATGCCAATCCTGCGAGCGGGGATCGGTCTCGGCCCTGTTCCCCGTGAGCCACTTCACCGCTCCCAGGAGGCTCAACGGTTCTGACTCCCCAGGCGGTAGGTGATGGTTACTGAGGCGGAGATCATCTGGAGACCGGCCTCGATCGGAGTGCTGACGGCGGTGTTGAACGCCGGCTGCGCCCGGGCCAACTCCCGCACCCGGGGGAGGTTGCTGCCTCCGCGCACCTCCAGTGGTGGACCCAGCGGCACCCCCATGGCGTCCGCGATCGTGCGGGCCTCGTCCTGAGCCATGGCAACCGCTTCGCGGAGGGCCTGGAGGCGAGCGGGTCCGGGGTCGGAGACCTGAAATCGGAGGGATGCCACGCGATTGGCGCCTGCTTCCACCGCGATGTCGATCAGGGACCCGGCAGCCGACACGTCTTTCACCGATACCCTGATGTTGTTCAGGGCCCGGTATCCCTCGATCTGTCTGACACCGGAGCGCTCCGCCGTGGCCCGACCGTAGAGAGGCTGGAGATCGTAGCCGAAGGTCTCGATGGAGAGGCCCTCTTCCGGGGACCGGCGAAGCGCTGACATGACGGCGTCCATTGTGGAGGCATTCCGGGTGGAAGCTTCCCTGGCGTTGGGAGCCTGTGTCTCTACCGCGAATGCGATCCGGACCATGTCCGGTGGCACGGAGATCTGAGCTTGGCCGGTGACCTGGATCGTGCCGGGCTCTCGCTGGGAGATCCGGGCCTGTGCGCGGCCGGAGGTGGCGCACGCAGCAGCCATTACCAGCAGCGCCAGCGAGCAGAGAATTGCCCGGGAGGAGAGATCGAGCCGGAAAGTGGCAATGCTCATTTGTGGAGTCCCGTTGTCGGTAAAGGCGCGCGCACCTCAGTGGCAAGTTGGGACAATATACAACGCTTCGGAAAGGGGGGGGTTCCACTGTAGCTTTACGTCTTTATCTTGCCATTGACGTGGGACCCTCGCCACCGCTGACGAACCTCATCGCACGCGGACGACACCAGATGAAAGCAGTGATTCCTCTCGCTGGGAAGGGAACCCGGCTTCGCCCACATACCTTACTGACTCCCAAACCGCTTTTGCGCGTGGCCGGCCGGCCCGTCATGAGCTACATCCTGGACGACCTCCTGGATCTGGGGATTCACGAGATCGTATTCGTGGTGGGGTATCTCCGGGAGGTGGTCCAGGAGTATATCGCCACCGAGTATCCGGGGATCACGGCACACTACGTTCTGCAAGAGGTCCAGGACGGCACCGCCGGGGCGGTGAAGCTAGCACAGCCATTCATCGACGAGGAGGTGTTGGTGCTCTTCGTCGACACTCTCTTCGATGCCGATCTGTCACTGACGACCCGGATGTCGGGGGAGTGGGCCGGTGTGATCTGGGCGAAGGAGGTGGAGGATTATCAACGCTTCGGAGTCATCGTCACGGATGAAGAGGGGGCGATGACCCGGATAGTGGAGAAGCCCAGCGAGCCCATCTCGAAGCTGGCGAATATCGGACTCTACTACATCAGGGATCACAAGCTCCTCTTCCAGGGGATCGACGAGGTCCTGGAAAACGGGCCGGGACCCGGCGGTGAGTTCTTCCTCACCGACGCCTTTCAGTACATGGTTGACCAGGGATCGCGCCTGTACACTGCGCCGGTGGAGGGCTGGTACGACTGCGGTAAGCCCGAGACCCTCCTGGAAACCAACCGCCACCTTCTCACCACGGGGCGCGGTGAGGTGGATCCGGACGCCACCGTAGCTTCCTCGACGCTCAATGATCCGGTCCGCATCGAGGCCGGCGTCCACGTGGAAGGCTCCACCGTAGGTCCCAACGTCACCCTGGAGAGGGGTGCGCGGATCATTGGGTCATCCATCCGGGACACGATCGTGGGACCCGGCACCGTGATCGAAGGCTCCACCATTCACGACTCGCTGGTGGGGGGCAGCTCCGTGCTGAAGAGCTTCCAGGGCCAGGTCAATGTTGCAGATCACACGGAAGTGATCGGGTAGAATGGAAGAGGATGTAATGTCTCCTGAGAGAGAGGACCGACCCGAGTCCTGGGCCGGCGAAGAGCAAGGCCCTGAGGGATACCCCGGCGGGGAGTGGGGAGACCAGGCTGTGGACCAGCTCCTGGACGAGGTAGTTCCGGAGACCCAGCCCCAACCCGAGCTCGCCGTGGGTGGGCTCCGGGGGCGTGTGGCGCTGGTCACGGGCGCTTCCACGGGAATCGGTCGGGCTATCGCACTGGAGCTTGCGGCGTGCGGGGCCCACATCGCCTTCAACTTCCTGGACGAGGGCCCCGAGTCCGAGCAGGACGCCGAGGATGCGGCCCGGGCGTTCCGGTCCATGGAGGTCCGGGTGCTCTTCCGCGGGTGCGACATCCGGGATCCCGACCAGGTGCGGGCGTTCGTGAAGGAAGCCCATGACGAGCTGGGTGGACTCCACATCCTGGTGAACAACGCCGGAATCGGGCGGGATCGGGCCATGTGGCGGATGACGGACCAGGACTGGAAGGACGTGCTGGACACCAATCTCTCCGGGGCCTTCTACTGCACCCGTGAAGTGGCGCTGTACCTGCGGGCACAGGAGTACGGGAAGATTGTGAACATCGCTTCGGTTCACGGAATCCGGAGCGAGTTCGGGTTGGCGAACTACTGCTCCTCGAAGGCCGGTTTGATCGGCCTGACCCGGAGCACGGCGGTGGAGTTGGGGCCGTCGAACGTGAATGTGAACGCGGTGGCCCCGGGCTATATTCGCACAACCCGGCTCACCGAACAGGTCCCGGCGGAGATCCTGGATAGAGTGAGGGAACGGAGCGCGTTGGGCAGGCTCGGAGATCCGCAGGACGTGGCCCATGTGGTTCTCTTCCTCTGCTCCGAGGCCGCCCGCCACATCACCGGCGCCGTCATTCCCGTGGACGGCGGAGACTCGTTGTAAGGAGGACACCGAATGCTGGCGATCGTCCTGATTCTGACCGTCATTCTCTTCTCGGTCGCGTACCGGTTCTACGGCCAGATGATCCAACGGAAGCTGGGTCTCAGTGATCGGCATTCGGTTCCCTCCGAGTACATGTACGACGCCACCGACTACGTACCCGCAAAGACCCCCGTCCTCTTCGGACACCACTTCAGCTCCATTGCCGGCGCCGGGCCCATCGTGGGTCCGATCCTGGCCGGTCTCTTCTTCGGCTGGGCTCCCGCGGTCATCTGGATCGTGCTGGGCTCCATCTTCATCGGAGGAGTGCACGACTTCGGCGCCATGGTGGCTTCGATACGCCACAAGGCCCGCTCGGTAGCCGAGTTGGCCAAGGAATATATGACGCCCCTCTCCTTCCGCCTCTTCCTGGCCTTCATCTGGCTCACCATGGTCTACGTCATCGTCGTCTTCATCGATCTCACCGCGGTGAGCTTCATCGATGCGGCGGACAGCTCGGGGGTCGAGACCGCCCAGGGGACTGGAGTAGCCGTGGCCGCCGGCATCTTCATCCTGCTGGCCATCGGGCTGGGTATCGTCAACACCAGGACCAAGATGCCGGTATGGGCGTCCACACTGATCTTCGTTCCGGCGCTTCTCATCGCCATCGCCCTGTGCAGCCGGATCCACTCGGACGGGAGCTACATCCCGGCCTTCTTCAGCGAGCCGAAGCAGATGTGGCTCGTTCTGCTCCTCCTCTACTGCCTTGTGGCCAGCGTCACGCCGGTTTGGATCCTCCTTCAACCCCGAGACTACCTCTCCAGCTTCCTGCTCTACATCACGGTGCTGGGGGGTGGCTTGGGGATCGTGGTGGGGAGCCTCTCCGGGGGGGTCGCCGTCACCTGGCCCGCCTTCGTCGATCCCGGCAATCCCGTCTTCGACGAGATCGCCCACCTGGGTCCGCTCTTCCCCATCCTCTTCATCACGGTGGCGTGCGGCGCGTGCAGCGGGTTCCACTCGATAGTGGCGTCCGGCACCACGTCGAAGCAGATCAAGTGTGAGACCGACGCCCGGCGCATCGGGTACGGCGGCATGCTGGTGGAGGGAGTGGTGGCGATCATCGCCCTGGGCACCATCATGGGGCTGACCTTCGGCGCAGACGCCCTGCGGGGTGATCCGGTGGGTCTCTACTCCGCCGGGATCGGACGCTTCTTCAACGCCTTCGGCATCCCTCTCAGGCTCGGAACCATGCTGGGCCTGTTGGCCCTCTCCACCTTCCTCCTGACCACCCTGGACACGTGCACTCGCCTGGCTCGCTACATCCTTCAGGAGTTCCTGGGCTGGGACAACGCCGTGGCGAAGTACCGATGGGTGGCCACGGGGATATCCCTGGCGCTGCCGGCGGCGATGGCGTTCCTGACCTACACGACTCCTTCGGGCCAGGTAATCCCGGTGTGGCGGGCGATCTGGCCGATCTTCGGCGCCACGAATCAACTCCTGGCCGGCCTGGCGCTCCTTGCCATCACCATCTGGCTCAAGAGAACCGGGAGGAAGTGGGGATTCGTGGGCGTGCCGATGGTCTTCATGGTGGCGATGACGCTGACAGCCACCGTCATGCTGATGACGTCATCCACCACCGCGGTGCCGGTTCGGATCATCGCCGTCGTTCTCTTCCTCCTGGGGATCACCCTGGTGGTGGAGGGCGTGCGCTCCTTCCGGAAGCCCGCGCTTCCTCCGGAGGCTGTCATCCTGAGGCCGATGGAAGCGGAGCCGGCGCCGTCAGGTAGCTGACGTACTCTCCCCACACCGGTGGGATTGTCCGGGGCCCTGATCCACCCCTGGCTCGAAATCCCCTATTTCGGGTATCTTCCTGAAGTCCGGCCCGCTCCCCCGGTGGGTCAGTGACGGTGTGTTTCTTCTCCGTACGAGGAAGACCGCGTACGCCCAATGTGAGGCGAGGTATGTCCGCTGTTCCGAGTCGTCTGCGTCTCTTCTGTGCGGCGCTTCTTGCGTTGGTACTCTCCGGGTGCTTAGGCGCCTCCACAACTCCTCCCTCCGTAATGCCGGAAGCCCGCTTCACGGCCCGGTCTCTGGGGGGGATGGTGGTGTCGGCCAACTCCATCGCCAGTCAGGTGGGCGCAGATGTGATGAAGGCCGGGGGCAACGCCGTGGACGCTGCCATTGCCACGGGATTCGCCCTGGCCGTGGTGCACCCCTCCGCCGGGAACATCGGAGGGGGTGGATTCATGGTGATCCGCTATCCAGACCGCCCCCCCTATCGCGATCCCGCCATCAGGGCGACGGCAATCGATTTTCGGGAGAAGGCTCCCCTGGCGGCGCACTCGGAGATGTTCCTGGACGAGAATGGCGAGTACTCGTCCGAGATCCATCACAACAGCCATCTGGCTGTGGGAGTGCCCGGTACCGTGGCGGGCTTCGCCCTCGCCCACCAGGAGCACGGGAGCATGCCGTGGTCCGACCTGGTGGCGCCTGCGGCGTGTCTGGCCGAAGACGGGTTCGTGCTCAGCCCTGCTCTGGCCCGGACGTTGGGCAGGATGCTCCCTCGCTTCGCCGCCTATCCGGCCACTCTCGCCAAGTTCTCGGAGGACGGCGATCCGTATGACGCCGGAGATACCTTCACCCAGCCGGAGCTGGCGAAGACACTCGAGCGGATCAGGGACCTCGGTCGCGACGGATTCTACAAGGGTCGGACGGCGTTCTTGATTGCCGAAGAGATGCGCCGAGGTGGAGGGATGATCACGGAGGAGGACCTGGCCCGCTATCAGCCCGTGGCGCGGGACCCGGTTTACGGAACCTACAAGGGTTACGACATCATCTCCATGCCGCCACCCTCCAGCGGTGGCGTGGGCGTCATCCAGATGCTCAACATCCTGGAAGGCTTCGACCTCCAGAAGGGAGAAGGTCACAACTCTCCCCAGTACATCCATCTCCTGGCAGAGGCGATGCGCCGGACATTCCGGGATCGGGCCCGGTTCTTGGCCGATACCGACTTCCGCGACGTGCCGGTGGAGCGCCTCACGAGTAAGACCTACGCGGCAGAGCTCCGCAGGGAGATCGATAGCGACCGCGCGACGCCGTCATCCACCACGGATGTGGCGAAGGTCGATTTGTCAGACGAGAGCCCCGAGACGACCCACTTCTCGGTGGTGGACGGCAACGGGATGGCGGTCTCGGTGACGTACACGCTGGAGGCGGGATACGGTTCGAAGATCGTGGTCCCGGGCGCCGGATTCCTCCTGAACAACGAGATGGGGGACTTCAACGGCGCGCCGGAGCTCACGACCCGGGCGGGGCTTATCGGAACCGAGCCGAATCTAGCCAGGCCGGAGCAGCGCATGCTCTCCTCCATGACCCCCACCATCCTGGCGAAAGACGGCAAGCTTGTGGCAGTGGTGGGCAGCCCCGGGGGCCGGACCATCATCAACAGCGTGCTTCAGGTGATCCTGAATGTCGCCGAGTTCGACATGGGCATTCAGGAGGCCGTGAACGCGAAGCGCTTCCATCATCAGTGGCTTCCCGACCAGATCCGCATCGAGCACCCCGGCGTGAGCCTGGGGGTCGGGGTCGAGGGCGCCCTGACTTCAATGGGGCACTCGGTGCGTGTGGTGGGGACGCAGGGCAGCACCCATGCCATCATGATCGATCCGGAGACCGGTGAGCGGGTGGGGGCTCCGGACTTGCGCGATCCAGACAGTGGCGCGGTGGGGCATTGATCGGTAGTGCTCACCCCCGAGCAGTTCCACGTCACCCGCCAGAAGGGCACCGAAAGAGCCTTCACCGGAGCTTATTGGGACCTGAAGGACGAGGGCTCGTACCACTGTGTCTGCTGCGGCACCCCACTCTTCCACTCCGACGCCAAGTTCGACTCCGGGACCGGCTGGCCCTCCTTCTGCGCACCTGTCAGTGGCGAGTCAGTCGCAGTCGAGATCGATCGCAGCTTCTCCATGGTCCGGACGGAGGTTCGCTGCGCTTCTTGCGACGCCCACCTGGGACACCTCTTCGACGACGGTCCGGCTCCCACCGGACTCCGATACTGCTTGAATTCAGCCGCCCTCTCCTTTGAAGCGAAGGAATAGGCCGCGCTCTCTGTAACCCAGCCCACAACTACGGTAGTTTACCGAGTTCTGGGAGTCCGATCAGACTCCTGGGCGTGCGGTCTCCGGGAACCCGGAGGAACGTGCGTGGAGGAGGGCCAGTATGACACTCCGGGAAGGAGTGATCTGATATGATGCGACCACCGGGCTTTGCGGCCCCTTTCAGTTCGATTCGGTACGGCTTGGTTGGCTTGCTGATCGTGGGGGCGGTGGGGTTGGGCCTGGGTTGCGCCGCTCGCCAAGTGGAACTCGAAGCCGGCAGTGAGTCCGGTTCGGTTCCTGATCTCCGGGGGCGGCGGGTCATGCTCTTCCCGGTCCAGATGGTGCGGGGCATTGCCGGGGGGTTGGATCCGGAGCTGGAGTTGGCCTTCGCCCTGACCGGACGCGGGAGTCAGGTGCTCTGGGTCCTCCCTGGGGAGATGCGCTCTGCTGTTGCCCGCTCGCCGGGGCTACAGATGGAGGTCGACGCGCTTCCGGTGGGGATCTTCCTCCAGGCGGAGGTGGAGCGCGTGGGAGATCCTCTCTTCGGGTACCTGCGACGGCTGGCTGCGCTCACCGGTGCGGATCTTGCACTCATTCCGGTGCAGGTCCGCTATCGGGAGGCGGTGGACACGATCCCCGGAGCGACGGAGATCGTCGCCGCGCTTCTGAGTGCTCGCAATGGGCGCGTGTACTGGTTCGGGATCGTGGAAGGGCAGGGTGGCGGGCCCGATGACCCCGGGTCCCTGGCGTCGGCTGCGGATGCCCTGGCGCGGAAATTGGTCCGGTAGGTGGGCCATCGGAATGGACCAGTGGGAGCTGAGAAGGAAACGCATGGAAGTGATGAGTGCTGTGCATAGACTCGGTTCGATGGCCCTCATGGCTGCTGTGGCCTTGTCGGGATGTTCCGATCGGGACCTGACGGTACCGTCCGCATCCGAGATCGAGGCGGCGTACATGTATGAGGGTGGTCTGTCCGCCGAGATGCATGGGAACGTGGCGGAGATCACCGTCGTTCAACCCAGCCGCCACATCCGACGAGGCGGGTCGCTGTGGGTCAAGGTGGGCCCCTACGTGGTGCTCTTCACCGAGGAAACGCAGCAGCTCTTCCGGGACTATCCCGGGCTGGCCGGCGTGCGAGTGATCACGCGGACTCCCGATAGGGGGGAGGTGGCTCGGGTCTTCCTGGTTAGGGACACGCTCACCGACGTCCTCTGGAGGCGTTCCCTCAACATCGCCGGAAGGGCCCGGCAAGACGGCACCCGCCGTCCCTCCCTGCTGGAGGACCTCGTTCGCTGGGGTGAGGATCACACCGAGTACGAGTACAATCGGGAGCTCACTCCTTAGGACGACGGAACACTGGCATGACATGGCACGCCCGCTATCCTGATGAGGCCACCTGCATCCGCTGCCTGGTGGTGAAGCCGGTGAAGGAGTTGGACCGCCTGCTCTGGTGTGATGAGTGTCGAGCGAACGGCCGCAAGCGGGCGGTCAGGCAGAGCTACCTGTGGGGGCTCGGGGCAGCCGTTCTCCTGGCGATCTGGATCTGGCTGCACATCCAGCCGTCGGATCTGGTCCTACGCGGATGGATTGCCACTGTGGTGGCGTCATTCTGGGTCACGTCCAGGGTGGCCCGGGAGATCATCTACGGGGTGTGGCGCTTCAGCAATCGCAAGGCCATCGAGGCGAGGCCGCCGGAGGCGGTCTCCGAGGGGTCACCCGAAGCCGAGTGACGCCGTGCGGGTCGCGCAAACCCCTCCGGCCTCACCGTGTCAGCACGAAGTACAGCACGTAGAACCAGCCGAAGATCCCGTGGAGGATGGCCCACAGGATGGATTGGTGCGTCGTGTAGGAGACGGCGATCGCCAGGGCCGAGCCGAAGCTGAGCCCATCCTTCACCACCGTCTTCTTCTGGACGATCGTCCGCGTCGTGTCACTTGCCATGGTGTGACGTCACTCCCGTTGTGAGGTTGAGGAACCAGCCAATCTCTCCGGTTTACCTTCTACGCTGCCTACGATATCTCGTTCTGACTTCTTCCAACACCAGAGGACGACTGGCATGGCCGGCAAGTTTCAGGGTGTGGACTTCTACGATGTGGACTCTCTCCTCACGGAGGAAGAGAGGATGGTGCGGGACACGATCCGGGAGTGGGTGGAGGGTCGTGTGTTGCCGATCATCGCCGACGCCTACATGGAGTATCGATTTCCGGAGGAGCTCATTCCCAGCATGGCGGATATGGGGGTGTTGGGTTCGAACCTTCCGGAGGAGTATGGCTGCGCCGGACTGAACAACGTCTCGTACGGCCTGATGATGCAGGAGTTGGAGCGCGGGGACTCCGGGATCCGGTCATTCGCCTCGGTCCAGAGCTCCCTGGTGATGTGGCCCATCTTCACCTACGGCACGGAAGAGCAGAGGAAGGAGTGGCTCCCGGAGCTTGCGTCGGGTGAGAAGATCGGGTGCTTCGGCCTCACCGAGCCGGACTACGGTTCGAATCCCGGGGGGATGATCACC
>SDBT01016734.1_pt1 | contig 11599 bp, 7 predicted proteins | sample 2277101 | NCBI WGS metagenome assembly SDBT01 (sample SAMN10404973, study PRJNA504765) | marine sediment metagenome | isolation source: marine sediment core GS10_PC15, 103 cmbsf | place: Arctic Ocean: Southern Knipovich Ridge | collected 2010
CCGATATTTCAGGTTCCATTTAAGCACCGTCGCAAAGCTGTCAAAGAACTGGAAGGTTTAAGGTGGTGGGCTTTCAGTCGCCCCCTCGAACCCTCTGTATATAATATAGCTTGGTCGTCAAACGGCTCTGATCAACAACGACTCAGGGTAAGATCGACCTTGACAAAACAGCTATTTTTATAATATCTAGCCAGTTATTGTATATTATTAGAATCGACCACAATTAAAAAAGGAGGCCCTAGCATGGGTTTTAAAAACATGGGGCTTGGTTCCCCTAAATTTGAATTTATTTATTTCATTCAAAGCAATAGGGGTGGGCCGATAAAAATAGGCCATTGTATTAATATGGAGAGCAGATTAAAAACATTACAAACAGCCCACCCCTATACTTTGAAGGTAATCGCTTTTTTTAAAACTAAGGATAACGAAGCAGAAAGAAAAATGCACTACCGATTTAGACACCTTCATTTAAGAGGCGAATGGTACCGCCCCGAAAAAAGCCTTTTAGAATTTATTGACAATATCCACGGCACCAACTACCCCCCCACCATACAAAGCTGTAAACACTGTGATGGGACCGGCCTGAAAATACCGGCGTATAAACCAAAAAAAGGCCGGAAAGCATGAGAGGCTTCCCGGCCAGGGCTTTGAGTTGGAAATTTTATGCAGGGGTCGGAACTTTATCCGGCGGTATCGGTGCGGGCGGTGGCGGGTCTTGACCGGCAAAGGCGCTATCCATTGCCGCTATTTTTTTCTGAGCCTGAAATGAAAATGCAATTAAAAGGGCACATGCCTCTTTCCGGATTTTCCGGACGCTGGCAATCTCCTCAAGCAGTTCCATTTCTTTTAATTCGCACTCGGTTATCCGAGCCTTAATATCTTCCAGGGTAATTTGCTTTTTACCCCCAGGTTTTTCATCAGACATTGACACTCCTTTTAAATGTTAGTCGATTCTTTGTAGGGAAAGTCCACCGATTAAATTTTCATTAACTTTGCTATTTGCCGTAGGGATTAATGCTTGTTCAATCCTAACTTCAACAACAACAAAAGCTGTGTCTGCAAGGGCGGACAAATCAATAGCAAACGTTTTTAATTGCCAAACATCAAATGCGGTGGCATCAAAAGTTTCAGTGACAAACTGTAATCCAGGGTTGTCGTCATCACCAAAAGTAAAATTAGCTAAAACCGCTTTAGGGTCAATTGGGCGAACTTGCAAACTCGCCTGATTCGTGCTACCCTCTTTCGTTGCAACAGTGGAGGTCTTGGCAACGTTAATCCGGAAGTTTAATTTATTAAAAACACCTTTCTGAATAATTTGGGAAAAAATAGCGAGGGATCCCGTTGCATTATCGTCAACAAACCCAAACTGTCCAACATCACTGGCGCTTATACTAGAAAGAGTTGTAACTTTTCTAGTAACAGCCCCTCCCCCATCTTTTGATTGACGGTGTATCATCCCCATCCACTGCGGAAACCAAAAATTATCATTTCCGTGGTAATGAAGTTTTGAAGCATCCTTTGACTGGTAAGAAATATTGATGTTTGTGGAATTAAATTTTGTGAGGTCTACGTTATTTGTGGACCCAAGAATTTCATTAACAAAAAGCTGTGCCCCTGGCTCAATAAAATTTTGAGAACCGGATTTTAAAAATAAAAATGCCCCACTGTTAAATAGAACGTTGCCCCCACTAGCAATTCCAAGCGCCCCGGACCCACTGACGGTTGCGCTGGTAATAACCATGTCCTCAACAGTCAACCCGAACATTACGGCACCAAAAGCATTCCAAAGCCCGCTAAACAAAGGGTCGGTAACAGCACTATTCGCAAAAATCCCTACCGTTCCCCCAGCGTCCCCCTTAAAGGTAAAAGACCCGCCATCCGCAACAACTACATCCGCTTCAATAAGCCCAGTGCCTTGCCAAAACAAATCCGAAGTAATTTTAAATTTGGATGTTTCAACCCTAAACGTGCTTTCACCCAGAATAAAAGTGTCGTCATCGGTATCGAAAAGAAAAAGCCGTTTCTCCGGAGTGTCATCCCCAAATTCAATTGAAAAATCATTATTGCCACGGACCCACCATCTATGACTATTTACAGAGCCCCATAAGCCAACATCGAAAACCACTGCCTGGTATTTATGACTCCACTTCCAACGTTTTAAATCATTGGTCCCAAATTCTCTAAGGTCGTGAATGCCTTTTGTACCCACAAGAGGATCTGGAATCGGAAAGGTAATTATGGAGCCCGTAGCTTCCCATTGAAACTTAGCTAAAACCAATAAATTTTCAGGAGCCTGGCTGTGGGCGTTTACACCAACAGCCGGATCAAAAGTATCAAAGGTCCCGTCGTCTTTTAAAACAACGAAAAAATCATTTCCGTCCACCAGTGTTGCGGACCCGGTGGTAACATCGAAAGTAAGTGTAGTGGGCTCGGCGATCTCATCCCCTTTTATAACTACCAGCGTCCCGGTTTTATAGGGAAGAAAATCTACCTGGTTATCAATCGCGCCATTCACAGAAGGTTTCAGGGTATCATTGACGGGTGCCGGGGACACACCGTTTTCTCCCCAGTCAATATCCACCCTGTCTGCATAAAGTGGGATTATTCCGCTCACATGGGACTGGCGTTTATGGCCAACAAAAACGCTTTCGGAGGCGGATGAAATTTCAGAAGTAATTAAAATCCGGAGAAAGGTAACGTCCGGGGTAATCGCGCCAGTGGTTTTATTGTAAGAAACTTTGGCCACAAAAATATCATCAGCATTTGACCCCACTGTTCCATCGGACCCCAGGGCGCTGGTATCTGGTCCAGTCCCGCCTACCTCGGTAGGGGCATCGATCCCAATTCTTAAAAACCAGTTATGAAATTTGTGAATATCTTTCGGAATAAAATCGGCAACGGCAACCCCAATGGTTTCTGTATGTTCTTTGTAAGCAATCGAAAGGTATAAATCATTTGTACCGGATGGGAGCCCGCCATTGTGGTCAAAATCTGTATTGCCGGTTAAAAGATACCGATTGTTTCCCTGGGCGCTGTTCCCTTGAAAGGACAAAAGATTAGCTGGAAGCGGAATAACCACGGGTTTAGCATCCCTGGAAAGACCATACCCCCTTGAAATTTCAACCTCATGGTCATCGGTCACGGTAATAGCCAAAGAAGCCCCTCCGCCAATGATCACCCCATTATTAATGGATTGATCCATAAAGGCTTCCATTGCAAACGTAAGGGCGTTATCACGGGAAACCTCCGCAAATTCAATGGCAGAAACCTCATCAATTTGCCCTTCAAAAGTTCCACGTTTTCTTTGGATTACATCTAACTGCTGGTTATTCAAATTCATTTAAACTCCTCTAATCAAAGAATTTCGCTAAAAATTCTAATGTCCGTTTATAAATAAAATCTTCAAATATTAAATCCGAGTTTTTCTTTACAAAAAGCTCAATCTTGAACTTTTGGTACCTTTCAAAAACCTTGGGAAATTTTGTATGAACAATACTGGCCGTGGTATTGGTGGCCCCGCGATATTTTTGTTTCAAAGTAATTGCCGTCCCGGCCACTGCGCCCACTTCATAAGTAAGAGTATCGGGTATAGTAGTATTCCGAATAAAATCACCAGCCAATATCCCGTGACCAGCCCCGGACGCGGTTACAGCGGTACTATCATTTACAAAATCAAATGTTTCGCTAGGCACCACCAATTTGGGAAGCAAAATATTTTGATTATTTAATACTGGTTGCCATTCAACATCAAAGGTCACGTTGTCCGCAGATTGTTTCAGGGATATGCGGACAAAATTTCCAACCCGTTCTTTTAACCAGTGAACCGTATCGAAAATTGCATGATCTTCACTGTCCAGGGTATCCCCGCTGGGAACAATTCCCAATGCTTGTAAATCAATCGAAGGGCTTTCAATAGTAATGGTTTGTTTTTCAAAACCTTCAAGTACCCGAATAACATTACCCTCATCTATCATGGAGCCCACTGGGGTTATGGTTAAATCTGTAAAAGTAAACCCAGTCGCCCCCAACTTTACAACCCCATAAGGAAGCTGGTCGTAATGGCGATACCCATCTAAAAACGCTGTGGTGTGCGCCGGGATATACTCATCCATTATCGTGGTTAAAACGTTCCGCTTGGTTACAAAATTAAACCTGGGATCCAATTCATCAATTAGCAATTCTGAATTGAAATAAATAACGCCCCACAGTTTAGAATTATTCCGGGGTTCGACAAAATGCTGAACAACCCCAGTCTCGGGTATTTCATCCAGAATAGAAACCCCTACTGAAATATCCTCAATGTCTTGAAGGTTATTTATATCCCAGTCAATTTCTCGATCATCTTCTGATTTAAAAAAGTAAATCCGGTAAACATCGTACACAGATTTTTTCTTTTCATGGGGGCCGGTATCAAAGTCTGTTCTGACGTTCTCGCCATTTTCCGAATCAAAATCTTCAAGAAGTTCCTCGCCGGTGTCGTGGCCAATATTAAACATATCTGTTCTGGCAGTACGTCTTTTTATATGAATATCCCCAATTGCTTGGTTCCTGAAATAAGTAGCGTAAGCCGTTTTATTGGTTGCCACCGTGGCCCCTGGGGCAGACGTGTCACTAGAAACATTAAAATCACTTAAACTACCGGTTTTCAAAAATGTTCCAGTTCCCCGAAACACGGTGCTGGTGGATTTTAGTCCATAGGTATTTAAAACCTGGGCCTCCATATTGGTTCCATCAAGAAAAATGGCCCCGCCAGTGTTGTCAAAAAACCCACAAAAATTAAATTTGATTATGTCGGCTTCGTTTGCCGCCGCCCCGGTTTGTGTAACATGAATCCCCGCAACTGCTTGATTTTTATACCAAGCACAGTGTTCAAATTCAAACGGGCCTTTTCCGTCAATAACAATATCGGACCAATTCCACCTTATCCCTGGTCCATTTTTATTTCTTTCAAAACGGCATTTTTTGAAACGATGTGGAATTGCCGTCCCGCCGCTAAGAGTACCGGGCCCATCTATACGAATTAATCCCTGTATTCCAACATTTTCATCTTGACCATCAAAAGTAACCCTAATAATTTCCAGCTTATCAATTTTGTCTCCAACCGTTCCCCCTATAAATTCAAAAATCGCCTTATTGGCCGTCCCGCCATCGGCCACTTTTTTCTTTTTTATTTTAAATCGACGGTTCCCGGCGGACCTAATTATAAAATCACCAAGATCAAAACTCGCCTCGTCGTCATAACTAAAAATAACGTTGTCCTCAACCAGGTCACTGGTCAAAACAACCTCCACATCCGTAGTGCTAGTAAATCCATTTGAACCAGCCCCCACATCATCCGCAAAATCTTGAAAATTTGTGTAATCCAGGGTTGTTCCGTCAGGCACAGACCCGGCCACGCCCATTGTTACTACCCGGCCTCCAAAAAGCGGAACCAAATCGGCAGTAGTAACTTTTTTCGTTTCGGACAAATCCCCAAAGATTGGCCGGAAAGCTACCAAGCCTTTTGTGGAATTTTCTTCATTAATCCCGTTTAAGGTTAAATACCGAATAGGTTTTTGGAGAGTTCCGGCTGTTAAATTTGAAAGGGCTTTCCAATGATAAATCACATCCCCTTTTACAATTTCATATTTAATACCAGTAATATCTCCAACCCCGGTTGGAATTAAATTGCTCAAAAAATCAAGGGAAGTGGGATTGACAACATCAACCACAATCACTTCCACCAAAATGTTTTCAGTGGTGATAATCCTGACAAAATCCCGACCAGTGACCAGGTTTGTAAAATCCTGGGTAATATCTTCGAGAACCGTTCTGTCTGTTTGTTTTACTACCCCCGCCTCACTTTCATGTAAAACAAATCTGGGTCTAACTGGATAATTGGCATCAAGAGTTAATCTTTCAGGGCTCGATTCAAGCGCCGTCACCTTTACCGCCACACCACCCTGTTTAATCCTAACCATATCCCCAACTTCAACATCATCACCAAATTGAGCATCTTCAACAGCAGTTATTTTATTGTAACCAAGAAACGCCGCGCCAAATTCATTTTGACCAGGTGCCTGAATCTCATTTACTTGAACAATGTATTCCGCCTCATCCCAAATTTTCATGTGCCGCAACCAGGGAGACAAAATTATTGAAGGAGTAGCTTTTTTTAAAACATTCCGGGGAAGGGTTTCGTCATGTAAAACATTTGAAATGGCTCGGTAAAATTCATCCGGCACCCGGATCACTGCCCAGGCCTGGCCACTATCAGTATCAAAATCATCAAAAACACTGTTTTCAAGTTGAATGATTTTGCCTGTTATGGAAAGAATTTTAAAAATCCCTTGCCCAGGGCCGGGAGGAGTTAAATGTTTTTCAGTTACAAAAACAAAGTCCCCAGGCAATGCAATGGGGTCACCCAAAGGGTCTGGGTTTCCGTCCTTATCAACTAATACAGACCAGTCTGGAACAACTTGTAAATCATAAAAATCCCCAGCATCCCAATCATCTTCGGTTCCACCAGCCAATGTAGCGGTTACGGTCGTTTTGGTAAAAGCTGTTATAGGCCCCTCGGATCCATCGATAACGTTTAAAATTTTTGAAAGCCCAATAATTATTCCGGCTTTTGTAAAATCAGCCGCCGAATCTATTAAAATTGCTGAACCACTTGCCCCAGTATGACTTCCATCCACCCCGGCTATAAATTCTTCTGTTTCTGAATCCCCGTTCCCACTGTTCTCACCCCTTGCTCGAATTAAAATAATGGTCCTGGCAAACAGACCCCCGACCACATCAATGACCTTTGACTGTATTCGGTAAAAATTTCCAACCTCCTCCTCAAGCGTGGGAATTGCCCCCTTGGCCACATGGGTTGGAAAACTTCTGAAAACCCGGATCCTTAAAATTTTATCTACATGGTGGTATCTGGTTGCATTGTGGTCCAGGGCTTTGGTGGTTAAGTGGGCATTGCTGGAAGTTCTTAAAACAATTCCACGGGTAAGCTGTTTAATCGCGTCATTCAAAAAACCCAGGCCGATTGAAATGGGTTGCATAAACCAGTAAAGTTTTGTTTGGCTCATAATAAGGCCCTCTCAAAATCGAAAAAGCAAAATTCTTTTCTTTTAATAACCGGGTCCGTTGGTGCCGCCAGTGGTCTAAAACCAACCACCATAAAAGCAATCCGGACATTGCCCTCTAGGGTTTTTCCAAACATAAAGGAGGCCATGTTTGTTTTTAACATATTTCTGATTTTCAAATTATCAGTGCTGACAAGTTCAAGCGTTATTTTGGCCCCGCTGTTTGCCGCATCTTCAACAACCTCGTATGATTTTACATTTGGATCCGCCACATCCGCTTTAAACCCGTTCCAAAAAGTGGACAACTGTTTAAATTCAATATTCGATATAAAAATAATGAACCCGTTTCCCATCACTGAACAAGTAATCGAATCCCCTACCAATGGAGGGGAAGCGGGCTGGGATGGGAAACCGCCAATTCCCATATCTACCACAGTATCGGTATCCTGGATCCACCCATTGTTTTCCCGTGGAAATGGTGGACTGGCTTCTGTATCATACGGAAAATTTCCAGTATAATTTTGCCGTTCAGAAAGAGGCCCGACAAGTGCGTTTGCCCAATTCGGAGAACCTGCGACACAACTCCCATTATAAGTAAAGTCTGCCCGGTTGCACATTGCCGGTGAAACCTTATAGCTTTTTACAGAATTATTTCTGACATGCTGTTTTCTATGGACTGTTGGGGAAAATTCCTCAAACAGTTCATCGTTGATATAATTGTTTTTAATGTTAAGAACATTTGAATCCGTTTCGCTGTTGTAGGAATCCAACCGCATAATTTCAATCTCATTGTTGTAAATATGCCAAGTGGTTCTTTCAGAGGGGGTTGGAATATCAGTAATTCCAATATGGAAATTATCAATATCGCTGTTCACTACCCAGGCATCTGTCCCCAATGTAATAACCCCTTGGCCCCCGCCGCCATCGTGAACACCCCGAATACTAAAACCTTGAAAACCAGCCTTTTCCACTGTGCAAAAATCCATCGTAAAGTCAACCCCAATTTGAATCCCGTCCCACATATTAGGGGCCGGAAGATCCTCAAGCAGTGTGAATGTAATTGGTTCGGACGGGGTTCCAACTGCATACAACCTGCCCGCCCTACCTTGAAAATCACCGTATCCAGTTCCATCGAAACAAAAAACTCTATGGTCCTTTGGAACTTTTACAGTCATGCCTTTGTCAACAATTAAACACTGGTCTACCCTGGCAACTAATCCAAAAATGTCTTGGGCATTGGCAAGTAAAGGATCCAGCGAAACTGTCTTTCCAGAAATAGTTCCAAACGGAACCAGGTTGGGGACAGCATCATCTGAAAGACCGTAAGCAATTCCAACAACAGGCGTGGGAGGAGAAGCTAACCAATTATCAATGACAGTTTTGCCATTCTCCCACTTAATCCTGAAATCTCTTGATAAAACTGGATATTGAGCGGCCATTAAAAATTCCCAAATTCAAAAATTGTTATGTCATCCGCACTGGAACCAAACAGCGGAAGCTGGTCCGGACCAATGACAATGTTTTTTGGAGGGCTTCCATTTATTGCTGTTATCGAAAAATCATTTACCCCCTCAACTGATTTTATAATTGCTTCCAAATCAGTTAAAATTGCATCATCACCATAATTATAGGTAGTGGTGTTGTAAAAATTCACCAACGCTTTTAAAAGCCTGGTTTTTAATGGGGTGTCGTTATGCACCCCATCAAAAACATTTGTTTTTTCCACGTTAAAAACCGGCGTGTAGTCTACCAGGCCAGCCGTGGACCCGCTTTGCGGTACTGCCTTCACATCGGTTCCTGCGGGCGCTTTGAGGGCGATAAAAGCATCTATTCTGTCCAAAAGCCACTGGGGAGGTGTTCCGCCCCCAAAGTTCGATATAATAGCCACATCGACCGTTCCGGTCCCCCGAGCCCTGGGGATGGTTCTAGCCCTTAAAACTCGGTCATGGCGGGCAAACTGGTCACATTGAAGAAAAGTCCCATCAAAGCAGTTTACTTGCCAGTTAGCATTTTGAATCACACAATCCAAAAGGCCGCCGTCATCTTGAAAATGCAGACAAATGTTGTCATCACTTTGAAAGGCCAGGGTTTCATAAAAATCCCGAACACCTCTACCGGCTTCGCTCAAAAATCTTAATGCCCGGCTCCGGAGCCTTTCATCCGACTCCTGGGTTTGACCGCCAATAATTGGGGAAAGGCTAATCACGTTTTCAATAGTGTCCCCTGAACCATTGGAAATTGGCTGGACAAGAAAATCAAGTTCCTCGGATCCCTGGTTTCCTTCTTCCCCTTCCTGAACAGCCTCGACCGCAACACCACTTAAAACAAATTGACCTTCGACCGGAGTACCAATAAACTCAGTATTTGTTTCTTTACGAGCAGTGGTTAAAAAAGTGGCCGTAATTGTGGTTTCATAATTAGTTCCATCTTTCGCCTGCACGCGGGTACCAATTGGAATGGTTATGGGTGCTGACGGTAGGGTTGCCCGGTAAAAAGTTACCTGGCCACTGGCTTTTTGGGGGGTCAATCTTTCCAAACCCCGCTCCTCAACTTCCTCATCTAAGTCCGCGCCGGTGGCGGTTTGAATATGGGAGTTTTTTTCCAAAAGCTTTACTTGAAAATTTAAAGTTTCAATCTCAGATGCCGCGCCTTCAATAATTTGTCGGTTTGGGGTGCCTACACTCCAATCGGTAATTGTACTGCCAACTCCAACGGCCCATTCAATCATGTCCCGAACTATTTGTTTAACGCTCTTATATACTACCATTGACAATTATCTCCTTTTTAAGCGTTTCAAATTGGTCTTTAAAAACTGGCAAAACCTCGGCTTCCAATTCGACCGAATCCGCTTTTTTAGTCACAACAATATTTCTCACGTCGGATGTTCTGGATTCTGCCTTTAAAGCCTTCTCAAATTCAACCTCTAAAATACCCGCTGTATCTGCCAAAGTATATCGGCCAATTTGATTAAGAGCAAAATTCCCGTACTCCGGATTATTCGTAAACAGTGCAAAGGGGGTCAACAACCGAAACTGCAAAACCTGTAAATAGTTTTCTCCGCCGGTAATAACGGCTACCTGGTCTTTTGTATTTGCATTTAAAACAATGTCCTGTTTATCAAAATCCCATTGAAGCCCGATTCCCAAAACTTTTTCTTTTTCCCAAATATCGAACACATCCAGCTTTTGAGCAATTTCCTGGACATTAAAATCCTGGTCCTGGCGGGCATAAATTATCAATTTGGTACCCAAAGGAATATTGTCCGGGTCATCCCCAATTACATCTTTATTAGTTTCGTAAATCAGTTTCCAGGCAGTGGCATCACCATAAAGATCCAGGGCTAATTGCCTTAAAGAAATTCCATCAAAAATTATTTCCTTCTGAACCCTAAACCCCCTGGAAACCAAAAGTGATTGTTGCTGTTCCAGGGTTAAATTGAAGTCACCAATTAATTCAGCATTATCAAAAGCCGTTTCAACCGCCGCACTTTCCTCGGGAGACAAATCAAAAGAGGGGGGCGCTTTTACATGGGTAAAATCTTCGTTCTTTTGAGCAATCGCCAAAACCTTGTTAAGTTGTTTTGCCTGGTGCATTAACCCAACCGGCGGATTGGCGCTTTCCTCCAAATCCACATCACCGTTCAAAAGATCAAGTTGGGTTTCCAGTGTTTCGACCCGAGCCTTAAAGGTGTCTATTTTTTCACCAAAAAAACTGATGGGGTTGTCATTTACGATTCTATCACCCAAGGCCAGCGTTTCTTCGGCTAAATCAAAAACCCTGTCCAATGGTTCCAAAGTAGCGCCCACAACTTTATCCGCCGTGGTTAATAACTCGCTTCCAATTCCAACAACGGCCCGAACAGCATCCACTACCAGCGTAAATTTATCCACCACATCCAAAACTCGGTCCAGGGTGTTTGCCGCATTGGCAAAAATTCCAAGCGCATCATTGACGTTCACATACTCCTCTAAAATTGTCATATCAATTTTATAGAGAAACTGGTGGTTCCTTTGAATGCTTTGGGTAATTTCAAAATTACCAATATTCACAAACCAGGCCCGGCCCATAGTCATGTTATAAAACACTGTTTCAAATGGGACAAAATCCCGTTTAAGCAATTTTGATTTTTCATACAATTTATAAAGAGCCATTACTTGCTCATACCCATTAAAAAACCTTAATCCTACCCGGCGCTCTTTAAATCCAGTGGCCCCGCTTATTGTTAATTTTTGAGTACCCAGGCCAAAGGTATCTACATGAATCCCGCCCAATGTTCTCACAATTGCATCCGCAGACGGGGATGACCAGGAAAAGGTTTCCGGCTTTGTAGCAAAAGTAAATTTTGCAAAGGTGGGAGATAATTGCAAATCCCCCGACCGGTGATTAAGTCTTGGGTTTTTATTCGCCGGGTCTAAAAAAACTTCCAGCGGATTAAACTTCCGAATTTCTAAAACGTACTTATCAAATATTGCCATAATTCCTCACTCAATTTTTCCAGAGTTATTTTGGGAAGCCGTGGAAGCCTTTGAAGATTTTAC
>SDBT01016735.1_pt1 | contig 11599 bp, 10 predicted proteins | sample 2277101 | NCBI WGS metagenome assembly SDBT01 (sample SAMN10404973, study PRJNA504765) | marine sediment metagenome | isolation source: marine sediment core GS10_PC15, 103 cmbsf | place: Arctic Ocean: Southern Knipovich Ridge | collected 2010
CTGCCGCTGTGACCAAAACCGCCCTTCCCTCTTTTGGTAGGATCAAGCTCATCCACCTCTTCCACTCTTACCCTAGAAATCTTGTTAATGACAACCTGGGCAATCCTGTCACCCCTCTTGATAGTAAAGGACTTCTTTCCCCAGTTGATCGCTATCACACCTATCTCCCCCCTGTAATCGGCATCTATTGTGCCAGGGGAATTGACCAATCCAAGGCCATGTCTCAATGCCAGCCCACTCCTGGCTCTGATCTGTGCCTCGTAACCCTTGGGAAGAGAAATGGATAAACCGGTTGGAATAAGCCTTATTTCACCGGGTTTCAAGGTAATGGTCTTATGAACAGCTGCCCGTATATCAAGGCCAGAGGAACTATCTGATTGGTAAGAGGGCAATGGTAGATCCAGGTTATTGTCCAATCTCTTGATATTTAAAATAACCCTGTCCATAAGCTAATTCAAAAGTGCCTAAGACTTAAAGTTTAAAGTGCCTAAAGTTAGCTAAAGTGCCTAAAATATTTAAAGTTTAAAGTGCGCTAAAGTGAACTAAAGCACTTAAAGTATAAAGTGAGCTAAAGTGCCTAAAGTTAACTCTGTACCTCAATTCATTTATTTTTGTTGGGTTGCTGGGTTTATTGGGTTCGTTGGGTTTATTGATGTCCGCATCAAAAATTTAAGGGATCCACCACTATCTTATCTCCATCTACCGGGCCCAGTGCGGTTAATGAAACCTTGCCTGCTGAGAATATTCCCTTGGCTACATCTATTACCTCATCCATGGAAACCTTTTCTATTTCCGCTATTAACTCCTCATAACTTATATATCTTCCAAAGATAAACTCATTTCTTGCCAGCCGGATCATCATGCTACCGGTATTCTCTGCAGCAAGCAAAATCCCCCCTATGAGGTATTCTTTTGCACCTGCTATGTCATCAGCAGTGAGACCTCCACCCTGAATTCCCTTAATCTGTTTCTCTATCAGTTCCAGGACCCTGTTAATCTCCCCTTTATCTGTGGCCACATATATCCTGATCACGCCAGTATCCGTGTACGCACTAATGTGAGAATAAATAGCGTATGCCAGACCCCTTTTCTCCCTGATCTCCTGAAAAAGCCTGCTACTCATATTTCCACCAAGTATGGTGCTGAAAATCAACTCTGTAAATCTCCCCTCCCCGGAAAGTGATGAGGCCTGAGCGCCCAAGCAGATATGAACTTGCTCTAATTCTTTGGGATAGGAAATGACTGTTGGGGTAGTTGATGCGCTAGGCCTTTTAGGCAAACTACTATCTTGATCCGGAATGCGTTCAAAGAAGGGTCTAAAATATTCAACCAACAGATCATGGTCCACATTTCCGGCAGCTGCAATAACTACCCTATTAGGGGAATAAAACTGAGATACATAGTCAAGGATCTCTTTCTTTGTAATTTTACTGACCGTTTCCTTTGTGCCCAGAATCGGTCTCCCCAATGGATCCCCTTCCCAGAATCCCTGATCAAACAATACATTAACATAATCATCAGGGGTATCCTCCATCATACAGATCTCCTGGAGAACAACCGCCTTCTCCAGCTCTAAATCCTTCTCAGCGAAGATTGAATTGATGAATATATCGGAGAGCAGATGGGTTAGAGATTGAAGGTGTTTATCCAAGACCCTGGCGTGAAAACAGGTCTGTTCCTTACCCGTAAAGGCATTTGAAAATCCGCCCATTATGTCCAGATCCTTTGCGATCTGAATGGCAGATCTGTTCTTAGTGCCTTTAAAGATCATGTGCTCAATGAGATGAAATATCCCCCTTTCTTTATCAAGCTCATCTCTGGATCCCGTATTTACCCAAATGCCTAGAGAGACAGATTTTGCATGAGAAAATCGCTCGGTAATTATCCTGGTTCCATTGGCAAAAACAGTCTTTTTAATTTTCATCTAAGCTGCGCCCCAATGCCGCTTTTCTGGAAAGCCTTATCTTTCCGCCACTGTCAATATCAATAACCTTTACTAAGACCTCATCCCCTTCCTTCAACACATCAGTAACCTTCTCTACCCTCTCATTTGCCAATTGGGATATGTGAACCAGACCCTCCGAACCAGGCAGGACCTCAACAAATGCTCCAAAATCCATGATCTTGATTACCTTGCCTAAATATAACTTGCCTATCTCTGCCTCTTTAACTATCTCCTCTATCATCTTAATGGCCTTTTTAACGCCTTCACTATCAGTGGATGCAACCAATACCCTGCCATCATCATCAACATTTATCTGGGTGCCAGTTGTGGATGTAAGGTGCCTGATCATCTTCCCACCAGGACCAATAATATCCCTTATCTTTTCCGGTTTAATATTTATGATGGTGATCCTTGGTGCATACTTGGATATCTCTGGCCTCGATTTCGATAAGGCCTTATCCATCTCGTCCAGGATATGTTGTCTTGCCTCTCGTGCCTGATATAAGGCCTTCCTCATTATCTCCTTTTTTAGCCCATCGATCTTGATATCCATCTGGAGGGCGGTTATACCGTATCTCGTCCCTGTGACCTTAAAATCCATATCCCCGAAATGATCCTCATCACCGATAATATCAGTCAATATAGCCACATCATCGCCTTCTGAGATAAGACCCATTGCTACGCCAGCTACTGGATCCTTAATAGGAACGCCTGCATCCATCAAGGAAAGAGAGGCCCCGCATACACTTGCCATGGAAGATGAGCCATTTGATTCCAGTATCTCAGAGACAACCCTGACAGCATAAAGAAAATCTTCCTCTTCCAGTAAGACACTGAGAAGTGCCCTTCTTGCAAGGGCACCATGACCGATCTCCCTCCTGCCCGGAGATCCCAGCCTTTTGGCCTCACCTACACTAAATGGAGGAAAATTATAATGAAAGGTAAATTTTCTATAATGATTTCCATAGATCGATTCTATCTTCTGCTCATCAGTTTCAGTGCCCAGGGTAGTTAAAACCAGGGCCTGTGTCTCACCCCTTTTAAATAGGGCCGATCCATGAACCCTCGGCAGGACACCCACTAAACATTCAATGGGTCTTACTTTGTCAAATGACCTGCCATCGATTCTTTTGCCCTCCTTTAATATCATATGCCTGGCCAGTCTCTTCTCCAGATCATCCATCGCATCCCTTATAGCTCTTCCCTCATCCTCGTATTCCCCTTTTAAAGATTCAATCACATAATCAACGGCCTCAGACCTCTTCTTTTGTCTAGCCTTTTTTTCAGGACAGGATAGCACCTCCTTTACAAGAGGTTCACCGCTAGCTGTCACCTTTTCTATCAATCTGTCATCCTTTTCAGTTGAATGAAGATGCCTCTTTTCTTTCCCGGCGGCCTCTTTCAACTCCATTTGCATATCAATAATGGGCTGCAGGGATTCGTGACCAAAAAATATGGCCTCAAGCATTTCATCTTCTGAGACAAATTTACCATCGCCTTCAACCATAACCACAGCTGTCTTTGTCCCAGCCACAATCAGGTTTATATCACTGTTTTCCTGTTCCTGTAATGTCGGAAATGCAATGAATTCGCCATCAATCCTACCTACCCGCACACTTCCAACAGGACCCTCAAAGGGAATATCCGATATGGCGATAGCAGCTGAGGCACCAAAAATACCTAAGGGATCAGGATCGTTTTCCTTATCAAAGGATAAAACACTGGCAATTACCTGGGTCTCAAAATAGTAGTCCTCTGGAAAAAGGGGCCTAAGAGGCCTATCTATAAGCCGAGAGGTCAAGGTCTCCTTTTCGCTCGGCCGCCCCATATCCCTGCGAAAGAAATTACCAGGGATTTTCCCCACTGCGTATGACATCTCTTGAAAATCAACTGTTAATGGAAGAAAATCAACACCTTCCCTTACCTCATCAGTGGAAACTACTGTCACCAGGACAACAGTTTCCTCCATTGTTACAATTACAGCCCCGCTAGATTCACATGCCACTCTACCCGTCTCAATATTTAGTCTTTTTCCATTAATTTCTCTTGTTACAGTATGAATCATTTTCTCTACCTTTTTATAGATTAGTTATTCTTCGACCCCCTTCTATTTCCTAAGGCCTAATCCTTGAATGAGGGTCTTATATTCATCAGGATCTCTCCTGTTTACATAGTTTAAAAGGTGCCTTCTTTGGCCCACCAATTTCAAAAGCCCTCTCCTTGAGTGATGGTCTTTAGGGTGTAGCTTAAAATGACTGGTGAGATCATTTATCCTTTTGGTCAGAAGGGCAATCTGAACATTTGATGAACCAGTGTCTTTTTCATGGATCCTGTACTTATCAATAATCTCCTGCTTATCTTTACTTGTTAAGACCACTTTTGTTCCTCCTCTACTGATTATAGAAAAACTCTATCTATTTCATATCCATTACTGGCCTCCTTTAAAATAGCGACCAGTTCCTCCCCTACTACTACCTTAAGATAGTCACGTGGGTTAAAAGACGGGATATCCTCCCAAGACAGCTCCCCCCTATGGGGTTTATAGCCATTTCTAATCTTTCTTGCTAATGTATTGGGGATTTCGACCTCCACCATCCCTTTCAAGGCATCTTTTAGCGATATTATCACCTCATCAACTGTATCATTGGATAGATGTTGCGCTATTTGTGTTAGGGTAAAGGCATTACCAATGAGAAACTGGCCACTCTTTATCCTCCTCAAAAAAGTAAGGTGTGCACCTGTACCCAAACTCCTGCCCAGGTCCGCAGCAAGTGTCCTAATATAGGTCCCAGAGCTACAGCCTACTTCAATCCAAACATGAGGAAGATCTACGGATAGGATGTTGATATAGTCAATCCTTACATCCCTTTCCTGAAGATCGACCTCCAAGCCATCTCTAGCCAACTCATATGCCCTCTTTCCGTGATGATGAACAGCTGAATAAAGAGGAGGGACCTGTTTTATCCTACCTAAAAATTGTCGGGTCTTATGTTCGATATCTTCCCTTGTTAACCTCCCAATTGCCTTCTCTTTAATAATCCTACCCGTTAAATCCTGGGTATCCCTTTCTATTCCAAGCCTGAGGGCCGCTTTGTAGACCTTATCCTGAGACATCAAAAATGGGAATAATTTGGTTCCCTGGTTTAAAAGAGCTACTAACACCCCAGTTGCAAAGGGATCAAGTGTGCCTGCGTGGCCGGCCTTCTTCACCTTTAGGATATCCTTAATCCTTTTAACAACCATGAATGAGGTTGGCCCGGATTCCTTGTCTACTATTATAATCCCATCCTTTTGGATCATCTCCGATCTAAAAACCCAAGTGCTTTATCAAGAAATTCCCGCTTTACCAATCCCAAGCTCCCTTCTCTTTCAAAGGCCGCCGCCCTCTGATGACCACCTCCACCAAAATAACTGGCTAAATCCGCCACATTTACCTGGTCATTGGAGCGCAGGCTGAATTTGTAGCAATCCTTTCCTATCTCCCTTATAAGAACAGCTATCTCAACCCCGGGGATAAATCTGGGATAATCCACAAACCTCTCACTATCAAAATTATCGGCCTTTGCCTTTAGTAGCATCTTCCTGGTAACAGTGATCAATCCAACCTCTCCTGCATGGTATAGCTCTATTGTTTTCAGGCTTGATTCAAGGAGTCTAAGCTTATTTAATGTATATGGATTCATGACCTTGCGTGATATCTGCCAAGGATTGACACCCCAATCTAACATCTCCCCTGCAATATTAAATGCCTCTCTGGTGGTATTCTCATATCTGAATGAGCCGGTATCCGTTTGTATAGCCACGAATATATTCCCTGCTATATTTAGATTCATGGGTAAATCCGCCATCTTTATCAACCGATAAATAATCTCACCAACAGATGAACTATTGGCATCAACCAGATTCAAGTCACCAAACTGAGGATTGCCTTCATGGTGGTCTATATTTATCAAAGGCTTCAGCTTAGATAGATGAGAGGAGATCTTTCCTACTCGGTCAAGATTCCCACAGTCGAGGACAAAGAAGGCATCAAACCCTGATTCCGGCTTAAAGTCCTTTACTACTCCCTCTATGCCTGTCATGGATTTCAAGGAATCCGGAATGGGCCCCTCATTAAATAGCACGATCTCCTTGCCGGAGAGCATAAGTGTTTCACCCAAGGCCAATATAGAACCAATAGCATCCCCATCAGGATACTTGTGGCTGGCTATAATGAACCTCTTGCCATTCCTCAAAATACCCGCAATGTTATTCAATACCATATGGATCAGCTAATTCTATCCCAAGCGATTAATGAGGGCCTATCTCCTTTAAAAGCTTTTCCATCTTCTGCCCACATTCAAGGGATATATCATATTTAAAATGAATATCCGGAACGTATCTTAGGTGCAGCCTCTCACCTATCTCTTTGCGTATAAATCCCTTTGCGGATTCAAAGCCTGCCTGGATCTGTTCTCTTTGTTCATCCTGACCAAAAAGGCTATAGTAAACCCAGGCATGTTTCAAATCCTTAGTCATGCTTACCTCAGTTAGGGTAACCCCCTTTAGCCTGGGATCCTTCACCCTTGTTAAAAGTAGGCTAGATATCTCCTTTAAGATCTGACCGCTAAGCCTACGCGATCTGTTACCTGCGAGCATGGTAGGTTCTCGTTGCTCGTTGCTGGTTGACCTGGTTAAATAACGAAGAAAAAATGACCAGCAGCGAGTGCTTAAACATTAAACATCTCTATACTAGAATCAATAATCTCCCCCAGGTAAAGGGAGTCTAGATAGGAAAGGATATTATCGAGGGCTGAGTTCACAAACCGCCTATCATTACCTACAGTACTAATCCCTAACTCTACCATCTGCCATTTATCATTAGAACCAACCTCGGATATAGATACGTTAAATCTTCTTTGCACCTTGGCTATAACACTCTTAACAGTCCTTCTCTTATCCTTAAGTGACTGATTGTCATGGATATAAAGTGAAAGCTTAAGGGTTCCTACAACCAAATTAAAGCTCCGGTTTCATCTCCTCTAAGACATAAACCTCCAATACATCCCCCGGCTTCATGTCATTATAGTTTTCTAACCCTATACCACACTCAAAACCCGTGGTAACATCTTTGACATCGTCTTTAAACCTCTTCAAAGAGGATATCTTCCCATCAAATACGACTACATCGTCCCTTAATAGGCGTACCTTGGCATCCCTTTCAATCTTACCGTCAGTTACATAACACCCTGCAATAGTGCCGACCTTGGAGACATGAAATACCTCCTTTATGTCTGTTCTGCCTATAACATTCTCCTTGTAAATAGGGTCAAGAAGTCCGGTCATAGCCAATTTAATATCCTCTATAACGTTATAAATAACATCGTAAAACCTTACATCCACATTTTCCTTCTCTGCAATGGCCTCTACAGCCGGATTTGCCCTAATATTAAAACATATAACTATAGCCTTAGATGCAGAGGCCAGCATTACATCGCTTTCTGTTAAGGCCCCGGTTGCGCCATGGATGACCTTTAATTTCACCTCTTCCGTACTTAGCTTGACCAAAGAATCCACTAAGGCCTCTAAAGAACCCTGTACATCGGCCTTGACTATAATATTTAGTTCCTTCATCTTACCTTCTTTGATCCTGTCAAAAAGATTATCGAGTCTAATGGAGTCCTGCCTGATTACTGTTTCCAGCCGAGCCTTGGTCTTCCTATGCTCGCTGATGAGTTTGGCCTTCTTCTCATCGGGGATTACTATAAAATCATCCCCGGCCTTAGGTACACCGGAAATACCATAAATCTCAACCGGTATGGATGGAAGAGCCGATTTTATCTTCTGTCCCCTATCATCAAACATAGCCCTTACCCTGCCAAAACTCTCTCCGCAGACAAAAAAGTCACCTTGGTTAAGGGTGCCATTACGGATAAGGATAGTGGCAATTGGGCCTCTATTCTTATCCAGCCTTGCCTCAATAACCGTGCCCCTCGGCCTCTTTTCATAGTTTGCCTTCAACTCCAATACCTCTGATTGAAGGAGTAAGCCATCGAGAAGCTCATCTACACCCTGTCCTGTCTTAGCAGATATATGACTAAACATGGTATCGCCACCCCACTCCTCTGCTAAGAGGCCGTAATTTGATAATTCCCTCTTGACCTTCTCTGGATTTGTATTTGGCTTGTCGATCTTATTGATTGCTGCAATGATTGGAATATTAGCTGCCTTAGCATGGTTAATAGCTTCTATGGTTTGTTCCTTTACTCCATCATCAGCAGCAATTATTAATACAATCAGATCAGTTACCTTAGCTCCCCTGGCCCTCATTGCAGTAAATGCCTCATGCCCAGGGGTGTCAAGAAAGACTACATTTCCACGGGGGGTTTGTACATAATAAGCCCCTATATGTTGAGTTATGCCACCCGCCTCTCTGTCAATGACCCTGGACTTCCTGATATAATCAAGAAGGGATGTCTTCCCATGATCCACATGCCCCATTATCGTAATCACCGGTGGTCGAGGAAGAAGATCTTCGGCCTTGTCCTCTTCTTCAGAAAGGATCTCCTGCTCTTCAAAAGATGATAGTTCTAATTCATATCCAAACTCCATTGCTACCAAAGAGGCGGAGTCAAAGTCAATTGGCTGGTTCATGTTAACTATCATATCTATCTCCATAAATTTCTTAATGAGGTCTGTTGCCTTGACACCCATCCTCTTCGCCAGTTCAGCTAAACTTATCACATCTGGAACCTTTATCCTCCTCTTTATAGCCTTGGGCACGGTTATCTCTGTTTGCTTAAACTTCTTCTTGCCGAGCCTGTCTTTCTTCTTTACTCTGCCCCTGCCGACAAAGCGAGGTTGAGACCTCCCATAGAGATCCTCCCGTTCGAAAATCTCTTTCTTTCGTCTATGATAATCCCTTTTGGGGAAGAGGGTTGCCTCTTCCTTTCCCTTCTTTACCTCTTTTCCCTTTTTAGCTGGATGATCTGGGATGGATTCAACCTCCACTAATGCGGCCTTGGAGATGGGTTTCTGGGGACTCTGCTCAGGTGGTTGAATAGGTGCCTTTTTAATTATCCGGGCTAGAACATCTTTAGGCTTGCCCTTTTTCCTCTTTTCAATCCGAGGCTCAGACTCTTTAATGGGTTGTTCAGCAAGTGGTACTTCTTTTAATACCCTCTCAGGTCCTCCCTCCAAGACCTCTTCTTCCTTCTCCTCTGGCTCTGAAACTGTCTCTTTAGGAGGTGGTTTAAACTCTTCTTCAATTTTAGATTCTTCTTGAGCCACTTCCTGCACCTTGGGAACGATCTTCCTTCGCCTGCGGATAATAGTCGGTCTTATCCTTTTTTCCTCAAAGATCTCGCTTGTGGCCCCTGAAAGATAATCCTTGGCCCGGGCTATATCATTCATGTCAAGGGAACTCATATAATTATTGATATGGAAATCAGCGCTCTTCAACCGATCAACCAGCTCGTTGGAACTCATATTTAGTTCTTTGGCTAACTCATAAACCCTTAACTTACCCATCTAATCCTCCAGACAATTCCTTCTTTTTTTCATCCCGAGCCTTCTCCTTGTCAAGTTCTAATGACTGTATATAATTGATGGCCTCCTGGATCAAGCCTTCAGCCTTCCTGTCACTTATCCCCTTTGCAACAACCAAATCAGCTACCTCTACCTTGGCAATATCCTCTGCTGATCTAAAACCCATCCCATAAAAGGTAGTGGCCAATTTCTCGCCAACACCAGAGAGCCTTAGAAGGGATTTATAACCTTCCTTTAGGGCCTTATTGTAATCTGACTCGCTGGTTACATCCAGTTTCCAGTTTGTGAGCCTGGATGCCAATCTGACATTCTGTCCCCTTTTTCCAATAGCAAGGGATAGTTGATCGTCCGGTACAACAACCTCCATGCTCCTGTTCTCCTCTTCAACTATCACCCTCAGAATCTCGGCTGGGGCCAGGGCATTACATACGAATTTTGCCGGATCAGGGTCCCAAGATACAATATCTATCTTTTCCCCCCTTAGCTCTTGCACCACTGCCTGCACCCTCGATCCTTTCATACCTACGCAGGCTCCTACTGGATCAACATCCCTTTCCTTTGAGGCCACAGCTATTTTAGCCCTGCTTCCTGGCTCTCTTGCTGCCTGCATAATGGTCACTATACCCTCCGAGATTTCCGGTACCTCACTTTCAAACAGGGACGATAAGAAGTTAGGATGCGTTCTGGATAATATTATCTGAGGCCCCCTGCTGAACGGCTTCAGATCATAGATATAGGCCCTGAGCCTATCGCCCTGCGTGTACGCCTCTTTCGGGATTTGCTCTTTAACCGGAAGTTCAGCCTCTGCCTTACCCAGATTAGCAATAATGGCCCCCCTATCGAAACGCTGAACAATACCGTTAATTATCTCCCCCTTCCTATCCTTAAAGTCTTCATAAACAGCATCCCTCTCCGCCTCTCTTAGCCTCTGCATTATTACCTGTTTAGCCGATTGAGCCGCTATCCTTCCCAGGGTATCTGTATCCATTTTCATGCCCAGACTATCTCCTATCTCGGACTCAGGATCAAGCTTTTTGGCCTCTTCCAAAGATACCTGAGACATCTCATCCGTTACCTTCTCTACTACCTCTTTGAACTCAAAGACCTCAATCTCTCCCATCTCCTTATTAAAGTTCACCTCTAACTCATAGTCTGGGCCAAATTTCTTTTTAACAGCCGAGCTAACTGCCTCTTCAAGGGCCTCAATCAGCACTTTAGAGTCAATCCCTTTATCTCTTTGGATCTGATCGATAGTCCTCAATAGATCTGTAATCATCTTCGTTTCCCCGCAAAAACATCAATTATTAAATTCATATTTTACTCTCGCCTTATCTATCTCCCTTAAGGATAACTCAACAAGGCTCCCATCATCCACTAAAAGGCTTATCATCCCTTCCCCAACATTGGTAAGACGCCCGGTAAATTTACTCCTTTTGTTGACAGGTCTTGATAGCTTTAGTTTTACCATCTTACCAATTGAAAGTATAAAATCCTTCTCTTTTCTTAACGGCCTATTTAGGCCTGGCGAGGAAACCTCAAGCACATAATGATAATCTATTATGTTTTTCGCCTCAATCAAATAGCCGAGTTCCTTATTAACATTGGCGCAGTCGTCTACTGTAACCCCTCCCTCTTTATCTATAAAAATCCTGAGGGTCCATCTACCGCTTTCAAATTGGAACTCAAGGTCCACCATCTCCATACCGGATTCATGTAAAAAGCCTTCAACTAGAGGGGATACCTCGTTAATAATCTTCTTAGTCTCCGACATCCTAAAGATTCCTAGAACATAAAGAGCGGGCTAAAAAGCCCGCTCCCTAAAACCTAACTCAGTTCTTGTCAGATTTAGCCTCTCCTCTTTTCAAAGTAACACAGCTACTGCCCACAACAATTGTCTACCTCGAAAAGGGAGCAAAGCCCTTTCTTAACATGGAGCGGGCAACGGGGTTCGAACCCGCGACACCAAGCTTGGGAAGCTTGTACTCTACCAACTGAGTTATGCCCGCTCAGTTAAAGTGTTTATAATAAAATAAGAATACATAGTCAAGCATAATCTATAATATCAACCGCCCGATATTATAGATTTTAAAAATCCATAACTTCATGTATAAAAAGAAAACTAATCCT
>SDBT01016736.1_pt1 | contig 11599 bp, 11 predicted proteins | sample 2277101 | NCBI WGS metagenome assembly SDBT01 (sample SAMN10404973, study PRJNA504765) | marine sediment metagenome | isolation source: marine sediment core GS10_PC15, 103 cmbsf | place: Arctic Ocean: Southern Knipovich Ridge | collected 2010
TCCTGCGGTAGGGCGTACTGTAAAAGGAAGCTCCCGGAAGATTTTTGTACGCCACGTACTCTCCCCTGTACGGATGATCTGCCTTCACTGTCAGATAGTGGAGGACGAGAATCTGCTCCATGATTGAGATCTGTTCCGTCGCGGAAACCTGTTCCATCCTGGAAATCTGCTCCATCCTGGAAAGGGATCCAGGCTGAAACCGCACCTCGGGAAGAAGGATCCTGAGCTCGCTGCTTAGATACTCGACAAGCAGGGTTTTCTCTCCCATCGATCCCTGTTGGGCTTCCATCGATCCCTGTTGGGCTTCCATCGATCCCTGTTGGGCTTCCATCGATCCCTGTTGGGCTTCCATCGATCCCTGTTGGGCTTCCATCGATCCCTGTTGGGCCTCCATCGATCCCTGTTGGGCTTCCATCGATCCCGTTTGGGCCCCCGTCGATCCCTTCTGGGCCCCCGTCGATCCCTCTCTGACCACAACCCCGCATCGCAAAGAGATTTCCCCGGGATCCGAATCTCGCAGTAGCCCGGCGGCTTTGTTGTACGCCACCTCGTAGTTATTCTGCTTCGGAAGCTTAATCTTCATTAGCGAGGAGTTTAGCCGATATCGGAACGTGAATCCAGCGCTGCATCGATTCCATCGATGCACGAGATCAAAAGGATTGACTCGGTCTGAATTGACGGCTATGCCGTTCGACTGTTACTTTATGCCTATGGTTGAAAAGATTCTCACAAAAAACACCATGGCCAAAAGCATGATCCGGAAGATCGACTCTGTGCTGAACAGGCTCCAGGATGCGGAATCCAAGCTCTCCATTGCTGAGCTGGGACTCATCCAGAGACTCAGATACAGTGAGACGCAGAGATTGCTACTGGTCTACACCAATCCCCTCGGCCCTACCCACGGCTGCTGCAGCCTTATCGGTGCTGCCCATTTTTCAGCGACCGTTGCTAGGCTCACCACAGAGTTGGAGCGTGAGTTCCCCGATCTGAAGGTTGAGTTTGTCTGAGGCTTCCCACCGCTACATCGTCTGTTGGGAGGACCCGTCCCAGGATTCCAACCTGTATATCCCCCTCATAAACTCGAGGTATTCCTCTTTCGACATCTGCGCTGTGTAGCTTTTCAATATTCTCTGAGCCCCCGCGGCCTTGTTGCTGAGAAGATCCACTATAGTCATGGCCGCCAGCTTTGCCGGCGCAATGTAGGCACGATCCTGGTCGCTGATCTTATAGTCGGCGCCGTGACCCGTGCCCTCCGCCCCCCGGGCCTGCGCCTCGATAGCCGGCATGATGTGACTCAGATCTCCTACGTCCGTGGAACCCGCGCCAAAGGCTGGTTCTCGCCACTCCGCTTCACCGGCAAGATCGACCACGTTCTGCCGATAGACCTCCGTGAACTCTTTACTGACAAGCCTCGGAAGATATCCCGGAAGAGTCGTGATGTGCACTTCGCATCCCACAGCCATGGCTCCTGCCCTGAGACAGCGATCTACCTTTTCAGCCGCCTTCATCATCGCCTCGATACTGGCTCCCCGCACAAAGGTTTCCAACCGGACGTCCGCCGGCACAACGTTAACGAGCTCCCCGCCCTTTGTGATGATGGGGTGAACGCGAATATGATCGTCGTCTTTGAAGGTCTCACGGATAGCGTCTATGGCCGAGAGTCCCAAGGTGGCCGCCTTCAGAGCATTGACGCCGTCGTGAGGGGAGCTTCCGGCATGGGAAGCCTTGCCCTCGTACCGTATGTACTTGACGATGCATCCGTTGGAGGGTCCCCCCACACTAAAGGCACCACCTTCCTTCCGCGAGGATTGGTGGGTCATGAACGCAAGGTGAACGTCATCGAAGGCACCCTGTCTGACCATCTCCGGTTTCCCGCCGAGAAACTCGAGCTTACCCTCATCCCGCAGGGAGAGACGATAAGCCACCTCCACATACTCCTCAGCAGGCACCGCCATAAGAGCAACGTTGCCGTCCAATTCACCCATAACCCCGCTCTCTGTCAGGCCGTAGGCCAGTGCAATGAGATTGGCGATTTGCGCGTTGTGACCGCACGCGTGGGCTGCACCCGTTTGCGCATCGGCATCCGGATGATCCCTCACCAGCACGGAGTCCAGCTCTCCCATGTAGGCTACAGTCACCTCGGAGCTGCTCCCCTGGAGTTTACCCTTTACACCGGTTAGAGCGATACCGGCTTCGCAGGGTATACCAAGCTCGTCAAAGTGGTGCCTGACAAGATCCGAGGTGCGGAACTCCTTGAAACCCAGCTCCGGGTGGAGCCGGATATCCTCCCCCAGGGCAAAGATCTCATCCCGATGGGCATCGATCCTCTCCAGTATTCGTTTCTTAGCATCTTCGGGTTTCATGTCTCTCACCGGTCATCAATTATTTCAGTCGTCTCGGTTCTATTTCCTGGTAGAAGCCATCCTGGTAAAGATCAGCCGGCAGACGGGATCGCCCTTTCCAATCGCCTCGGGCATGTCCAGCTTCAGTATCGCGTCGTTGTCAACGATCCCGAAGTCGTGCTCCGAAGCCAGTCCGCAGAGCCGATCGCGCTCCTCGTCTGAGAGCTTCATCTCCCTCCAGCCCTCCTCGAGGGGGCAGCGGCCGAAAGTGAACTCCGCCCGATCGTCGGTACTCTCGCCGACCTCCTGGCACTTCATGGTCTCTACGGCAACCTCGTCGCTGATCATCTTTTTCATAAAGTCCCGGGCCCCGATGTCGCCCCATGATTGGGACTTCTCTTTGCCGAATTTGAATATGGCCTTTTTGAGGACGTCATCGAAATCCTTGAATCCTGCCGCATCGAGCTCTCTCACGATGTAGGCCAGGTATTTTCCGCGCTGTTTGGTTGCCTCGAAGCGCTCCTTCACCACGTCTTGCCGTGTGTATCTCTCTTCCATTGTTCTGCCTCTCGAAAAGAAGTCCCCGGAGGATCACCCCCGGGGACGCTTTGATGTCTCGGTTTGTTTATACAGCAGCGTGAAACTCAGCTACTGTTGGTCTTTGACGATCGCCTTGACCTTCTGGTCCGCCCATTTTACGGCCTCAGCCGGACTCTCCTTGTTGAAGAAGACCCTCTGAACCATCTCGCCGATAACGGTCTGCTGGTTGACCACTCCCAGATAGGGATTGACGATTGCCGTGGCCACCGGCTTTCCCACCGGTCCGGCCACGATCCCGCCGGTATTCAGCGTCGGATTGTATCCGTACTGACCGATGTTGAGAAGCTTGTCTGCAATCTCGGGATTTTCAGCCAGCATCTTGTTGCCCGATGCGAGCAGCGCCTTCTTCTGGGCATCTGTCACCGGTGCCAGATGCCCCGGGATGGTCAGCTGGAACTTGGCCGCGTTTTCCGGAATGTTCATGTAGCGAAGCCAGGCCACACTCGCCTCAGGATGCTTGGTATCAGAGGAAATAGCGTTGTAGTTCAGGTCGTTCCAGGTGGATTTCATCTTGTTGTACGGCAGGAAGGACACCCGGGTGACCGGCATCAGGTGCGGTGCGTCGGAGTAGAGCCTGCCCAAGACCCGCCCGTGGTACATGGTCATGGCGGTCTTTCCGGAGGTATAGGCATCCAGTATGTCATAGTACGACCACTGACCCGCTCCCTCCGGGGCGTACTGAAGCATCTTGACGTAGAAATCCACAGCTTCTACGCTGTTGGGATTGTCCAGAACGACCTCCAGGTCTTTGTTGAAGATCTGGGAGTGGGACTGCCACAGGAACACTGAGAACCACATAAAGGTGGCGTGGTGCTTGGAACCCGGGAGAGCCATACCGAACATGCCTTTGCTCTTGTCCGTGAGCTTGGCCGTAGCCTCGAGCCATTCGGGCCACCTCTCGGGAGCAGTCAATCCGGCCTGATCGAAGAGGTCTTTCCTATACCACATTACCTGTCCGCCTGTGGCGTACGGCACGGCGTAAACAACGCCGTCGAGCTCGATGAGGGTGGTAGGATACCACGCCTTCTTTCCTCCCAGGCTGTCGATCATGTCGTTTAAGTTCAGCAACCTTCCCTCTCTTCCCAGCTTGGGCGAAAGGTGGGTGGGACTGGTGAACACGTCGAGGGGTGCACCGGCGGCCATGGCCATGGTCACCTTTTGGCTCAACTGACCCGACTCAATCTGCTGGATTTCGACGGTGATGTTGGGGTTCTGGGCCTCGAAATCCGCTTTGAACTCATTGTACACTTTAACCGAGGGCGGATCCCCCTCTTCGGTCATGTACATGATCGTGGCTTTTGCGGCTTGCTTCTGCTCCCTCTCGCCAACGGCAAAGGCCAAAGGGAGAAGCAGAAAAAGCCCCAGCAGCACGACAGTGATTCGCGTCATGCGACGCGCTAAACCATGCTTTGACATACCAACCTCCTTGCTTAGGTTCTTCATATTACCCCTTAATATTATCCCTTAATGGCTCCTGCAGTAAAGCCGGTTACGATATGTTTCTGAAAAAATATGAACATGATGATCACAGGCACGACGGTCATAACGCTCCCGGCGGCCAGCATACCCCACGAGTAGATGGCTGTCTCACCCAGCAGAATCGAGAGTCCCAGGGTCAGTGTTTTGTTCCGCTCCGAGGTGATGAGGATCAGAGCAAAGATATACTCGTTCCAGCAGAGGATGAATGTGAAGATCGCAGTCGCCATGATTCCGGGAACGGCCTGCGGAACGATGACCCTGTAGAAAGCCTGAAAACGCGTGCACCCGTCGATCATCGCCGCCTCTTCGAGAGCAACCGGAATGCTCTCGATGTAGGATCGCAGCATCCAAATGGAGAAGGGCAGTGTGATACTGATGTAGGCGATCGTCAGAGCCGTAAGGCTGTCGGCCAGACCCAGGAACAGAAAGATCTTCATGAAGGGTATTCCCAGCACGATCTCCGGAAGCATGTACATGAGAAGCAGCGTGACGGCCACGGCGCCGGCGCCCCTGATCTTGAAGCGCGAGAGGCTGTAGCTGGCGCAGGTGGCGATTACGATCGAGACGATGGCAGCCACAATCGATACGGCCGCCGTGTTCACAAAATACCGCAAAAACTTCGTGATTCTGAACAGCTCCACGAAGTTTTGCCCCGTCCAGTTGATAGGCAGCAGACTGGTGGGGTGCTGGAAGATCTCGCCCTTTGCCTTGAAGGCGGTGAAGAAGAGCCAGATCAGCGGAAATACGAGGACAAAGGACAGGAGCAGTCCAATGAGGGATCTCGAAAAGCTCCGCAGCGTGTTCTTTGAGGTGAGTCGTGTGATTGGTCTCATGTGATCGACCCCAGAGCAAATCTGCTGTACATCCTCATGTAAACCGTCGAGCTCACCAGGAGCAACAGGAACATCAGAACCGCTACAGCGGAGCCCCGTCCCAGCTTGAATGCGGCGAACACGGTATCGTAGGCCAGTATCGGCAGGGTTTCCGTGGAGTCCAGGGGACCGCCTCCGGTGAGCAGCTTGATGATGTCGAAATTCTTTATCGTCCAGATGGTTCTGAGCATCAGCACGATGAACACCACCGGCAGGATAAAGGGCCAGGTTATATGGCGAAACTGCTGAAAGGCGGTGGCTCCGTCGATCTTGGCGGCTTCGTACATCTGCTGATCGATGGTCTGAAGCTGGGCCAGCATACAAACCACAACAAAGGGAAAGTACTTCCAGACGTTTACGAGAATCACAGACACCATGGATGTTTTCGGACTGCTGAACCACGCGAGACGGAGTCCCATCCTCTGGAACAGGATGGCGATGATGCCGGTCACATCGTTGAGCATGAAGCGAAACACGATGGCGATGACGATCGTGGGTATCAGATAGGAGAAAAAGACCAGACCGCGGTAGATATCGCGGGCGAAAAACTTTTTGTTCAGGAACAGGGCAAGAACCAGACCGATCAGAAACTGGAAGAAGACACTTCCTGCGGTCCAGACGAGGCTGTTTTTCAGAGCATTCCAGAAATCCGGCAGAGTGAAAATATAGATGAAGTTTTTGAAGAAGATGAACGTGCCGCTGCGATCCAGGACACCCCATTTGTTCAGGCTGAAGTAGATGACTGTGAGAATCGGGTAGACTCCAACAAAGAGAATAGCCGCCACTGCCGGCAGCAGAAGGAGAATTCCGAGTGTCCTGTCTTTCATTCGAGATACCCCGCGGTTACAGGATTCCGCATCCATTGACAGATCCGGTATCGGCTGATCATACTTGTACTATTATTGAAGGATCATCGTTCCGTCAAGCGATAAGCCGTGGCCTGAGGCCTTGGGGCTATGGCCTGAGGCCTTCGGGGAAACGGACTGACAGCGACTCTGCTGGAACGGGAGGTGTGAAATGGCTACCGAAAACAAGCTTTGGACCGTGGTTCGTGACAGTATCATCGGACGTAACGCTACGATTTCGACACCTTTCGGTTCCAGACGGGTCGTATATGCTGATTACACCGCATCGGGGCGGGGCGTCACCTTCATCGAGCAGTACCTTCAAAGGATCTTAGAGCACTATGCCAATACACACACTGAAGACGACGCAACGGGAATCATGACAACACGGCGGATGCACATCGCGGAGAAAACCATAAAGCGTCTGGTTGGTGCTACGGACAGTTACAGAATCATCGAGGACGGTACAGGAGCCACCGGTGCTGTTCATCGGCTGCAGCAGATCCTTGGTGTCTACATTCCGCCGGTGGCAAAGGACAACTTCCACAAGCTCCTCGAGCGGTACTTCAATCACGATGAGTTGAGCAAGCTCGAATCCTATCTGCTCGAGAACAGGCCGATCGTATTCGTGGGGCCCTACGAACATCACTCCAATGAAATCTCCTGGCGGGAATGTTTCGCCGAGGTTGTGGAGGTGGAGCTCAGCGCAGAGGGACTGCTGGATCTGGAGGACCTGCAAGCCAAGCTTTCAAAACTCGAATATCGGGACAGGCGCAAGATCGGTGCCTTCTCCGCTGCCTCCAACGTCTCCGGTGTGATAACCCCGGTTTACGATGTGGCCCGTATCCTGCACCGCCATGACGCACTGGCCTTTTTTGATTTCGCAGCTATTGCCCCGTATGGAGAGATCGACGTATGTCGTGACGATGAGAGTTACTTCGATGGCATCTATTTTTCGCCCCATAAGTTTCTGGGCGGACCCGGCAGCACCGGTATTCTGATCATGCACGAGAAGATCTACCGGCGAGACCTGCCGCCCACTATCGGCGCAGGCGGCACGGTGGACTATGTGAGCTTCGACGAACAGGCGTACAACCCGGCGATCGAAGTCCGGGAAAAACCGGGTACTCCGGGCATCCTGCAGATCATGCGGGCCGCATTGGCGTTGGAGCTCAAGGAACGGTTGGGAATCGAAAACATCGCCAAACGGGAGAAAGAGCTGATCCATCGAACCCTGGATAAATTCGGGGGCTGCAAGCCAATCGAGATCGTGGGCAACCATGATCCGGACCAGCGCATCGCTATCTTTTCTTTCAACATCCGTGCCGGCACTTCGTATCTACACCCCCGATTCGTGACGCTCCTGCTCAACGATCTTTTCGGTATCCAGAGCCGGGCGGGTTGCTCCTGTGCCGGCCCCTACGGCCACCGCGTCCTGCACATAGACGAAAAGAAGTCGCAAAGGTTCAAAGACCGCTTGATGCATGGTTTCCTGGGAGTCAAGCCGGGATGGGCTCGTATCAATTTTCATTTTTTGATGACCGATGAGGAGTTCGAGTACATCACCGACTCCATCTGCTTTGTCTGTGAATACGGAAAGTACTTTCTTCCTCTTTACGAATTCAATATCCACACGGGGAGCTGGCGCCACAGGGACACCACTCCGGTGGAGGTTTCCTTTGGACTGAACGAGGCGTGGCCGGGTGAGCCGTGGCCGGAGACCAAGCCGGAAGACGAGCGATCGGAAAAGGAGTTGCATGCTCTTTACATGGAAGAGGCAAAAAACCATGCCGAGAGGCTCATGAAAGGATTTGACGAAAACGCCGTTCAAAATACAGAGAGAGAGCTGATACCCTTCGTTTACATTTAATTGAGAACCGCAAGAGCGGTTTGTCTGCCACCACCTTGGCATCTTTATCCTCATATTTACGTTCATATTGACAGCTCGAGGGAGGGGTACGGGGCCGCGATCTAATAAACCGTGGCCCTGTTTTTGAAGCCCTTTTTGTTGACCGGCGAGGGAGAAAGCTATACGCTGCCAGCAGACGCAACCTCGGGCGACCCCGGCGACTTAAGCCTTCGAGGGCTCGACCCGGTGAGGCGAGAAAGGTAGGATAACGGATTATGGAGCGGTTTATAGCGTACGACACAGGGCTGAGCAGGTTTAGTCCCCTGAAGACCATCCTCTGTTTCGATGATTTCGACAGAGGCGCAAACGGATGGGTGGACCTGACGCCTAATTTTCGGTTCGAGAACTTTCAAGCCCTTAAGGGACCGGTCGAGCTCACGCGGTGGGGCCCGACCATGCTGAGCACCGCCTCGTTCTCGCGCGTCGGCACCCACGGCTCCATGGAAGGAATCTACTCACTGAAGCTGACGACTCGCCCCGTAGCAGCTCCTTTCGCGGAGAGGCCGGCAGCGGGGAGTATGGGTCAGGCTCTCAAGCGTCTTACCAAGCACATAGACGCACGACGCCTCCAGTTCGAGATGTGGTACACCTACAAACCCGAACAGGACCGCCCTGGATTCAGCGAAAAGGATATCCGGGCTTTCGGGTTTTTGTGGGACCTGCAGGACGAGGAGTACCGGTTCATGCCGGCGCTCCGATATGTGAACTCCATAAACGGAAAGCTGAAACAATGCTGGTACTACTCCAGGGCTCTCGACGTGATGGAGGAGCAGTGGGAATACGGCCAAAAGGGCTGGCACAAGGTCGGTATCGACCCTCAGTGGTACGGTAGGCGTTATTTGGACGGACACACAGACGGATTTCAGGAAGTAGCCGGCGGCTTCCAGCAGATGTGCTACAACGAGAGCGATGACAAAATCAACTGGCTCTACTTTAGGCTGCTCTTCGATCTCAAAAAGCGGGAGTACGTGGAGCTGCAGTCAGGCAAGCAGAAATTCGATCTTCGGGGATTGCAGCCGACCTTGGCGGAGCGGTATGCAAACATTGGAGAGCTTCTCAACGCCTCTGTCTGGATCGAAACCGACACGGACCGGAGGGCGTTTCTTTTTGTCGATTCCACCGTCATATCGATTGAGTGAGGAGGAACGGTTAGATGAGGCAGTACCTGCAGGCAGTGCTGGAAAGGGAGCACGAATACAGCGACTCTTTTCAGACAGAGCCCTATGAGGTCGCGTGGGCCGGCGAGGCGACGTTTTACATAAAAGTCCATTCTACTCACGGTGAGAGTCCGCAGCTACTCGCCAAGGTGCAGATGTCTGCAGACGGACTGGACTGGCTGGACGAGGGCACCGAGTTCGAAACAATAAAGGAGGAGGGCACCTCTTTCGTCCGCGTGTGTCATTTCGGAGGCTGGCTCCGGCTGACCTGCGAGCTGGAAGGTCGGAATCCCCGGTTCACGGTCACCGTACATCTTATCCTGAAGGAATAGAGGAGTAGAGGAGGTAACCGCTAAAGCTCAGCTTTTTGCCCGTCTCTTTCTTTGACGAGATCATCCAAGGCTCCGTGAGCACGGCAAGAGGGCTCGTATCAATTTTCATTTTTGCATGACCGATGAGGAGTTCGAGTACATCACCGACCCCGTTCAAACAACGGAGAAGGATCTGATACCCTTCGTGTACGTTTAATAGGGCAATCGCTGCAGCGGTCATTCTCACATTGACAGCTCGAGGGAGGCGTGTTAAGATGAGCGGATCCTAACCGGAATGTAGTTCCGATCCTAATAACTATAGCTAAGAAAAGGAGCTAGCATGAAAAAATTATTCGGTATTCTATGCCTTTTGGCTCTGGTGGCTGCAATGAGTTTTGCCTCCGGCGGCAAAGAGGCAGCGGCAAAGCAGGAGCCGGTTGCTCTGGATATCCTCTCCCACAGGATCCACAAGATCATTGCGACAGAAGAAGCCGGTGGCGATATCATCACCCCCTGGGTGGCTGCCAATCCCAACGTTAGCGGGGTCAACTGGAATCCCCTGGAGATCAAGCCCCTCCATGACAGACTCTTCAGAGAATCCACCACGCCGTCCACGGACATCGATATCGGCTACATCACCAATTTCAACGCCACACCCCGAGTACCGGGCCTCTTCGAGCCGCTGGATGAGTACCTGAAGAATGATCCCATCGATGGGTTCGAAGAAAATTTCTCAAAAGGCATGTTAGCAGCCGTGACCTTCGGGGGAAAGCTCTACGCCATACCGGTCAGATCCGCCACGCACGGCCTGGGGTGGAACAAGCAGATCTTCGCCCTCAGGGGTTTGGATCGTCCACCCAAGACACCGGATGAGTTTCTGGACTTCGCCAAGAAGCTGACCTTCACCAGAGACGACGGAGTCAAGGTTTACGGTTACGTCCAGCATTCTCACTACTACTACACAAGCGTCAACTCGATTGCCAGGATGAAGGACGGCGGCTTCATCACCAGCGATCTTAAAGTCGTCTGCGATCAGCCGGCCACGATCTGGGCGGTCGGAGTGCTTAGAAACTTCTACGAGAACGGCATCGTGCCCAAGCAGATCACCTCTTGGCAGCATGCCGAGAAGCAGCGGGCCATGCAGCTCGGACAGGCGGCCATGACCTGGGACGTTATGGGCAAGATCCACTCCTACAACAAGCCGGATCAGACCGAGTGGGGCAGCTGGACGGCGGCTCCCTATCCATTGGATCCCTCCCTCAAGAGCAAGTACGAGGTTGGTCCTGCCAACACCGAGTTCTGGTGCATGGTGATTCCCAAGAACGCCCAGCATAAGGATGTCTCCTGGCAGTTCATCAAGTACCTATCCTCCCACAAGTCCCAGCTGGCGATGGCTCTCAACGGAAACGGTCCCACCCGGGCCTCCGTCTTCGCCGATCCGGTTTACAAGGAGAAGGTTCCTTACGCCGAAATCCTGGAAAAGGCACAGGCCGTGGCGAGGGTCCCGCTTCCAGGGTTCGACAAGTCTCCCCAGGCGGCAGAAATGATGGACAACTACATCGAGAGAGCCATGCTTGGTGACATGAGCCCCGAGGCGGCCATGAAGGAGCTGGCGAAGAAGCTGAAGGAGCTGAGCAGCCAGCTGAAGTAGACCTCTCATATCATATACAAAGGACGCTAAAGCCCTTCCCCCTCCGGGGAGGGGCTTTTTTTCATTCGAGACCCCACCTCATGCCTTGCGTTCATCCGGGCAGAAGGGTCCTATTGACGATCGAATCGGGGTATTCGCCTTTCAAAACCTGAGCCACGACACGGGCCGTTCTCCTCTGAAGAAGTTCCAGAGACTCATCGGAGAAGTAAGCTGCATGGGGTGTGAAGATAACGTTATCAAGCTTCAACAGAGGGTTGTTTGGGTCGATGGGCTCCTGGGCTAAGACATCCAGGGCAGCCCCGGCAATGCTTCCAGCCTTGAGAGCATCATGGAGGGCCTCTTCGTCAAGAAGCTTTCCTCTACTCGTATTGATGAGGAAGGCGTCCTTCTTCATAAGTCGAAACTGTTTTTCGCCTATAAGGTGGTAGGTCTG
>SDBT01016737.1_pt1 | contig 11599 bp, 11 predicted proteins | sample 2277101 | NCBI WGS metagenome assembly SDBT01 (sample SAMN10404973, study PRJNA504765) | marine sediment metagenome | isolation source: marine sediment core GS10_PC15, 103 cmbsf | place: Arctic Ocean: Southern Knipovich Ridge | collected 2010
CTGGGTTGGTCTGGACTGTTTGCTGGTGGAGTTGCAGCGCAGATTATCACGCGCTACTCCAACCTGACAGATGTGATCTGGAACAACCAAAGCAAGGTCATTCTAAACAATCGGCTCTAATCTTAAACTGTTCCCTTGCCCCCTGCTCTCTAGTTATTCAGTGAGCAGGGTTAGGTGAACCAGTAGGGGGAGCAGTTGTAATATCAGCCGAGAGTTACTATATAAGTATGAAATTCTGCTCTTCCATCACGTTACGTGATGGAAGAGCGTTTTGCTTAATGAACAACGTGGGAAATATCTAACAATTGTTTTAGATTCAGATGGACATCTCTAAGTTGTCTATTAACCGGGTTGTACCAAGCCGTGCTGCTCCAAGCACTATCAAGTTCCGGTCATTCGCTTGAACAGGAACTAGCGTATCACGTTGTCGAAAATCAACGTAATCAACTATCCAACCATGGTTAACGAGAGTTTCTCTTGCATTTTCCTGCAACTCCTGGAAATTTCTATCACCAATCTCCACTTTCTGTTTTATTTTTAATAAAACTCGGTATAAATGTGCAGCTTCAACACGCTCTTCATCACTCAGATAACGATTACGGGAACTCAACGCTAGTCCGTCTGATGCACGCACAGTTTCGCCCACATCAATTTCTATTGATAAATTTAACTGCCGCACCATTTCGCGCATGATATACAGCTGCTGATAATCTTTTTTACCAAATATTGCTACTTGTGGATGTACAAGGTTAAAAAGCTTCAGGACTAGCGTTACTACACCGCTAAAATAACCAGGGCGAAACTTGCCCTCTAGTGTGTTTGCTACTGGCAGGGGCTTTAGCAAAAATTCCTGTCGTACCGGATAAATACTTTTTTCATCAGGCACGAATAGTACATCAACACCATAGTTCTCCAATAATTTGCAATCGTCCGCCAGAGTTCGCGGATATTGATCAAATTCTTCAGTCTGCGCAAATTGCAAGCGGTTCACAAAAATACTTGCCACTAAGCAACCTGCTTTCTGTTTTGCAATTCGTATCAGAGACAAATGGCCTTCATGCAAGCTACCCATGGTTGGAACAAATACAACGTAAGGCTCGCACTTTAGCCGTGTACGCAAAGGTGAAATGTCGGTAATTATCTCCACGCTCAATTTATAAACTAGAATCCATGCTCTAACCCTGGAAATTTCCCAGATTTAACTTCTTTAACATAATTTTCTACCGCTTCACTGATACTATCAGCACTGACCATGAAGTTTTTTATGAATCTAGATTTCTTTCCCGAGTAGATCCCAAGCATGTCGTACAGTACCAACACCTGCGCAGAACAATTTCCACCCGCACCAATACCTATGGTGGGTATAACAAGTGTCTTAGTTATTTTCTTTGCAAGTGTAGAAGGAACAGCCTCCATCAACAACATGCCTGCTCCAGCCTTCTCCAATATAACCGCATCTTCCAGCAAACGCTTGGCTTGGGAGTGAGTCTTGCCCTGTACTTTATAACCACCCAACAGGTGAACTGATTGAGGCATTAAACCAATGTGGGCACATACCGGTATGCCACGCTGAGTTAGAAATCTAATTGTCTCAGTCATGATGTGACCACCTTCGATCTTCACCATATTTGCGCCCGCAGCCATAAGTTCAGCCGCATTTTCAAAAGTATTCTCTGGTGATATTTGAGATGTGCCAAAGGGCATATCAACCATGATAAACGCTTTACTCGATCCACGTGCCACACATCGCGTGTGATAAACCATGTCATCCAGTGTCACAGGCAATGTGGTCTCCTCTCCTTGTAACACGTTACCAAGAGAATCGCCCACTAAAAGAACATCAACACCAGAGTTCTCTAGTAACAAAGCGAAACTTGCGTCATAGCATGTAAGTACGGATATTCTTTCTCCGTTATCGCGCATTCTCTGTAGGGTTCTTAGTGTGGTTCGCATGTTAAATCCTAACTTCCCCAATTAAAATATTCACGTGGACCGCTCATTTGTTCTACTCGTTGTAGTAATAAGTCAAAATCAGGTTGGTTATCGACAAAATTTAAATTCTCGCTGTTGACGATCATAACCGGCGCGCCTTTATATTGATAAAAAAATCGTATGTAACTCTCAGACAATCGCGATAAGTATTCCCCAGAAATATTTTTCTCATAAAAGCTTCTGCGCTGCTTCACCCTGTCAATAAGAGTATTAAGTGGGGCTTGTAAGTAAATCACCAAGTCAGGAGGAGGAGCCTTAGGTTGCAGATGACAATAGATCCTCTGATAAAGATCGTGCTCAGTATCACTTAACGTAAGCTTAGCAAACAACTGATCCTTCTCTAGCAAAAAGTCGCTCACGGTCACACGTTCAAACATATCCATTTGCGCTAAACTCTGCACCTGGTTATTACGCTGGAAAAGAAAAAACAATTGCGTTGGTAGAGCATAACGGGAAATGTCCCCATAAAACTTTTCAAGAAACGGGTTTTCATCTGGTGCTTCCAGCAGAAGCGAGCTATTTAGGTGATCAGCTATACGCCGTGCTAAGCTAGTCTTTCCTACCCCTATCGGACCTTCAACCACAATGTAACGATATTTTTCTAGCTTCACTAATTTTGCTCTCGTTCAAGCTGCTGTTCAGCACAGGCGGCAAGTAACTCGACAACAGTACCATGGCCAGGAATATAGCAATCCTGTGCAATTTCCATAAGAGGCTCTAATACGAAAGCACGTTGATGCATGCGTGGATGCGGCAGAGTCAAATTCTGCCCATTACATTTTAATTCATCATACATCAGCATATCTAGATCAAGTGTACGCGGATCATTGGGTAACCTTCGTACGCGCCCATGACTTTGCTCGATTTCGAGCAAAGCTTTAAGTAAATCGTGCGGGGATCGACTAGTTTCGATCTGTACCACGGCATTGATGAAATCAGGCTGACCGTATCTCCCAACTGGCGCACTTCGATAAAGCGAAGAACAAGCTAGTAAACGGCTTGCGGGGAGTCTTGCAAGTTCATCGAACGCTTTCCGTATTTGAAACACTGGATCTTCCAAATTACTACCTAACGCAATGAAAACTTGAGAAATAGGATTCAATTGGCGCCCAATATTTAATTATTCTGCTGTATCTGAAACCGAAGTATTAATATTGCTTACATTCCTAGTTACAATTTCACTGCGAGCACGTCTTCTTCTGCGCTTCTTTGACACTTCACCCTTGAGCAGCATGTTCTCTCGCTCACTGACTTTAGCATGTTGGAAGGTCCCCCACCAATGTCCTATCTCCACATCAATTTCTCCACTTTCGCAACGTAACAACATGAAATCATAGGCTGCTCGAAAGCGTGGGTGTTCCAGTAAGCGAAATGGCCTACGTCCTGCTCTTCCCAGAAAACGTGGTTGCATTGCCCAGATCTCTTTCATGATGGCATCGTATCTACGTGGAATTGCAAGTTTCTTCTCTTGCACCGCCAGCACGTCACTCATTGCCATATGCAAAGCAGGAGTGGATTTTTCTCCTGAAGCCAGATAAGTATTCCATGCTGTCAATACCTCGTGCCACAACAGCGTAGCAAACAAGAAGCCAGGCGATATCGTTTTCTCTTGCCGCACCCGCTCATCAGTGTTCTTGAGCGCAAGTGTGATGAAGCGCTCGCCCAGTGACTGTGTAAGCACCATATCTAGCATTGGTAACAAACCATTATACAATCCGCGCGCTCTTAAATCCGCTACGCAGATTTGAGCATGACCGGATAGTAGCAGCTTTAATATTTCATCAAACAGCCGAGATGGTGGCACATTTTGTAATAGTGGCGCAAGATCACCAATGGGTGCAGCAGTGGCAGTATCTATCTGCATATCGAGTTTAGCTGCAAGTCGCACTGCTCGCAACATACGTACTGGATCTTCACGATAACGCTGCAACGGTGTACCAATAATGCGCAATTGCTTCGCCTGAATATCGTCGTAACCATCTAGATAATCCCAGATTTCTTCACTGGCTGGATCATAAAATAATGCATTAACTGTAAAATCGCGCCGCTTTGCATCCTCTTCTTGACTACCAAATACGTTATCACGCAAGATCCGCCCATGCTCGTCAGCATGTTTGTGCGTCACAGTTTCATTGTTATTATTAGTAAATGAATTACCACGAAATGTCGATACTTCAACAGTCTCGGCCCCACACATTACATGCACCAAACGAAAACGTCGGCCGATAATACGGGAACGACGGAAAACAGCACGCACTTCCTCAGGTGTAGCATTGGTAACCACATCGAAATCTTTTGGTTCCAATCCCAACAGCAAGTCACGCACCGCGCCACCCACCACAAAAGCAGAATATCCAGCTTGCTGCAAGCCTGATGTAATTTTAATTGCACAAGGACTAATCCTGTTGCGGGCGACGCCATGTTGCTTACGCGGAATGATGCATAACTCAGTAGAAGCAGAAGGGACGAGGAAATCCTGGCTAAAATAACGGCGGAATAATTTATGGATCATTACGAAATATGGTGAACTCCAAGTTCTAAATTATACACCCAGCGCTGTGCATGAAGCAGGAAGACGCAAAACCTTTATACCAAATTCGTCCAAACTACACTGGTAAAGTTCTTCCAGATTATCTCGAGTTAAGAGTTCTTCCACTGAACCAGCTAAAACGCGGCCATTTTCAAAAAGCATTAGTACATGATCACAATAGCGACTGACCCAAGCAATATCGTGCAGTACTATCATTACGGTGCTACCTTGTGTGGCTAGTTCCTTGAATAACATCATAGCAAAAAGTTGGTGGCGAAGATCAAGGTGCTGCAATGGTTCATCTAACAAGTAACACTGTGGTGACTGGGCAAGTAACAACGCAATACGCACACGCTGCCGCTCACCTCCAGAAAGTGTGTCTAGGGAACGTTGAGAAAAATTTGTCAATTCCATACGCTGCATAGCCTGGATAGCAATATCATGATCGACAGATTCCCAGCCAAACAAATTCTTAACATGAGGATACCTGCCCAACAACACATATTCACTTACGTTACCCCAAAATTCACCCGGTTCTTCTTGCAACATTATGCCCATTTTTCGCGCAAGCTCACGTCGCGACCAGGTTAGAGGTGCTTTCCCAGCCACTGTCACACTATTTGTACTGACGCCATCGGCACTACGTAAACCACCTAGTACGTGTATCAGGGTAGTCTTACCACAACCGTTCTGCCCTAGTACCGCCCAACACTCACCAGAATTAACGGTTAAATTCAGATCACGGCACAGTAACTTTCCTGGGTATTGAAGGGTTAAATTTTTTGTTTGAAGAATCATCGAATGGCACCCGCCTAAACCCACTAAATTGTTTAAGGCCTAACTCTAAAATTAAAAGCATGTTCAGAAAACTACGAGCCTTTGATTTATTAGTATTTTAAGCCCTTAAGTATTTATTTTTTTCTCCCAACCAGCGCTGGATATGACGTTGTGCCAATTCAGGATAATCACGCAACATCTCCTCTGCAACACCACGAGCGTCATTAAGTAGCGTTTCATCTCGCTCAGGGTCAGCAAAACGTAACATGGGTGTTCCACTTTGGCGAACACCAAAAAATTCTCCGGGACCACGCAGGAGTAAATCTTGGCGGGCAATTTCAAAACCATCGGTATTCTCAAAAATGATCCGAAGCCTTTTCCGTGCAATTTCCGATAATGGTTTCTGGTAGAGCAGTATACATACACTAGCCTCTGTACCACGCCCAATGCGCCCCCGTAACTGATGTAACTGTGACAACCCCATACGTTCAGCGTGTTCAATTACCATCAGTGAAGCATTTGGCACATCTACACCAACTTCAACTACAATAGTTGCAACTAGTAACTGAATATCGCCTTGTTTGAATAACTGCATTACTGATAACTTTTCCTGTGAAGAAAGTCGTCCATGTAATAAGCCAACCTTCAAGCCTGGAAAAGTGAGACTCAATACTTCATGAGTCTCTAAAGCGGTCTTGAGTTGTAAAACTTCGGACTCTTCTATCAATGGACACACCCAGTAGGCTTGTTTTCCTACACGACATGCCTCTCGGATACGTACGATTACTTCATCGCGACGGGTATTAGCGAATAATTTAGTTACCACCTGGATTCTACCTGGTGGCAACTTATCTATCACTGATACATCAAGATCAGCATAATAGCTCATCGAAAGTGTACGCGGGATGGGAGTTGCACTCATCATCAATTGATGCGATACCACACCTGATTTAGTACTTTTCATGCGCAATGCTAGCCGCTGGTGTACACCAAAACGGTGCTGTTCGTCGATAACAGCAAGCCCCAGTTTGTTAAATTCTACATGCTCCTGAAACAAAGCGTGAGTACCAATAGCAAGTATGGCATTGCCTTTAGAGATATTGGAGAGCGCGGCTTGACGCTGCTTTCTTTTTTGACTACCAGACAACCAGGCGATCGTTACCCCTAAAGAACTAAACAAAGGGGCAAACCAGTTGGAAAGCTTCTGGTAATGTTGTTCAGCCAAGATTTCAGTGGGTGCCATGATAGCCACTTGATAACCGTTTTCGATGGCTTGTAGTGCTGCTAATGCTGCAACCACTGTCTTACCACTACCTACATCTCCCTGCAACAAACGCTGCATCGGATAGATCTCTGAAAGATCTTGGCTAATTTCTGAAAACGTCTTTCTCTGTGCGCTAGTAAGGTTGAAAGAAAGTGATTTAAGCAGTGCTTTCGTCAGTTCGTTTCTAGCTGGCAATGCAGGTGCTCTATGACTGCGACGTTGCTGGTAATGCAAGCGCATAGATAATTGCTGCGCTAGTAATTCATCAAATTTAATCCTGCACCAAGCTGGGTGAGTACGCTCCTGCAACAAATCAGTTGATGCATTTGACGGCGGATGATGCAAGAACACCACGCTATCCCTAAAACTATTCAACCGATAATGCGTTAGAATCTTGTTAGGTAGCGTTTCTGACAGATTATTAACTCTAGCTTGGTCAATCAGTGCTTTCCTAATCAACTTACGAATCACCACTTGAGAAAGCCCTGCGGTGGTTGGATAAACTGGTGTCAAAGCATCGGGCAGTGGTGCGCCTTCGCGTACAATGTGACACTTTGGATGCACCATTTCAATACCGAAAAAACCTGGGCGAATCTCACCCAATAAACGCACACGAACACCCACGGAATATGCTTTTATTTGACTACTGTAGAAATTGAGAAAACGTACGAACAGCATGCCACTACCATCTTCCACTTGGCATACTAGTTGACGTCTCGGACGATACATAACATCGCTCTGAATGATGATGCCTTCAACTTGTACAGTTTTGCCCTCAGACACGTAGCTAATAGGACAAATATGCGTCTCATCTTCATAGCGAAGTGGTAAATGCAGTATTAGGCCTAATTCATTGATGATCCCAAGCTTGGCAAATTTTGCCTGTAAGGCCTTGCTTGTGAAACCGTTAGTAGTACTAGGTAAAATAGGACCATTTTCGGAATTCCTCTTCACCCTTTCAGTACCATTATCGCATCCATCTCCACCAATGCCCCACGCGGAAGTGCTACCACACCTACTGCTGCCCGCGCAGGATATGGCTGATCAAAATAACTTGCCATAATTTTATTTACCTTGGTAAAATCATCAAGATCTATCAAGTAAACATTTAGCTTGGCAATGTCTCCAAGAACACCGCCGCTAGCCGCTGTTACTGCCTTTAGATTCAAAAATACCTGCTGGATTTGAGCCTCGATTCCGCCTACCATCTGCATTGTACTTGGGTCTAATCCAATCTGACCGGATAGATAAACAGTATCTCCCATACTGACACGGATTGCCTGAGAATAGGTGCCTATAGCTTGGGGTGCATCGGCAGTTTGAATTATCTGCTTTTTCATTTTATCTCCTGAGGTGTGCGGATACTTGTGTGCCGCCGTACCATAGGCACGAAGTAGAATCCCAAAAATTTAAGTTTATAGTATTTCCCATTGCGATATGATGAAGGGAACCATGATACATTTCAACCAGTAAAATTTATGACGATATTACTTATCACTACTAATATAGCTAGAAAGACTAGTGCAAATGTTCAAAAATAATATTTCAAATCCATGCAAAAACTGATTATCCATGGGGGGACACCTCTTTCAGGAGAAGTATATATTTCTGGTGCAAAAAATGCTGCACTACCCATCCTGTGTGCCTCCCTTCTCACTCGCGAAACTCTCAGAATAGAGAATGTCCCGCATCTCAAAGATATAACCACAATGATCAAGCTGCTTGAGCAAATGGGAGTAAATATTTCAGTAGATAAGAAATCTGAAGTTTCATTAACAGCTGCACATCTTTCCAGCCCAGTTGCGCCTTATGAAATGGTGAAAACAATGCGAGCGGCCATTTTAGTGTTAGGGCCAATGCTGGCACGTGCAGGTGAAGCGAAGGTCTCCCTACCTGGTGGCTGTGCCATCGGCCTACGTCCGGTAGACCAGCACATTAAAGGACTGCGAGCGATGGGTGCAGAGATTGATATTGAACACGGCTACATCCATGCGAAAGCAAATCAGCTTATTGGTGCACATATCGTTATGGATATAGTCACAGTTACCGGCACTGAGAATCTAATGATGGCGGCGACACTATCTGACGGAACAACAGTATTAGAAAACGCAGCACGTGAACCAGAAATTATAGATCTTGCTAACTGCCTTGTCTCAATGGGGGCAAAAATTTACGGAGCAGGAAGTGATATTATCACTATTGAAGGAGTTAAATCACTGCATAGCACAATCCATCAAGTTATGGCTGATCGTATCGAAACAGGCACCTTCCTAGTAGCAGCTGCTGCTAGTAGTGGTAAGATTCATCTTAAGAAAACACGTGCAGACATAATCGATGCGGTACTTGATAAACTGATAGAATCTGGCGCAGAGATTGAATCAGGTGAGGACTGGATCAATTTAAAAATGAATAACGCATTAAAATCTGTGAGCCTGCGAACTTCACCTTATCCTGCTTTTCCAACAGATATGCAAGCACAATTCATGGTGTTAAACAGTGTAGCGGAGGGCACCGCAATAATCACTGAAACTATATTTGAAAATCGTTTTATGCATGCACAGGAATTGAAACGCATGGGCGCTTGTATTGAGGTAGAGGGAAATACTGCAGTTGTTCGCGGTGTAGCTAATCTCGACGGTGCAAATGTCATGGCCACCGATCTACGTGCCTCTGCCAGTTTGGTCCTAGCTGGCTTAATTGCGCAGGGAGAAACCATCATTGACCGTGTTTACCACCTTGATCGTGGCTATGAGCATATCGAGGAAAAGCTGTCTTGGTTGGGAGCAAAAATAAAGCGTATAAATTAAGGCTATTTAACCGCAGAAAATATTAGCGCTCTACGGTAAAATATAGTTTTTAATGGGCCTCTTTATGACTAGCATCACTATTGCTCTTTCAAAGGGTCGTATTTTTGATGAAACAGCGCCACTGTTGAAAGCAGTTGGTGTCGTTGCGCTTGATAACCCTGAAACATCTCGTAAACTAATACTTGCCACTAACCGCGCTGATGTGTGGCTTATTATCGTACGTGCTTCCGACGTACCTACGTATGTACAATATGGCGCAGCAGACATAGGGATAGCTGGAAAAGATGTATTACTTGAACATGGTGGTGCAGGACTTTATCAGCCTTTAGATTTGAATATTGCCTGCTGTCGCATGATGGTTGCGGTGCGCGATAGTTTTGATTATGAAGCAGCTGTACGCCAAGGAGCACGCTTACGGGTAGCAACTAAGTATTTGCATACGGCACAGGAACATTTTGCTGAAAAGAGTATGCATGTTGATCTAATCAAACTCTATGGATCGATGGAGCTTGCTCCGCTGGTAGGACTGGCAGATGCGATTGTGGATCTAGTTTCCAGTGGCCACACACTTAATGCTAATCAGCTTAAGGCGGTTGAAGAGATTATGCCAGTTTCAGCGAGATTGATCATCAACCAAGCAGCATTAAAGGTAAAAAGAAAAGTGATACAGCCGATGCTTGAGGCATTCTCAGCAGCAACCAAGAAAAATAGTCTGGTACGTAGGTCAAAAGTAACTACATAGAGGCGGGAAATTACTCTTATGAACCAGATTAAGCAGCTGTCTTCCACTGATTCTGGATTTACTGCGGCGCTAGAAAAAATAATAGCCTTTGAAAGCACACAGAAAGAGGCTGTGGATTCTACGGTCGCCGATATTCTCGCAAACATAAAAGAACGTGGCGACGAAGCCCTGTTAGAATATACGCGCCGATTTGACCATCTGGATGCGGCGGCCTCGATAGCAGAACTTGAATTGCCCAGAAAAGATCTGCAACAAGCATTGAAAAACATACCTGCGTTTCAACGAGAAGCGCTAGAGCAGGCTGCAGAGCGAGTGCACGCCTTTCATCAAAAACAGTTGGTGCAATCCTGGAGTTACACTGAACCTGATGGTACGCTACTTGGCCAGAAAATAACTCCTCTAAATAGAGTCGGATTATATGTTCCTGGCGGCAAAGCATCTTACCCTTCATCGGTGTTAATGAACGCGATACCCGCCAAAGTAGCAGGAGTAGATGAACTTATCATGGTGGTACCGACTCCAGAAAACAAAAAAAATGACTTAGTACTTGCTGCAGCGATGATCTGTGAGGTAGATCGTGTGTTCACTATTGGTGGTGCTCAAGCTATTGGGGCACTTGCCTATGGTACCAAGACTATTCCACAAGTAGATAAGGTGGTCGGCCCTGGCAATGCTTTTGTAGCTGCAGCCAAACGCCAAGTATTTGGCACGGTAGGCATAGATATGGTTGCGGGGCCATCGGAAATTTTGGTGATTTGTGATGGCATGACCGACCCGGACTGGATCACAATGGATTTATTTTCGCAGGCCGAACACGATGAACTGGCACAGGCAATTCTGCTATCCCCTGATGCCAATTTCATCAAAGCAGTCACAGAAAGTATAACCCGACTTCTGGAAGGAATGCTTCGCAAAACCGTAATACGTTCCTCACTTGGAAATCGTAGTGCTTTAATTCAGGTACGTAACCTTGATGAAGCCTGTGATATTGCTAACCACATCGCACCAGAACACTTAGAATTATCAGTGGAACAACCAGATAAATGGGTGGATAAAATCAGACATGCTGGTACGATTTTCCTCGGACGCTACACTTCCGAAGCTCTAGGCGATTATTGTGCTGGGCCCAATCATGTGTTACCCACTTCTGGCACTGCCCGCTTTTCATCACCATTGGGTGTGTACGATTTCCAGAAACGCAGTAACCTCATCCAAGCATCGAAACAGGGTGCAGCTAGGCTCGGCGTAATTGCTTCGATACTAGCTAACGGAGAGGGTCTACAGGCACATGCGTTGTCAGCTGAGTATCGGTATAAAAAAAATAACTAGCGGCCCAATTCTGAACCAACAATACTCAGGTCGTCAAAGACCTCCAAAAAAAACAAAACTTCATTAGTATCAACCATTCTTGAAGGTAAGATATCACCATATCAAATAAATATCCTCGCACCACTTCCCTAGATTTTCTTAAAGAATTGAAAAGGGTC